>WNFZ01000052.1_pt1 | contig 98789 bp, 68 predicted proteins | sample 5400081 | NCBI WGS metagenome assembly WNFZ01 (sample SAMN13153365, study PRJNA577476) | soil metagenome | isolation source: 80 cm soil or saprolite under grassland replicate 1 | place: USA:California | collected 2016-06-15
TCCACAGTTGCTCGATTCGGCCAAGATCTGCTCCCTCAAGGCTCTCGACGAGAAGATCTGCGAGTCGTGCCCGCGATTCACTCGGCAGCGTCATCGCCTGTTCTGCTAATTGTTCTACGGTAGTTGCCATAAACGTTCAATTCCCTTGTCTAAAATGAGTTTACCTGTCGAGACTGGCGTTTGACAGGGCGTCGCGCCACGCTCTAATCGCCTGAATCACTCTCGATCTCTGCCTGACGACGCTCTCCTCGGCGGCCCACGCTTCCTCGATCTCTGGATCGGCATCAAGGCTGTCGTTTAGTCTCTCATTCATCTTTATCAGTTTACCATCTCGACCGGCTCCGGTTGAGGGTTGCCTCGCCGTTGAATGCGTCCAGGACCGCTGCCGCTCGTCTGGCGGTCTCGACGTTTGCGTTGACGTAGCGGTAGGAGTGTTTGTCTGGGTGTGCCCTAGAACGCGTCCGACTTCGGACAGCGGAATATGAGCACCCACAAGACGCGTTGCAGCCGTAGTGGCGCAGGTCATGAAAGCGCACGTCCCTCAATCCAGCCTTACTTCGCGCTGCGGTGAAGCTCCGTTTGACGTTGTCAATAATGCCAAATACCAGACCGTCCGAACTGTCGGGTATGCTGGCTTTGAATCGTTCCAGCTCTAACGCGAGGCGCGTGGTAATCGCGACCTGCCTTTCCTTCATTGTCTTTGTATAGAATGCCCGAATATTCAAAAGTCCATTTCCGAAATCCACGTCTCGCCAACGTAGTGAGAATATCTCGCCCTAGCGCATTCTTTGGGTTCTGTAGTGATCGCTCAGGAGTCGCGTTGCGTAGATTGATCCGGCGCTAACGAGGTTGTGTGAAAACTGCTGCTGTGGATGCCCCCGGCTTGTCCGGGGGAGATTCACGCTCGCCGCTAAAGAGTCGAGCGTCAACTTTTGTGGATGCCACCGCCTTGCGCGGTGGAGGCTCACGTTCCTTGCTATCTGTTCGCGTGCTAGCAGCAAACGTGAACCTCCACGGAGCGAGCCCGTGGCATCCAAAGCAGCTTCGTCAGCTCTGTAGTAGCAACCAACGTGAGACTCCTCAGTTGCGCATCAGTATCAGCCTCAGGCCGTTAGGTTAACGCGCCGAAGCAGCGCTGAGAACCGCGGGTCGGAGCGAAGGGGGTCAAACACCGAATTCACTGCAAGCATTCCCATCCCCCAAGACCTGTCAGCATAAGCTTTTTCAAGCGCCTCAAATGCTCGATCGTTCTCTCCCAGACCTGTATAGGCCACTGCTATAGGAAATGGTGAAACATACTTCTCCTTTGTTAGCTGGTCCAGCTCGTCGAGTATCTTCAGCGCTTCGCTCCTCTTTCCTGCCACGGCATATGCGTACGCGAGCAGCGCTCGGGAATCTGGATTGGCTTTTGCTCTTTGAAGCTCGGAGATACCTTCGTCATACATCTTTTTCTGCACATAAGACAAGCCCGTAATCATGTGCGCCACAGCGAAATCCGGGTCGAGTTCCAGCGTTCTCTGGGATGCGAGGATTGCTTCGTCGTACTGCCGCCCGAGATATGAAACAAATCCTATATTCGAGTTGGTCCAAAGCGAAAGAGGATCAATCTCTTGCGCTCGTTTAGCCTCTCTAATGGCCTCTTGTGAGCGTCCCATAAATCCTAGAAGTTGAGAGAACCAATTATGGGCCATCGCATAATTTGGGTTTAGTTCAATGGCTCGCTTAAATCGCTTCTCGGCTTCTGCCCAGTCCCAATAATAATTCATCAGGATAAAGCCCAATGATGCGTGGGCCTCGCCAAGTTTCTCGTCCATTTCCAAAGCTCGTGTCAACGCTGAGCGTGCCCTGGGGTACGAGTCGTTCATCTGAATCAAACCATAGCTTCCAAGTTGGGCGTAGGAGTCAGCCAGTCCGGCGTGGGCCAGAGCGTAATTCGGGTCTTTTTCAAGTGCCTGTTGGAAGTACTCGATACTTTTCCTAAAATCTTCTCCCGTTGATTTGTTGAGGAAGTAACGGCCCTTGAGATAAAGCTGATAAGCCTCGGTGTTGCCAGTGTAATGCTTGGTCAGTAATTCTCTCTCTGCACCCGTCAGCTTTACTGCCAACGCTCCAGCCACTTGTTTCGAGATCGAATCCTGAACCATAAATATGTCTGTAGAGTTTTCATCAAATTTACCTGCCCAAAGCTGTGCTCCGTCTTCTACTCTCACCAGTCGCACCGTAACTCTGATCCGGTCGCCCAGCCTTTGTATGCTTCCATCCAGGACTGCATCCACTCTCTGCTCGCGACCGGCGACAACAGCGTCCTGTTCAAGTCCCGTGTACTTACGCACCGCACTTGTCGGTCGAACCGTGATCTGGCTCACATTACTGAGTGTGGTTATTAACGTGTCGGCCATTCCCAGTTGGAGTGACTCATCGCGCGCCTCAACCACCAGTGGTTTGAATGGCAGTACCGCTATGGATCTGATCTGCACAGGTGGCGGGATTTGGTTTGACCGCAAGTAGTAGGCCAGAAGCGCCAGTCCAACTAGTGCCACGCCTGCGATCGAGGCAAGGAGGACTGTGTGAGGTGATAGGCGAAGACTGCGTTGCTCTACCTGAAGGTCGTGAACTGGTTCAGTAGGCGGGACTACTCGCTCCGCGAGCTCCAGGTTCTCCTGCGGCGTCTCTCCTTCTAACTGCTCGGTCACAGCAAGCTTGGTCGCTGCTAAGCTTTTTAGCTCCTCCTGCGATGAGGGCTGTGGAATCTCTTCAACATCCGCGATGAATTTGTAGCCTACGCGGTGAATAGTCTTTATGTAGCGCGGCTGGTGAGCATCGTCTTCGAGCGCCTCACGCACTTCCTTGATGCATCGAGTCAAGGCATTCGCCGTCACAAATGTGTCTGCCCACAACGTATCCAACAGTTCGTTCTTTTTAACCAGATGGCCGTGCCGGTCGATCAGGTACAGCAAGGTCTCAAAAGTCTTGGGTGGAAGGTAAATCTCCCGACTCCCGCGCAGTAAGCGGTGCTCGCTAGTATCTAACGTGAAATCCGCGAACCGATAAATTCGCTTTCCTGCAGGCACCATGACCAATCACGAATCGATCAGGATTACATCACCGTTTGCTCAAGACCATCACATCGCTTCCGCCTATGTTATGCCCGCATACCCGACTGAACAAACACACTTCATGACAAAAAAGGGAAAACTCATGATTACACAAAGCACGAAAACGAAACTGATGGCCATGTTAATAGGTACGGGCATGGTCGCCGCCATGTGGGCTGCCTGGGGCGCCTGCCCCGCAAACGCAATTGTTAGTACTGACGTGAAAAGTCCGGGGAAACGCCGCATTTGGTGTCGGTCAGCGACAACTCTGACTGCGCTGCTGGAAAGCCCTACTGTTACGGTGAGCCCGTGCATCTAAACTCTTGGATCAACACACCAGGCTTCGAAGGAAAGCCGTCCCTCTCGGCTGACGGTCTCGAGCTCTATTTCGTCTCAGACCGTCCGGGTGCCCTCGGCGGACCGGGAGATCAGGACATCTACCTAAGCCGGCGCGCGTCAACACAGGACGACTGGGGACCACCAGAACGCGTTCCGCCTCCCATCTCCAGTCCCTTTTTCGACATCACCCCATCAATCTCGCTCGACGGTCTAGCCCTCTACTTCGCCTCGAATCGGCCCGGTCCGAACAGCCCGCCGTGGCCTGACCTGTGGGTTTCGCACCGAGCTTCCGTAAATGACCCCTGGGATGAGGTCGTGAATCTCGGGCCCGGAGTCAACACGCCCCTCTTCGAAGGTTCGATCAGCGTCAGCCAAGATGAGCTCACCGCCTATTTCGCAGGGGTGACACCGGACTTTGTGTTCAAAATGTACGTGTCGACCAGGAACTCGAAGGATGAACCCTTTGGTCCGAGGGTATTGCTCGATCCTCCGATCAACTCCGACGGTAACGCCTACGGGCCCGCGCTTACGCCGAATGGACACATAATGTTCTTTGCTGCGGGGACTGACAATCCATTTGCGCCCGGGGCCATCAACCACATCTACGTGTCGGAACGTAAGAACGAGCACGATTCGTGGGGTACGCCTATCTACCTCGATACCATCAATTGCCCGACCTGCTTCGGAGGTCTGCCGACCATTCGAGCGGGTGGCAAGGAAATTTGTTGGATGGGCGATCGGGCAGACAGCTTTGGCGACATGGACATCTACTGCGCGCAGCGCCGTTAGTGTTTCTGATATAAGAGAATGTTGACTCCATGTGGCGCAAGCCAAGCGACCATGAACCCAAATTACACTGGCCGCTGCCGGTTTACTGGCTCCATCGGTTCACTATCCTGGCAATTAACTCAAACGACACCGTAGATTAGGTTTGGTCGATGACAGCTTGCTAAATAAAAAGGGCGGTCTGCGACTGATTGCAAACCGACCCTTTGCCCCTTCCTTCTGATTCTTATCTACAATCCGCTTGTACCTTGCGGACTGCCGACGCCGGTAACGAAGTCCCAGCCAGTAGCACAACTAAAACTGCCTGCTGTGCCGGTCAGAATGTCCCGGAAGCTGCCAGGATGACCGTATACATTGGTTAACTCGGCCGTGCTACTTGCGTAGTTATGACCTGACAGATTAGACATCCCCGCCAGACACGGCGAAGAGACGCTAGTGCCACCAATCACGAACCATCCGCTGCGTCTCTGATATCGCGTCGTGTCATAGACGGCGACTCCCGTATTCGGATCGGCATCAGATGAAACGTCTGGGATCCCTCGAGCAGCTCCGACGATTCCAGTAATGCCATCCTGGTAGAAGGGTCTGACTTCATACTTGCTTGGACCACCACCGCTCCCACTCCAGCCAGTCTCACTTACGAAGCTGCCGGCAGTATTAGTATTGATTCGGGTGCCACCGGCCGCCATGACATACGGTGAGGCGCTGGGATAGATGGTTACACCGCCGCTGTCGCCACTGGCGGCGAAGTACACGACCCCGCTAGTTTGGGTAAAATGGAAATCGTTGGAAGCTTCGCTTGAAAATTCGCTGCCGCCCCAACTCATGGAAACTTGTTTTGCTCCGGGTATGCTGCTGGCTACGTCCACTGCGTCAAACAGATTGGCAAAACTGTTAGTCGCCGCTTCCACCAGTACGATCTTGGCATTCGGCGCCATCGCATGCGCCCACTCAATATCGAGCGAAGCTTCCAAGGCCCAGCCGGCGTTGGTGCGCGGTCTCGATCCGCTTGCGTAAACCACTCGAAAGACCTGATTTGTCGAGGCCAGCGGGTCTGTAGAGCTTTCCTGTGGAAGGCCGAATTGGCTCGAGAAAAAATTGAAGTCGTTGAGCGCGGTTGGGTAATCGTAAGCATCAACAATAACAATGGTGCCCGACCCCCCGGTCGACCCGAGGTTGTAAAAAATTCGGATCTGGGCTGGAGTCATTCCGCCATTTGGTCCTAGACCTCCCTCTGGCGATCCAAAGTTCATCAAGTGGTTTGTGTGTGCGCGTCGTCCCACATCTAATGGACTTTCGACGCTGGTATCGGGTACCACGATGTGGTTGCCGGACCCTCGCTGAGCTTCTGCGTAAGGGGTAGTCAGCGCTAGCCCTCCCATTATTAAGGATGCGCAAAGCAGCAAACTTGTCAGTGCAGTTCTGACTTGTTCTTTCATTTTTCCTCCGAAATTGTGTTGAGTGTTGATGAAAAGGAGATTGGGGAGGCCCCCACGCGGGCTAGCTCAGATACATGAGAATATGCCTTTTATAATAAAATATGCTTAGTGCGAGGCTGTCGCGGAGTGCGAGGGGCCAACAATTATAGAATACTTCTCGTCGGACGGCAATAGGCAATAATCAGGCAAACCTGCTTCGTATCGCGATGCGCGGCTACCCATGTAGGTAGGCTCCGACCACATAGGAATGTTTGGGATGCTGCGTCAGATGATTATCAGCGGGCAATGTGGAAGATTCATGGGGACGCGTGGTAGCTTGAGTGCGTCGCAAGGAGGTGCCGCATGTCATCAATACTGGAAGCGGAGCGCGTAAAAGCGCGATTGGCGATTGTGGATGAGCACATCCAAAGCGAGAACCGGCACGACTTGGACGCCGTAATGGCCACGTTCGGCAAGGACGCACGGTACGATGACGTGCCCTGGGACGATCACCGCACTGGTCATGAGGGCGTTCGTTCGTATTACACCGAGCTCATACGCGCACTGCCCGATCTCTCAATTGCGGTGGAACACCGGCATTTAGCAACGGACAGCCTTGTGCTTGAGGTCACAATCCGGGGTACGCACGGGGGTCGATGGCGCGGACTGCCGGCGACAGGCCGACCAATTGAATTCGGGCTTTGCGGAGTCTTTACATTCGATGCCGATGACCGACTGGCCGGCGAGCGGATCTACTATGACCGCGGAGCGGTGCTGGGCCAACTCGGCCTCTTCCACGAGCCCGTGCGAGGTTTGGGGCGCGTAATTACTGCGCTTAGTCATCCGGTCACGATCTCGCGCGCTTATCTGCGCCGCCACAATCGCACAGCGCGATAGCATTACGCCTTTTGGTATTCTGCAACAACTTGTAGCAGGCCCTCTCGGTAGCTGTGAAATTGGGGCTGCCATTCAAGACTACTCCTTGCCTTCTGGTTACTGACTCGCAGACGGGTCGAAAACATCTCGGCGGTAAACGGCATAAACACTCGCAGCAACCAGAGCGGAATGGAGAACGGAGACTTCGCGCCTAGCGAACTGCTAGCATGAGCAATCCAGTGGTTTAGGCTAATGGGATGATTATCCACAATGTTGTAAATCTTTTCCGGTTGACCAGCTTCGATGGCCGCAAGCGTGGCGCGTACTGCATCATCAATATGAATCCATGAGCTGATTCCATGAGCGCCAGAAACCGTCGGCAATAACCGCCTCTTGATCAAGCGAAGCATGTACCTGGTAGAGTCGCTCTCCGCTCCATACAACAGTCCGTAGCGCAAAACGACAGCCTCTATCAATCTCTCTTTATCGGTCGCAAGAAGCTGATCTTCCAGTGATCGAATGGCTTCTACAATTTCCTGCAACTCGGAATTCATATCTCGCGGCTGCAAGGTGTCAGCTTCAGTCTTGAAGCCTTCACCATGATCGCCGAATCCGTAGGCGAAGATCATGGACTCACCCACGATCCTTTTGGTCCCGGCTGTGATGGCAGCTCTCAGTAGATTCGTCGTTCCTTTGACACGGAGCCGATTCGTCGCCCTCATGTGTGAGGCACGGGTCGGCCCATTCTTGGGAATGGCGGTGAGCAAGTCTACAACACAGTCTGGCGCCGCAGAGCGAAGCGCTTGTTCCAGGTCCGTGGCATTCATCGCGTCGGCGACGGCCACCGTTGCGCCCGCCTGTTCCAACGTCCGGCTCTTTTTGGAAGACCGAGTGAGGCCGATGACCTGATGGTTTTTAGCAACCAACGCGCGCACCAGGGGCCTCCCGAGCGTACCTGTCGCGCCTGCAATGAAGATTCTCATCTTCCGCTTTTGAAAAACCAAGCCAATGGACTCCCAGCGAAACTGCCTAGAGAATTAATTATGCCCAGGAGAATATGGCTTGACATATATAACATGCACCGGTATGTTGTGTTATGTATTCGCCTAAGCAGATATGATTCTATAGTTTCAGTGGGCGAACAGGTCAACCAACTTTCTGCGACAGCGCACCGGTTTTCATTACTCGGAAATAGAGGAGAAGCCATGGAACAGTTTTTCGAATGTGAATCAATAATTGTCAAACACATATCAAGCAAAGTGAAAGACAGAAGCACGAGGGACGATCTCTTGCAAGAAATATTTGTCAAGTTCGCCACCAAATTTGACACGATTAAGCATCGTGAGAACTTGCGCGGTTATCTCTACCGCATAACTGACAATGTGATTGCTGACTACTATCGCAAAGAAAGCAGATTTCTTTCGTCCGGCGATGAAAGCATTTTTGATAGTGTCGTGCCGGCCGAGGCAATGGAGCATCACCATAGACTCGCTGACGTTAACCTGAGGTCATTCATCGATCAGTTGCCATCAAAATACCGCAAGGCCTTGATCCTAATCGAATTGGACGGTAAGTCCCAAAAACAGGTCGCTGAAGCAATAGGCATGTCCTATTCGGGATTAAAGTCACGAGTTCAACGAGCGAGAAGGATGCTCAAGAAGGCCATCCTTGATTGTTGCGACTATGAATTCGATAAGTATGGCAACATCGTAGATTGTTGTGGCGCGGGCAAGAACTGACTCTGCGTCTTTTCAGACCTTCACGCGTTGTTAAGCAGTAGAGGATTTGACTTGTAAGAAAGGACTCTACTGCGGTGAACACAGAGTCGTCCGATTGCAAAAGTGACAATAATTTCACCGAACACTGCATATCCCTAACTGTATTGTGGGTAAATCGTACTGCTTTGTTCTTAATCTACTTTTGGTTTGGCTGCTTAAAAATAGTTTCCCTATCGCCCGCAGAACAACTGGTGAATCAGCTGCACCAAGCAACCCTTGCTACGTTTGTGCCGCAAAACACATTTCTGATCTTTCTCGGCTTAATTGAATGCTTAATCGGCATCATGTGGCTAGTGCCATGCCTAACGAAATTCGCCATTGCTGTTTTCATGCTTCACATTGCCATCACATTTTTGCCGCTGATCATTTTGCCTGACGAAACATGGAGCAAGTTTCCCGTTCTTTCATTAACCGGGCAATACATCTTTAAGAACATTGTCTTAATCGCTTGCGCGTTTACGATCTACAAGGATTGTCAAGTGAGAGGTTGGGACTTTACGCATTCTTAGTTTGCGTCTTTTCCTGGGCTGCTTCGTTATATGGATAGTTCTTCATCGAACTATTTCAAACGAAAGAGAGCCTGGAAAATGCCGACCAAAACCCTCTTCGCGACGCTTTGCAAGAAAGGGGGTGTGCTGCTTTCGATTCTATTGCTTGCCTGCGTTAGCGTTTTTTCGCAGTGGATACACCCTCTTGAGCCGATTGGCAAACATTATCAAACTTTAGCTGCTTTGAGCCCGGCGCGGAATCCTGCCCGCGCCTCATTAGACGCAATCGAGTTCCCTTGGTCGGAATACAGCAAGGGAGCGCTCACCAATTCCTTGATGCGAACTGTTTATTTGAGTCAGCAAGACGAAGCGACCCTGCCCACTTTGATTAAATTCCCCGCTAACAGTTCCGACCAGACGCGGGCCGAACTGGATTATTTGTTGTCGTTACAAAATAAGAGAACGAAAGAAGAAATAGCCCGAGCGGAATACATCGCTAACATTGGGTCGTTTCCCAATATCATCAACCCGACAGATCCGGAGTTCGCCGAAAACAGGAAGCAACTCTTTTATATTGCAACACCAGTAGGCGAATGGTTCAACGATAAGAATTTTCCTAACATTGCGAACTTGCTGATGAACTGCATTCAAGACATTCGCGTGACGGAATTTCGTTTGAAAAGAGATTTTAAGCGTGCAAGGCCCTATCATCTTGAGCCTAAATTGAGCCCTTTGACCAAAATCACTTCCCCCTCTTTTGCCAGTGGCCATACTCTTTGGGCTTTTACAGAAGCATACATTTTGAGCGAAATCATTCCGGAAAAAAGAGAGCAGTTTTTGCAGATGGCCGAAGAGGTTCGTTGGTCAAGGGAGTTAATGGGCATTCATTATCCAAGCGACAATGAGGCATCAAGAGTAGTTGGATGGTACTTGCTCAAATTCTGGTACCAGAACCCGCAATTCGTCGCCGACATGGAAAAGGCGAAAATAGAGTGGAAAGCCCGGAAAGATTCGTTTCAAAAATAGGAGACGGGGCTTACACGTGCTCCTTTAGGGCGAAAACCGGGTTTTTACCCCGTTATGGTGACATGTTTATAGAATGAGAAAAAACCTCAGGCGCCGTTCGGAGGAGCGGAACTCAAGTAGAAAGGTACTCACCTATAAACCCTCCGCTCCTCCGAACGGCGAAGGCATTTTGTGAGTTTCGGTCTATAAACATTCGACCCCTAACGGGGTGAAACCTGTTCTGCCACTAACGGGCTCGATAAAGACCTCAGGGAGAGTGCGCGCTTTCAGCCCAAATCTTGCTGCTGTACAATCAAGAAAATAAGTTCTAATGACAACCTAAGTTTTATGGGCAAAGAGTCAACAAAGGATCTGCAAAAATTTCTCAGTCCCTTTGAAGATGACATTAAAGAAATTGCCTTGTGGTTAAGGGATTTTGTTTGGGACTTGTATCCAAATACGAACGAACTTATTTATGACAATTACAATGCGCTGGCGTTCGGATGGTCGCCGACCGACAGAGTTGGACACACATTTTGTTCCGTTGCGGTTGGCAGAAGCAGCAAGAAGGTTCATTTCGGTTTTTACTGGGGCTCCCAGATTGCTGATCCTGAGAAAATATTGTTAGGCCAAGGCAATCAGTACCGGTACCTCATAGTCAAACACAAAGAAGATTTCCCAAAGACCTATATAAAGAAGCTCTTAAAAGAGGCATACGCGAACTCCCTGGCCAAAGTGAAAGACAAAGGAGAGCTAAGGCAGGGTGCGACAATTACAAAATCGATTTCCGCAGTAAAAAGGAGTCCCAGAACTGTTCCAGGCAAGAAAAAAAGGTGAGTACGAGAGCGACGATATCGTTAATGCTCTTCTCGAGGTCCATCAAATACGTAACCGCTCGATGTCTCGCAAAGTATGACATCATAACTCTCAATCAACGGCATCGCGATCGCTTCCAGTTCATTCTTCCACAACTCGCCTTCGTAGAACTCATTTTTCATTCGGTCGCGTTCTTCGAGTGAAGGAAAACTACGCAACCAGACGAATTTATTGGGATTCTCAAGGTCAAGCAAAGGGCCTAGTATTTTCATCCCATGTGAGCGTAAGGCCGGTATGGACCGTGTTTCAAAGAACTCGATGAACTCCTTACGGTGACCCGGTTTGATCCTGTAGCTTCGAACTTCTACTATCATTGTTACCTCCAGGCATTATCGAAAAAATCTAATCCGTAATCTTGTTTAGCTGGAATATAATCTGGCCTATGAGCTCCATCAAGAAGGCACCTGCAGGTAACCTTACACGCCTTGCCCGTCCCAACCCGGTCGGTGGTGTCCGCTGACGGCTGCACTGGTGGCGATTGGCGGTAAATGGAAACTGATTTTCGTGTACTGGTTGGCGGAATCACCGAAACATTTTGCGGGTCTTCGGCAGGTTATTCCAGGGCATCTCTCAGAAAGTTCTCACTCAACAACTTCGGGAACTGGTTAGTGACGGGATTTTGATCACTTCGCTGGTCCCCAAACTATCTTTCCGCTCTTATCTACATAGCCAGACAATAAGCCATCTTCCGTCATTGTCTCGATGCGAGCGAGGCCACCAGAAAACGATGAGGCATAGCGGAAGTTTCCGGAAATGACTGTCTTGCCCGTTTTGTCAATGAAGTAGGAGTGATCGCAATTGTGAATGGCGGCCAACCCTTCGGAGAAAGGCGCCGCTGATTCGAACTGCGGGGGAATGACAATCTTGCCGGTCTTGTCGATGTAGCCCCACCTCATCGTAAAGCCGGAACGCGATCCTGTTGCGTCGGGCGAGCACCAGATCGTCTCTCCGCTTATCTTGATCGGCGCCAGTCCCTCGCTGAAATTATCGGCGTCCTCGAACTGCGTTGCGATCGCAACGTTAGCCTTCTTGTCCACAAATCCCCATTTGCCTTTCGTTTCAATCGGCACAAGTCCTTCAGAAAAAGAATTGCTCTTCGGGCCATAATCAGTTGAGATGGGAATCTTCTTGCCGGTCCGATCGTAATAAGATACAAGGCCCTTCCATAACACGCCAACAATGCCCTCGTGGAACCCCAGCGTCACATCTAAAGGGACTTCGAAAAGCATCTTGCCCGTGTGGTCGATGAAACCGCTCCGGCCTGCAAGAGTGACGGCCGCAAGTCCTTCGCTGAAATCTTCGGCGTGCGTAAACTTCATCGGCAGGGCAAGCTTCCCGGTTTTGTCGATATAGCCCCACTTGCCCGGGTTCTGAATCAAGCCGATATTCGGGATTCTTGTTTGACCGATATTCACATGCGCCAAGCCTTCGGAAAAATTGTTCACGATATCGAACTGTGGTCGGATAACAATCTTACCCGCGGTGTCGATGAAAACTCTCTCGCCGTTGGCGCTTACTAAAGCCAGGCCTTCATGAAAGTCGCCGGCATCGTCGAATTGCAAAGGGATCGCGACTTTGCCCGAGCGATCAATGAAGCCCCACTTGTCGTCTTTTGCTACAGGAAACAATGGTTTACCTGCACGCTGCTGGCTTAGAAGGTTGAGAGGGTACAATAAGAAGATCAAGACCAGGCAAAAGAGACGAGTGCTGGGGATTTGCATTTTAAGACACTACTCCTGCGCGGCTACACTTGACTATTAAAGTAGTTCTGGGTCTCATAGTCTCGTCTATAATCTCGCTCAACGACAAGTGGATTGAATCTCAATGAATAGCAGACAAGCAGCGCTTTTCGCTGCCATCCCGGAGGCTGCTCAGCATGAATAGATCTATCCTTGAAAAAGAACTCAAAAAAGTAGGCGTCAGCCTTTTTGGCTGGTTGCCGGTCTTACAGTGCGATAGTTGCAAAGGGCGCTGGGCGCCTTTCAATCCCGCTATTGGCCCAAATACCCCGACCGCCACGTTCGATTTCTGGAGGTGCCCCAACAAGTGCAATAGTGAAGCTCAAGTCGGTCGGGAAATACAGACCGCGGTCCCCAGGTACATCGTGGTAAATGACATTGCCGGAATGATTTTTGGTGATGAAGATTTACCGGAATTCGAGCGTTATGTTCATTCAATGGATCTCACCGAAATTCCCAATAGATCCACCTAAACACCGCAAGCTCACTCTTTGGTTTTAGCAAAGGACGAGCTTTTTGTTTTCTGTCTGTGCAAGATTTTTTAGGGACGTGACTTTAGCGCGAACGCGCTTCTTTTCCTCATTCTCACAAAGCACTCACGGTTTAGGCTAACCGCTTTTCGACTTTCTTCATGGAGGACAGATGATCGGTCAAAGGCTTTCTAACCGATACGATATCAGGGCAGAGTTGGGTCGCGGCGGAATGGGCGTTGTCTATCGGGCCCATGATCCCCTATTGAACCGCGAAGTAGCCATTAAACTTATTCCGCCCACACTGCTGAGCCCCGAAACGGAACAACGCTTCCAGCGCGAAGCGCAGTTGGTGGCCCAGATGGATCATCCCGCGGTTGTCCCGATCTTCGACTTTGGCAAACACGAAGGATCACTATTCTTTGTCATGCCGGTTGTTCAAGGGACAAATCTGCGTTGGTTCCAGCGGGAAGGCACGCTCACACTAGGCGAGGTCATCGATATTGGTATTCAGGTCGCAGAAGCACTTGAATACAGTCACTCACGCGGCGTAATTCACCGTGACATCAAGCCAGAGAACATCATGGTCGTGCGTGAGGATGGTGCCCGGGTTAGAGTTCGGATCATGGACTTTGGTCTCGCTCGCGGGGCTACTGAAAGTCGTATCACGAAGACCGGAACTATTGCCGGCACGCTCTCCTACATGAGTCCAGAGCAGGTAGCAGCCAGCGGTGTGGACCATCGTTCGGACATCTACTCTCTTGGCACTGTGCTGTACGAGTGTCTTACCGGCGAACCACCATTCTCAGGCGAGCTCCAGTCAATTCTCTATCGGATAGTTCACGAGATTCCCCAGCCACCACGCTTGTTGGGCGCCGATATTAATGAAGACCTGGAAACGGCCATTCTCGCTTGCATTGCCAAGGATCCGGCTAAGAGACCACAACGCGCAGCTGAGGTCGCCGATTCTCTACGTCGTTGCCAAACCCGGCTGCACCAGAGCGATCTTGGCAAATCGGTGTTATTGACGAAGACAATGATGCTGCCTCGCGTGGCGTTGTCACCGTTTATAGGCCGAGAGAAAGAACAAGCTGAGTTGCAGAAACGACTCAATGCCGCCATTAGCGGTGAATGCCAGTTTGTCGTGCTTTCGGGTGAGCCGGGTGTAGGCAAGACACGCCTGCTTGACGAAATCGAGAACCTGGCGAAAGCCCGTAAACTCCTGGTGCTTCATGGCCGGTCAATTGAGCAGGACGGCTCTTTCCCCTATCAGGGATTTTGCGAAGCCATTCAGGAATACTTCCGGCAAAAAGATACGTCCAGCTCTCCTGACCACATGATAGAGCTTTCAGACGTTGCCCCTGATCTTGTGTCGCTGTTTCCCATGCTTACAGAGATCAGTGAGATTCGCGCTTCCGCGACTGGAGATTCAAAGTTGGCACAGACGGGCGGATCGCTCGGCGGATCGCAAGGACCGGAAAACCGCACTCAGGTCTTTGAGCTGCTGGCGCGCACCCTTACACGCCTGGCCGCGGGAAAACCGCTCATTCTGTTTCTCGAGGATCTGCATGCGGCAGAAATATCCATCGAGGCATTGCAATACATCGTTCGCCGGTTAGGACCAACAGCGACACTGATTGTGGGTACATATCGTTCCACCGAAGTAGACCGCTCCCATCCGCTGCTTCGCATGCTTGATAGTTTCCGTGGAGACCGCCGTTTTTCAGCAATCGCGCTGGAACCGTTTTCACCAACAGAACATCGCTTGTTTCTCGAAACACTCATTGGTGGGCCTAAGCTATCCGATAGCTTGGTGGAGAAACTTTACGAGGGAACCGAGGGTAACCCGTTCTTCACGAAAGAACTGGTCCGCTCATTACTCGATTCCGGCGGCATCTCAAAGGACCAGACGGGAGCCTGGAGTCTGGGGGCGGCCACTGAACTCTCGACCGGTGACCTGCCAGCGACAATTCAACAGGCGGTGGAAAAACGCATCGAGCGCTTGCCTGAGGAACTGCGTGAGGTTCTTTCGATTGCTTCGGTCATTGGCAAGGCTTTTGACTTTCGCGACCTGGAAGCGCTGGCTGGGTCGAAGGATGTGGAGGAGGCGATTGACCATCTTGTAGAAGAGGGACTGCTCGAGGAAGAGCGGGAGTCACGTGGTGATCGCCTAAACTTTTCAAGCCGTGTCGTTCGCGACGTGCTTTATGGCGCACTTTCGCGCCGCAAGCGAAGGTCGTTGCATCGTAAATATGCTGAAGAGCTCGAGAAGCGTCACGGCGGCAGACTTGAGCGAGTTTATCCACAACTGGTCCACCATTTTTCCCAGGGGGATGTTCCCGACAAGACAGTTGAGTATGGCTTGCTCATGGCCAAGGCTGCCCTCGATGCTTTCAGCAGCGAAGAGGCGGCGAGAGCGGCAAGGACAGTACTCGAGTTTCTCGATGAGGAATGGGAAGGCGATCCGGCGCTGGAGGGAGAAGCGCGAATGCTGTTAGCCCAGTCACACCGAATGGCCGGAGACGTAGATGCGGCATTAAAGGAGGCTGAAGCCGCGGGACGGATCCTGCAACGCGAGGGTCATCGGTCGCGGACCGTGACCGCACTCCTCTTTGCCGCGGAGACTGCCTGGCAGGCCAGAAAGGTTGAGGAAACCACTCGATTGGTCCCCCAGGTTATGGAGGCTGCACGCCTGGCGCGAGATAATGACAGCCTTCGGCACGTGCTGTCTTTGGCGGCCACGCTCGCGAACCTCCGAGGAGAGTATGAGAAGGCCAATGATTACCTCGAAGAGGCCACCTCGCTCGCTCCGGCAGCAAAAGAAACCGAACTCCAGGAAGAGATACCTAAAGGAGGCAGATTGGTTGTGGCGCTTGCCACTCCGCTCGGCGATATCGACCCCGTCAATATGGAACTGGTGGAAGAACAGGAGATTTTGGCAAACGTCTTTGAAACCCTCTTAGCCACTGACCTGGAAGGCAATTTAGTCCCGGCTCTCTGTGAAAAATGGGAAGTATCAGATGGCGGCACTTCAGTTTTCTTTACGCTGCGGGAAAACGTCCGGTTCCAGAATGGCCAGCCCCTAACCGCCCAGGCTATCAAGAGCTCTTTCGAGCGGAGCATTCGGGTGGCTCGTGAGCTACCTCCAGGTCTCGCCGCGATCCGGGGTGCCGTGCTCTGGCGAGCCAGTCAAGAGATGACTAAGGCTTTCCCGGCGGAATTCACTAAAACCAATAATAAGGACCTGGCTGGAATTCTGGTCCACTCAGACTACAAATTGGAAATTCAACTGCCAGACCCGCTTTCTATCTATCCCGCCCTGCTAACTGATTACAAAACCGGTATTACCCTGGACGTCAATGACGGAAAGACCAATTCTATACTCATTGGCACAGGTCCGTTTCGCATCACCTCCTATAGCGCTGATCGCATTGTGCTTGAGCGCAATGAAAAATACTGGAAGGGTTCATCGGCGTTTCTTGCGGAGGTGGAATTTCGCGCGGGCCTCAGCGCTGCAGAGATAGCTTCAGGGTTGCGTTCAGGTTCAATTGATCTGGCACGTGATCTATCGCCTCAGGATCTGGAAGAGTTTCTCCGCGACTCACGTTTTCGTGGCGGCCTGGTGGAGTCCCCGCGCAAGAACACATACTTCCTCATATTCAATTCTACTAGTGGGTCAGTCGCGCAGAATTCAGATTTTCGTCGAGCACTCTCGGGAGTAGTGCGCACGCACGATTTGGTTTGGCAGACATTGGGGCGCTTTGCGCAACCAGCGGTCTGCCTGATTCCCCCGGGCATGTTAGGGTACGATCCGGGCAGGCGGCGCCAAACACTCACCCGCGACGAGGCATCAACCATGCTGCGCACCGCCGGCATTAGCAATCCAATCACCCTCAAGGCAGCCGTGCATCCTCTGTTCCTGGATCGCTATAAGTCACTGTTGACAACGCTGCTCTCAATCTGGTCGGAACTGGGCGTGAAGGTGGAGGTGGCAACTCCCACAATGGCCTCCTACCTCGAATCCTTTCAAAACAGTACCGGAATAGATCTGTTCATCGGCAGGTGGAATGCTGACTATGATGATCCAGATGACTTTACCTATGGTCTTTTTCATTCGCGCATGGGTCTTTATCGACCCTACATCTCCTCGGGCGATGGCGATCAAATCCTTGAAGAGGCGCGCACCGAAAGCCAACCCGGTGTTCGGGCGGCGCTTTATCGGAAGTACGAAAGTTTTTTGCAGGAATCAGGAATGGTGTTGCCACTTTTTCATGACGTCGATTATCGCCTTGCGAACTCGAAGGTTCTCGGCCTCACCCTTCATGGTAGCGCGCCATATGTGAACTATACCGGGGTAGGTAAATTAGAATCGGCGACCAAAGCGACCGACATCGGAAGGGCGGGCGGTGGAATTCTTCAAGTCCCGATAACCGGGACACTTCACCGCCTCGATCCTTCACTGGCGGCCACCGTAGAAGACGCAGAAGTGATGCCGAGCATCTTCGAAACATTGACCCGTGACGTCGGCGGCGCGAGGATCGTTCCCTGGTTGGTGACTGATTTTACGGCCGAACAGGGTGGTAAGAGATATCGCTTTCGCCTCCGAGATGATGTCCGCTTCCATGATGGACGCAAACTGACGCCCCGCGATGTTCGCTACTCGTTTGAGAGACTACTACTGAACCCCGACAGCACTGGCCGCTTCTTCTATTCGCCCATTCGCGGCGCGAAGGCGCTCCTAAACGGAGAAGAGTCTGACCTGGTTGGTTTCCGAATTCACTCAGCCGACGAGTTTACAATCGAGCTGGATGAACCAGTCTCGTTCTTTCCCGCACTGATTTCTTACCACGTAGCCGCGATCGTTCCTGAAGGCAGTGAGAAGTTCGGGGTAAGCTGGCAAGAGGGTAGCGTGGGAACTGGCCCTTTTCGCGTGGTGAAATGGGAGCCGGGCGTACTCCTCGAACTCGAACGAAATAAAACCTACTGGCGCCGGGGCTATCCAAAGATTGAAGGCCTTACCTTCAACTTCGGTGTGACGCCGGCGGACATCCTTGCTCAATTCCGCGCCGGTCGATTTTCGCTGGCGTCGGATCTGTTACCCGCGGACGCAGAGGCTCTGCGCCGCGAGCCTGAGTTTGCTTCCGGATATCACGAGACCCCCAGGCTTATGACCTACTACGCGGCATTCAACACTCACTGCGGACCACTGAAAGACAAACGCCTGCGGCAGACGCTGGCGCACTCTATCGATGTTGCTAGCCTGGTCCGTCAAACCCTGGGCCGACTGGCCGTCCCGGCGCACGGGCTCATTCCGCCGGGACTACTTGGTCATGATTCAGCGTACATCCCAAGGATGCCTCTGGCATCCGTGTCAGCGCCCGCACAAGCAGGCGTGGAAATCGAATTGACCGCTGTCCTTAACCCGGTGTTCTTTGGAGAATACGCGGCCCTCGCGCGGGAGATCTCGCGCTCGCTTAGCGATCAAAAAATAACAGTTCGTCCCGTGAATAGGACCATTGAAGAAATGTTGGAAGCGACAAGCCAGGGTTCTGTCGACGTGGTGATAGGTCGCTGGGCCGCTGATTATCCGGATGCCGACACCTTCGCTAACATCCTAGCCACGAAAGAGGGGATGTTGGGAAAGTTATGTGGTTCAGCCGAAGTGGACCGTCTGATAGCACGGGGACGATCAGAAACATCTCCGGCGGCGCGGCATGCGGTCTATCGACAGATCGAAGAAATCATTGCGCGCGATCGACTGCTTCTTCCTCTCTTTCACGAGCAGACCTACCGTTTTGCTCGACCAGAAGTCCAGGGACTCTCCCTATCTTACGGTGCCATAGCCGTTGACTATGCCAGCCTCCGCATCCACGGCTAGCTTAATGATTAGAAATTTCCCTAGTTGAGGCGGGGACAGGGTCCCTCTTCCTGACCTGAGAGGCTGCCGAGATTGAATAGGCTAGCTGATGATGAGTAGTTTTCCCAGTTAAGGCGGGGAGAGACAAGACTCTTCGCGAGAACTTGCCTTTTTAAAGCCACCAGTGTTATAAAGCGATATGTTAACGTTAACTGAACCGAATTGAATGAAAAAACAGCCTAAGAAACCAGTGACGCTGGCCGATATTGCCGCCCTTGCAGCGGTAACTCCCATGACGGTTTCGCGCGTTATGAATAGCAGCGGCTATGTTCATGTGAAAACACGAGAGCGCGTTCTCCGTGTGGCGCGCGAAATGAACTACCGGCGTAATGGTCTCGCGCGAGGGCTGAAACGACAGCGAACGGAAACCATCGGATTGGTAATAGGCGATATCGCCAATCCCTTCGCCGCTGAGCTAAGCCGAGGCGTACGCGAAGTACTGGACCAGCACGGCTACACGCTCTTTCTCTGCATCAGTGAACACACTGCGAAAGAAGATGTGCAGGCTTTTGACTCACTTGCCGATCATCGTGCCGACGGCATCATCGTAGCTACTCGCGCATCAAAGAGCGGCAACGAGCGTCTTGCAGAGCTGATCGATTCAGGTATTCCGGTGTCGCTTATTGGTCGTGACTTTCGCCATCCCCACGCAGATCTGGTTACGGCCGATAACTTGAGGGGTGGCTACGACGCCACCAGGCACTTGATCGAACGAGGTCACAGGCGCATCGGTTTTATTGGTGTTTCACTAACAAAGAGCCCCGGGCTAAAACGGTTTCAGGGCTATCTCGAAGCCTTGCAGGAAAATGGTCTACCAGTCGAAGATAGACTGATTGTGGGTGGAAGTGGCACCAGCGATCAGATGCCGGGGTATTCCACTGAGGAAATGGGTTTCGCCGGAATGATCAAACTGCTTGCACTCAAACAACGCCCAAGCGCAGTTTTTGCGCGCAATGACTACACGGCAATGGGCGCCCTCAATGCGATCAAGCAGGCTGGCTTACGGATCCCTGAGGACATGGCCTTAGTCGGTTACGACGACATACCGCTTGCTTCACACACATCTCCGACGCTCACTACGGTGCGTCAGCCAACACGTGAACAAGGGCGAGTCGCCGCCGACTTTCTGTTGCGGCGTATTGAAGGAGACCGCGAACAACCGCGCGCAGAAAAAACATTCCAGTGCGAACTGATTGTTCGGGAATCGACGAACCAGATTTGACCCAATCGTTTGTGCCGTAAGTAAACAAATTGTGACCAGTAAGCGGTAAGGGCCAGCTCCCGCTGAAAATTCAGCTCTGCTAAACCGGGCTTTCGTCTGGCTAGGATCGTGTAAAAGTATGTTAGCGTTAACAGTTATGGAGCGGCGCCGAATATTGGGTATTACTACCGGAGCTGACGCCACTTTTTGGCAGCCTAAACCGTTTGCACGACCACGCCCATTAACAGAACCACATTCCACCTGAAACTGAGGAGATTTACCGCCATGACACAAGAACTGAAGATGAGATCTTGTACCCACTCAAGGAGCCTGGTGTTGGCAGCAGAAATGACGGAGGGACTCAAACAATTGGTCTCTCCTTTGCTGGCCCTGCTGCTGGGTTTGTTCCTTTCCGGTGTGGTCTATTCGCAACAGACCAACGCAACTATCACAGGAGTAGTGGCAGATGAGAATCGATCTGTCATTCCCAACGCTTCGGTTGTCGTAGAGAGCGCGCAATTGGCGGTACGAAGGACAACGGCCACAAATGCAGATGGTTACTTTATTGTGACTAACTTGCCTGTGGGGCTCTATCGCATCGCGGTAGTGGCATCTGGCTTCAGCAACTTTGTACAGGACAACGTCAAAGTCGATGTGGGTAACACGCTCTCGCTCACTATTGGTATGAGCGTGAGCCAAATTACCCAACAGGTTAATGTCACCGATACTGTGTATCAGACTGTAAACAGGGAAAATGCCAACGTCGAAACGCTGGTTTCGGGCACGCAGGTAACTGAGCTGGCGCTGAATGGTCGAAACTGGACACAACTTGTGAATCTTGCACCGGGCACAAGTGCCATAAACAACGATTCACAGCAAGGCACCAACGTTCGCGTGGATGACACAGCCATCAACGGATTGCGTCGTCGCACCGCTCCGACGCTGGACGGAATCAGTAATGTCGATCACGGTTCGGTGGGCACTCTGGTAAACAACATCAGTGTCGATGCGATTCAAGAATTCAAACTTGTCTCCAGCCCGTACAGCGCCGAGTATGGTTCGCAGGCCGGCCCCGCCATCAACGTGGTGACCAGACGCGGAAGCTCACAATTTCACGGATCTGGTTTCGAATTCTTTCGCCATGACGCCCTTAATGCCTATCCCTGGGAAAGCAAACAGGTCACTAGTGGGCTGCCGCAGAAAGCCTTTCTGCGATTCAACGACTTTGGCGGCTTTGTCGGTGGGCCATTGTACCAAAAGAAACTATTTTTCTTCGGGGGCTTGGAATTTAAGCTGCCCCACACCGGCACCACTCTGAGCGAATTGGTGCCGACTGAAGCGATGCGTCGAGGCGACTTCAGCGCTTTCCTGCCGACTGGTCTACCTGCAAATTACAACTGTACCACACCGATTCCCGCGGGCAACTCACCGGATAAGTTTATCCTCTGCGACAAATCAGGATCGACTACCGGAACTCGGTTTGCCAATAACATCATTCCGGCTGCGAAGCTGTCGCCGAACGGTCTGGCTTTGACGAAACTCTGGCCCCATCCTAACGCCGGTTTGGATCGTTTTATTTCTGCCCCCATTACCAAGCGCAATGTCCGACAGGAACTGCTGCGCGTGGACTATCAGTACAATGATAATGTGAGCATCTTTGGCAGGTGGCTGCATGACAAATTTGATTCCGATAACCCGCTGGGCTCCACTTTTGATAATCAGAACCTGCCGATAGCTCCTGACAATCACGTCCGTAATGGCAAAACGTTTATGGTCAGCTACACACATGTGCTGACGCCAGCAATCGTGAACGAGGCGCTCCTTTCCTGGCAGCGAAACGATCAATCGGTTAATTATCAGGACAACACGCAGATTGCCCGTAGTACTTACGGAATCAATTTTGCTGAGATCTTCGCGGCGAATCGCCTCGACAAGATTCCCGAATTTTCCGTGCAGGGCTATTCAACGCTGAGCGGTAACGGTTTACCTTATGCAATCAATTCGCGTAACTGGGAACTCCGAGACAATCTGACGTGGGTGCGCGGCGACCACACACTCAAGTTTGGTTTCCTCTTTGCCAACAGCAACAAAGACGAAAACACGCGAGTACGTGATGGTGGAACTATAACCTACAGTACGGGCTCAACCGCCGGCACCACATTCAGGCCGCAGGACAGTGGCAACGCAGTGGCGAATCTGTTGCTCGGTGCCTATACGCGTTACACCGAAACGTCTAACACCACGGTTGCGCCAGCCGCTTACAACCAGTTTGAGGTCTATGCAAACGATCAATGGCATGTCAACAAACATCTGAGTCTGACATACGGTTTGCGCATGCAATATATCCCCTGGCCCTTCACTAATCAGGGAAACATCGTTGGCTTCGATCCCACCCGCTTCGATCCAACCAAGGCGCCAATCGGCAGCGACATCTCTGGCGGCGTAATTAATCTCGTCGCAGATCCAACTGGACAATTCACTCGGGCTCAGGGTTTTTTCGATCCGTATAACGGACTGGTGTTGCCGCGTAATGCAAACGCTGGTGACCCCAATCTGCAAAGGCTGAAGTCTAATCATCCCAGCGGGCTCGCCAACAGTGGTGGGCCTCTCTTTGCGCCGCGGCTCGGCTTCGTCTGGGATCCATTGGGGAAAGGCAAGACTGTCATACGGGGTGGTGGTGGCATCTACTATGACCGAACACTTCTCAATCCGGTCCGTGATGCAGGGACGAACGCTCCCTTTGCCACGGTAGCGACGATCACAAATGGCCGGCAATTTACTACTCCCGCCAATCTTTCAGGCCTGTCCGGTTTCAATAATCCGCTGGACAGCGTTGGTGGAGCGGGAACAGGCAGGCCGCTGGTGCAGGCCCTCACCGTTTTCGATTTCGATATGCCGCCAGGTGCTGTTTATGCCTACAGTCTGGGAGTGCAGCATGAATTGCCCTGGGATTTTGTCCTCGATCTCAGTTACGTTGGAAACCAGGCCCGGCATCTGACTCATCGGCGAGATGTCAACTATGTGCTGCCGGCTGTGGCCCTGGCGCGCAATGCTGCCGGCTCTTTTATCAATGCGAGTACCGACACGGTGCGACAGTTTTTGGGCTACAGCACAATTCGCGTTCAGGAAAACACCGGGTCATCCAGTTACAACTCGATGCAGCTGAGTGCTCAGAAACGTGTATCGCGCGGGTTCACCATGAGTCTGGCCTACACCTGGAGTAAGGCACTGACGAACTTCGACACGGAAACCTCCGATCTGCGCACACCCTTTGACGCGGCTCTCGACAAGGGCAACGCAAATTTCGATCGCCGGCACGTGTTCGCGATGAGTTACGTGTATGCGTTGCCATTCTTTGAGAAACAAAAAGGCATAACCGGTCAGTTGCTCGGCGGCTGGCAGATCTCGGGAGTAGTGGCGTTGCAGACTGGATTGTATGCAAATCTCTCGGGTGGCAGTCGTGCCTCGACCTCTCCCAGCAATGGATACGGCAGCAATCTCGATCTGGTGGGAGACTGGCGTGCAGTGCCGGGAGGGCAAACGGCCACACCTTTATTTGATGCAAACGGAAATTATGTCAGTGGCGGGTGGATCAACCGGGCCGCGTTCGCACCGCGCACCGGACTGATCGGAAACGTGGCCCGTAATCTATTTGCGATGCCCGGCACTGAGAACTTCAATCTGGCGCTGATGAAACGCATACAGGTGACAGAAAGGGTCAGGCTGCAACTGCGCGGTGAAGTCTTCAACCTGTTCAATCATCCAAATTACCGCACGCTCGTCACCAATTTCAGCGCGTCAAACTTTGGCGCCCTAACGCAGACGGACGATCCGAGAGTATTTCAATTTGGTCTGAAATTACTGTTTTAAAGATGCTCGAGACAAAAACAACCGGAGTCTTTACGACCACCAGCGGCTTCAAGCTACACGGTTTGCGCTGGTGGATTGTGGGACTCGTATTTCTTGCCACACTAATAAATTACATAGACCGTCTGAGTATCTCGGTTTTGGCGCCTACCATAACCAAAGATCTCAATCTCGATCGCTTTCAATATGGCAGCATCGCTACCTGGTTTCTGGTGGCTTACACCATTAGTCAGGCCTTATCCGGGAAGCTATATGATCGTATCGGTACGCGACGAGGTTTTTCAACCTCGATTACGGTCTGGTCACTGGCTGCTATGGCCCACTCTTTCGCCCGCGGCTTAGCTGGCTTGAGTTTATTCCGCTTTATTCTGGGTCTGGGCGAAGCTGGCAATTGGCCCGGCGCCGCGAAAACTGTGGCGGAATGGTTTCCGGTGAGGCAGCGCGCGCTTGGTCTGGCAATCTTTAACAGTGGTGCTGCCATCGGCTCAATTGTCGCCCCGCCTTTGATAGTCTGGCTGCAATTAAGCTTTGGCTGGCAAACCACCTTTATTGTTACCGGGTCGCTCGGGTTCCTTTGGCTGGGTCTGTGGTTGTTATTTTACGAGAGACCAGAGCGGCACCCGTGGCTGACCAATGAAGAGTATCAATTGATTCGTGAGGGGAAGAGCGAGGCGCCCCTCCGTCTACCTGCTTCCGCTGCCCGCAGTCGCCCGCTTTCGCCGGGCTGGCGCGAGTTGCTTCGATATCGGCAGGTTTGGGGAATTGTCATTGGCCGTTTCTTCACGGATCCGATTTGGTGGCTTTATATCACCTGGCTTCCCCTTTACTTGTCTGACGTGCGTGGATTCGACTTGCGGCAAATTGCTCTCTTTGCCTGGGTTCCCTACGTGGCGGCGGATGCCGGCAGTCTGCTTGGCGGGTGGTGCTCGGGCTTTCTGATTGGCAGAGGCTGGTCCGTCAATCGCGCCCGCAAAGGCGTGATCATCTTCGCGGCGCTTTTAATGCCCGCCGGTATTCTCGCCGCTTTTGCCAAGAGTCCCTTCAGCGCTCTCGTCTTAATCGGTCTGGTACTCTTCGGTTTCCAGGTCTGGATTAATAATGTGCAGACGTTGCCGAGCGATCTTTTCCCCAATCATGCGGTTGGTTCGGTGGCCGGCTTAGGAGGCACCGGAGCAGGCTTGGGAGCGATGCTCTTTACCTTGGCCACTGGCTGGGTGGTAAAGCATTTTTCATACGTGCCAGTGTTTGTAACAGCGGGTTTCTTAGCTCCACTGGGCACGCTAGTCCTGTTCTCTTTGATTGGGCCCATCAGACCGGTGAGAGAAATAGGTGCTGCCAATTTAGAATGAAACAATCGGAGGTTGTGCATGAATAAGTACATCGATTTGACAAGCAAAGTGGCGCTGGTAACGGGCGGTTCCAGCGGTATCGGACGGGCAACGGCAATTGTTCTGGCTGCGTGCGGAGCCCGCTTGAGTATTAATTATAATCACAACGAGGCAGGTGCAACGGAAGCGCGCCAACAGATCCGTTCAGCAGGCGGCCAGGCCATCGCGATTCAGGGAGACGTAACTCGAGCGATTGACGTGCGTGCCCTGGTCCAGCGCACAGTTGAAGAGTTTGGACCCATAGAGATCCTCGTCAATAACGCGGGTTCGCTGGTGGAACGCCGGCGAATCCTGGAGATGAATGAAGAGCTTTGGGACGAAGTGATCGACTTAAATCTAAAGAGCGCATTCCTTTGTAGCCAGGCTGTGGCTGCTTCCATGATGGAGCGCAAAACTGGTGTCATCGTCAATGTTTCTTCTATTGCGGGAAGAAACGGCGGAGCACTTGGTTCTGCTCACTATTCGGCGGCGAAGGGTGGTCTGATCGCCTTTACTAAGGGTTTGGCAAAGGAGCTGGGCCCACATGGTGTGAGGGTAAACGCGGTCTCACCCGGTGTGATCGATACGCCTTTTCACCAGCAGTTTTCCACTCCCGACATGATGAAGGCCTATGTGAACATGATTCCCCTGGGACGAATCGGCTCCTCGGAGGAGGTCGGGAAGGTAATCGCCTTTCTAGCTTCCGACGCAGCGAGTTTTCTATCTGGCGAGACTATTGAGGTCAATGGCGGCATGTTGATGTTGTGAACTGGTGTATGACTACAAAGCAGCGAAGCCCTCAACGATCAGGCCGACGTTATCCGGTTTTTTCAGTCTGGCATGAGGTCGTGTCTCTGTCGCTGGTCGTCCTGGTGTTCGGCTCAATGCAAATTCTTTCTGCTGCGCACGCGCAAGACGCACGCGAGCTCGAAAGGGAAAACACTGTCAGTAAAGTAAAGGGTGAGCATCCACTTTTTGAATTGATGCGAGGGAGTAAATCGAGTGTGCGCCCAGATTTGCTGGGGGTGCATCCTCGCGTCTACGTAACGGAAAAAGAACTCGAAGAACTACGGCAGCGTTCCCGGACCACGCATAAGGAAGTATGGCAGCGTGCCTTGCTGCAGGTGCGGGCGCTCAAAGGAGAGCCACCGCCGGCCCCGGCGCAAGCACGACGTGACCAGAACGAAGTGGGGTTGGCGATTGCCGAAGCCGCTTTTGTTTATAAGATTGAGGGGGACAAGAAGTACCTGAATGCAGCGTTGAAATACATGGACGCGGCAGTAAGCTACGAGATCTGGGGTTATGCGAACAATAAGCCCAACGTCGATCTCGCCGCAGGTCATTTACTCTACGGTTTGGGTTGGGCCTATGATTTGCTATATCACGACCTTAGCGAGGCCTCCCGACTTCGGTATCGCGACAAGCTAATTATTCAGGCGCGCCTGCTGGCTCAGTATTTCCAACCAAAGGCGGGTCGCACGTTCGCCTACAGTCAGAACCATACTTTTATACCTGTTGCCGGACTTGCGGTGGCCGCCTATGCGCTTTACGACGAAACCCCTGAAGCCCCCGAGTGGGCCCGCCTGAGCCGCGCCATTTATGATCGGGTGCTGGCAACCTATTCCCAGGATGGCTATTACTACGAGGGCTTTGAATACTGGATCTTTGCTACCCCGTGGCTGGTCCATTACCTCGATGCTCATGCGCATGTCACTGGTGAAGATCTCTACGAACGCCCCGGCTTCCGCGAGATGTATCGTTACGTCGCGCATTCAATGTTACCGAGTGGACAGTATGTATTTGATTTTGGCGACATCTTTGAAGGGCCACTGACCCGGGCTGGTAAAGGCGAAGAATATCCGCGCACGCATCCCGGTGGCCACTTTCATACGAACTACAACTTGCTTTACCGTTTGGCCCAACGTTTCCAGAGCGGCGAAGCGCAGGGTGTCGCCGACTGGTTAAAAGGACTAAGTCAAGTCAATGCGGAAGAGTTCTGGTCGCTTGTCTGGTACGAACCGGAGGTGAAGTCAGTGCCCGTAGAGCAACAGGAAACATGGCACTACTTTCCGGATCACGAGGTTCTATACTGGCGCAGCGATTGGACCAGAAACGCTACCGCATTTGCTTTTAAGTGTGGCCCGCCTGAAGGACACCACACCGCGCTGCTGCTGCGAAAGTTTCCTGATTGGCGTCTATCTTCGGGCCACGCCCATCCTGACGCTGCCAGCTTTATTATTTTCGCGCAGGGACAATACTTGACGGGAGACACTGGCTATGCCGGTTTGCCGATGACCGAACAACATAACACTCTACTGATAAACGGCAAGGGGCAGGCCAAAGAGGGGGACGCTCACGATGTATTCACTGACGTGTCTTATGAGCGCCTGGATCGGATACACATCGAGGGCGTAAAGGTCGAAAGGAATTACGTTGTTCTGGAGGGGGATGCTACCGCAGCCTACGAACCGGAGGTTGGGGTGCGGAGGTTTGTGCGGCATTTTGAGTTAACGGCGGCCCAGGGTTTCACGATACGCGACGAAGTGGAATCCGTATCACCCGCGCTAATCACCTCAGTGCTTCACGCAGATCAGAAGATTGACAAAGAGGCAGGGAATCGCTTTGGTGTCAGTATGCCAGGCGTGAAATTGTTGATTGAGGCAGTTGAGCCAAAGAGAGTACAGAGTGCAATTAAAAAAAACACCGTAACTGCTCCCGGACCACCGGGCGCTGTCGATAAAGGCGAACGCCAGGATCGAGGCCAGAAGCTCTTGCTATCGACCGTAGCACCAGCTACCTCAGCCCACTTCCTACTGCGATTGAAAGTGGTTTCCGCAAGTAAGGAATCGGTGCGCAGTGCGCACTGATGGTTTGCATTTTGCGCTCCGGCTGGCGTTCAGAATTTGTTTTCACATAATCTTTACCACGCCGCGGTATCTGCGGTTCTACTGCGCAGTTGTCCGTGGCACATAACCTGAGGAGGGAGTTTATGTCTCGCACGGATCAGTTCATTCCCCATCTGATTGTTAGCGATGGGCAAGCCGCCCTCAATTTCTACAAAGAAGTTCTCGGCGCTGAATCGGGTCACAATATGATGGCACCGGACGGCGCTCGGCTCATGCACGGGGAACTAATCCTGGACGGACACAAGTTCTTTCTTAGTGATGAGTTCAATGAAAGCGAAGGAGGTACCTGCAAGTCACCACAAACACTCGGGGGAACCTGCGTTCGGATTACGCTCGAGGTTGATGACGCTGACTCAATTGTCGAGCGTGCAGTGGCGCGCGGTGCGCGTGTTTTAATGCCAGTGCAGAATATGTTTTGGGGTGCGCGCTACGGAAAGATCCTGGATCCCTTTGGTCACGAGTGGGGCATCAATCAACAGCTGAGAGAACAAAGCGACGAGCTGACGCAGGCGGCCGCTGACGCGTTCTTTGCGAGAAAACAATAGAACTTGTGCTATTCCTGAAACAACTCCGGTTGATCTCTCCGCCGCGAAGTGGTGACTAAAGTCAGGCAGGGCGGTTGGAGTGTGTATACTTAATGATTTCAACATCGGAGAGAGCAATCAGACCTTCATCAACCATTTCGTCAAGTACCGGGAGCACCTTTCTAATCTTCTCCTCCGTATCAATAACCGAAATCATGATCGGCAGATCGCTGGAGAGACCGAAAAAACCAGAGCGATGCACTCGCTGTTGCGCGCCATAACCAATGAGACCACGATAGACGGTCGCACCGGCAATGTCCATCATCCGCAGTTTCTTGACTACCGCTTCGTGGAGCGGCTCTCCTTCCCAACGATCGTCTTCGCCAATGTAGATGCGGATCATTTTCGCATGACCTTCAAGCTTTTCGTGCTTCACAGTCTGATCCTCCTCACGCTCGGCCCTATGCGTCGTATGTTTGATCACCTCTGTGTCTTGTACTTCAATTAAACCCTTTGGCACCATGTCATAAATCCAGGGCAACAACGCATTAATCTTTTGCTCAGAGTCAACCGCTTCAACTCGCATGGGCACGTCTTCAGTGATGCTGAACAGATGTGCCTCATGGATTTTTCCGCTATGACCATAACCAGAGATAGCTCTCGTTACCGTCGCTCCAGCGCAATTGTGACGATGTAAAAATTCTACAATGGCTTCGTATACCGGTTTTCCATGATAGTGCTGCGTAACGTTGACATAGACGACCAGCTTTTTCGCGGAACCTTTATGAAGCATTTAGCCATCCACTCCTTTCAGTCACCGTTGTCTGAACGAGAAATAAACGTCGTCGGCTGCATTTGCACCAGTCCGTGTTCGCCAAGCATCTCGGCAATAAGGTTCGCCGCCCGCTCCACCTTCGTTTGTTCATCTATAACTTCGATAATTATTGGCAAATTCTCTACGGTTACCTCGTTCAAGGTTGTGTGAATGGCGCGACGGACACCAAAGCTCATCACCCCCTTTGTTACCGTAGCGCCGGCTATGCCCTCCGCGCGGAGAATACGCAACACTTCCTGGTAAAGCGGATGGTGCTTCCGCCATTCGTCTCCGCCAACTGAGATCGTTAATTTAGTGGCCGGTCTTAGCTCGGTAGTCACCGTGATCGGTACCCTTTAATCTGCATCCCCATTCAGGTGGTTGTCGTGACCGGCTGCTTCGACCTTCGTAAGCGATTGGTGCTGGTCATTTGGTTTGCCGATAGAAGTAGTTGCGTGATCCGGCAAACGCTGATCAGAAACGTTTACCCTACCTGACACTCTACCGACCTCGCGGGCCATTACCATGCCGGCCCAGACCGCTGCAAACCCGACGGCAAAGCTCAACACGACATAGGAAAACGCGTAAAGAAAGTCTCTACCTTCGATGAGTTTTGCGGTTTCATATTCGAAAGTTGAGAACGTAGTATATGCACCAACAAAGCCGACAACCACCGCCAACCTGATGTGTGGATTGATGGGAACGCGCTCTGTGACGAGTGTCAGAAAAAATCCGATAATCAACGAGCCGGTGATGTTGATAACGAATGTGGCTGTAGGGAATGGCTGAGCGGCGCGCGCTATGCCGGACAGGCTGATGTAATAACGCAACATGGCTCCCGCGGCGCCGCCGGCTGCGACCGCCAGATATTTTGTCAATATATTCACTCTCCGTTCCACTAAATGCCCGTTAAGGGCCGATGTGAAATACGAAAACTCCTTTTCCGGCGCCAATACTGTGCGCTTGAAAAGGAGTCATCAATCCCGGTTGCCCGAGGCCGAGATGGTTATAAGGCGAACTCCATCGCCTGGGGGTGCGGAGCAGCATCTTACACCAAAGATCATGGGACTTCATAGCATTCTTTCCAGGATTGTGGTACAGACGTGATGACATGCTGCGATGGACCCTCTACCGATGGGGAAAGTGGACCATAGGCGGTCTCCTGGTGCTGACGTCTGGCGCCGCGCCATTTTTTAAGCACATAGTTCTACCTACCGCGACTGCCTTGCGCCAGGTCGGAAAATCTCCCACGCAGGCCGACATTCTGCGTGGTGGATATGGTCAATATCGCGCCAACAACGACTTGCTCTTTTACCATCTGGACATACGAGTTGATCCGGAGCAGAAGCATATTAGGGGCAAAAACACTATTCGCTTCCGGATGCTTAAGGACGATACACGCATCCAACTCGACCTGGATGCCGCGCTTACGATCGACAAAATTCTTTTGGGAGTCAGCCCACTTAGGTTCCAGCGGGAGTTCGGCGCCGTGTTTGTGGAATTTCCCGAGACACTGCGAACCGGCCGCGTCTACACGATCGAGTTTTACTATTCAGGTAAACCGGTGGAGAAGGGAAGGTTTGGAGGTATCGCTTTCCGGAAAGATCCCTCTGGTCACCCCTGGATTAACACTGCCTGCGAGGAAGAGGGAGCCAGTATCTGGTGGCCTAATAAGGACCAGTGGCGCGACGAGGTTGAGAGCATGCGAATTAGCGTCTCGATTCCGCATAATTTGGTTGACGTTTCGAACGGCAAGTTTCTCGCTAAGACAGATCTGGGTGACGGCTACACACGTTGGGATTGGCTGGTCCAATATCCCATCAACAACTACGACGTCTCCTTGAACATTGGCAATTATGTCCATTTCGGGGATCGACTAGGCGATCTGCCGCTCGATTTTTATTCGTTGCCCGAGGACCTTGTCAAAGCAAAGAAGCAGTTTGCGCAAGTCAGGGGAATGCTCGAAGCGTATCAACACTATTTTGGCGAGTATCCGTTCAAGAAGGATGGCTACAAGTTGATCGAAGCGCCCTACTCGGGAATGGAGCACCAAAGCGCCGTCACCTATGGCAACCACTTCGCAAATGGATATCTGGAACGTGATTGGACCGGCGTCGGGATCAGCCCGAGATTCGACTTCATAATTATTCACGAGAGTGGGCACGAATGGTTTGGCAATAGCGTCAGCGCAGCAGACAAGTCCGATATGTGGATCCACGAAGGTTGGACCACCTATCTCGAGTGTCTTTTCGTCGAATATACATACGGGTACGACGATGCGATCCGCTATGTGAATGGTTATAAGGCAAAGGTTCAAAACCGGCAGCCGATCGTTGCTGAGCGGGGTGTTAACCGCTCACCGCCGCAAGATCAATACTTTAAGGGCGCCCTGTTTCTAAACACCCTTCGCAGCATCGTTAACGATGACAAGCGATGGTGGGCGTTGCTCCGGGACTTCTATCAACACTTCAAATACCAGAACATTATGACCGAGGACATCGTGGAGTATTTCAACCGCAAGCTCGGAAGGAACTTAACGCCTGTTTTCTATCAGTACTTGCGGCACACTGCTATTCCGCTACTGGAACTCAAGTTTGATGGACTCAACAGCTCCGTTTCTTACCGCTGGAAGGTAGATGAACCAAGTTTCTCTATGCCGCTGCGGGTTGGCACCAGTGACCACTGGCAGGTTATTCAACCTACGACAGAATGGCAGACGATGAAGACGGCGCTTAAGAAAGACGAGTTTGCTGTGGCTACTGACCTCTATTATATCGACGTCAGCAAGTCCTGATGACGCGAGCGATGACCCACCCGCTACTGAGACTCTTGTGAGAATGCCGGCACCCGGATCCTAGTGTGTGCAGGCTCTGAGGCTGCTTTGAGCTTTGAAGCTGAGGATTTGGACAATTCAAGCTGCGTAAATTTGCAGGTCGGGAAGGGGGCAGTCATTAGTTTCAAGGTTCGGTAAATTCCCAACCTGCAAATTTACTCAGCTTGAATTGTCCTGTCGCAACTGAAGATTCCTCAGAGTTTTCCCACAGTCTCTACTGCGAGATGGTACTTACCTTGACCATCCAACCGCTGCTTTCTTCTTTGGCCTGCTGTAACCGCTTACCAGGATTCATAATGGGAAAAAATGCAATGTTTCTGGAAACCTGCGGCTATTGACCGTGTTTCTTATTTGAATTGCACTCTTTAGGCTTGGTGATGACCATCCTGGCTCTGACTAATTTAAGATTTGTCATTATTCTGTCGCTCATCCTCGGCCTTTTATGGGTGACAAGCGGTAGAGCGGTGGCCCAGATACAATTGCCTCACCGTGCTCAAATCAGTCAGGTCAACGACTTTGCGAAGGTTGTTGATGAGCCAACGAAAGCCAAGCTCGGGAATCTTCTCGTAAATTTGAGACAACAAACTGGCATGACTTTGACGGTGGCGATAGTTCAGACGACCGCAGGTCAGGAGATATTTGAGTTCTCCCGCAACCTGGCCCGCGATTGGGACACGGGAGCACGAACGAGTGCCAGCAAGAGTCTCTTACTGGTAATAGCGGTAGTCGAAAAGAGCTTCTTTACGCAGTTTAGCAAGAAAGCACAGGACGCGTTGCCCGAAGGCGTTCTCGGCAATATGAATCAACGTATGCGCCCGGAGATCCAGGATGGTCGATTCAGCGAGGGATTGCTTCTTGGCATACAGAACTTTGTCACGGCCATCGGACAAAATGCTGTCGACAAAGGTAAGCAAGTTGAAGCCAGTGAGAAGGTGGCCCCAGTTCCGGGAAGTAATCCCATCAAGAGGAGTGCCGATGCTGGAGTAAACGTCGCTACAACAGTGAAAAATAGTTTCCCTGAATCTGCTCACGCATCGACGAAAGAAGTGTCCGTCCCCTCCCGCAACGATGCAGCTACGGCCGACATTGCACTGATGGGCAGTTACAAGGTTGGCATAAATGACATTCTCGATATTCGAGTAGGCAATGCAACGACGAATCGCTCCACCCTCTATTCAGTAAGCGACGGCGGAATAATTGATTTTCCGCTCGCAGGAGGGCAAATGATTGTCGCTGGTCTGACTACCGAAGAGATCCAGACGCGCCTGTTAACCGAATTGAAGCGGCGCGCGGTGCAAGAGGGTCCACAGGTGACGGTGGGGGTACGCCAATATGCTAGCCACACAATCATCGTCACGGGTTTGGTAAGTAGTCCAGGTAAGAAAGTCTTGCGGCGTGAAGCGGTTCCTCTTTACGTAATCATAGCGGAGGTGCAGCCGCGGGCCGACGGTTCTCGAGCAACTATCATCAGCGAGAATGGCGCCAGCTTGACTGTCGATCTTACCGACGCTGCTTCCATGAACGCGCTAGTGCGCTCCGGTGATGTGATAAATGTCACCACGCGTCCTCCGCAGTTCTACTACATTGGCGGACGCATCAACTATCCGGGTCAAAAGGTCTTTCAGACGGGCATCACTCTATTACAAGCGGTGATGGCGGCTGGAGGTCCAATTCGTGACTCCGGCAAAATAGTCGAACTCTCCCGAGAGGGTGCCAATGGCCTCTTATCTACCTCAAAGTTCAATCTGAAGGAGATCAAGTCAGGTAATATGCCAGACTTGCGTCTACAGCCCGGAGACCGCATAGAACTCCTTCCTTAAGCGGATTCACTTACACTCCGTTGAATATCCAACCGCCTTAATCAGATCCAAAGAAACTTAGAAGCGTACAAGCCACAGAAGCTGCTCTGACCTTCTACTTAGCAAATTTCGTTAATCAGATTAGGTAAATAGAATAGATCCACCCTATGGGCAGGCCAATCTCACGCAGGGAAGTGTTGGCGAACATAGCCTGTGCAAGTACGGGCGCACTGCTGGGAAGTCGCAGCATACCCTTCCTGCCTTCAGCGATCGTGATTGGCGGTCGAGCCATTGAGCTAACGGTGGTTCGTGTTAGCTCACTCACCCTTCGGATCAACCTGGTACCGCTCGAAGGTTCAAAACCAAAAACAATTCCCGAAGATGGTTCACTTGTTGAGCAAAAATGGGCACCACCACGCGTTAGACTGAGATCTTTAAGGTTTCACCAAACTTTCCATCTTGAAACGCAGACCGTGAACATTGAGCGCGATCCGCTAACTATCACTATAGCTGGCAAAGATGGTCGCATTACGCAAACACTCCGCGTTGATCAGAAAACAGGCTCCTTGTCTTTCAATTTAGGTGATGGACCACTGCTCGGACTCGGTGAAGGCGGGCCGCAGTTCGACCGGCGCGGAAATGTCGATCAAATGCGCAGCGGACAAGGTGGTTACCGCTTGCGCACCCACGGCGGCCGGGCCCCTGTTCCATGGCTCATTGGGACCAGCGGCTGGGCGATGTTCATCCATCAACCGTTCGGAACATTTGATCTCCGGGGACCAACAGGTAGTTTCAATCCGTCGCATACCGCAACATCGCTGCCGCTCGATATATTTATGGTCATTACCAGCAAACCCGCTGAGGTAATGAGCGAGTATGCTCGACTGACAGGTCACGCTGAGATGCCACCACTATGGTCACTCGGCTATCTGCAATCACATCGCACTCTCAGCGGGCCGGATGAAGTCATTTGGGTAGCCCGCACGTTCCGTGAGAAGAAGCTGCCATGTGATGCGCTGATCTATCTGGGCACCGACTTTTCGCCATCGGGATGGAACACCCACAACGGCGAGTTTACCTGGAACGCGAAAAACTTTCCTGACCCGAAGAAGATGATTGATGAGTTGCATGCCCGTCACTTCAAGGTTGTGCTTCACACTGTACTTGAAGGGCGCCGCCTCACGGGTACGGTGAATGACCCCTGTACAGCCGCGCCACTGCCCAGCGGACGAACGCCTGATAACCGCTGGCCGGATGATCGGCAGGTTAGCTGCTATTGGCCGGTTCACAAACAACTCTATGACGTTGGCATCGATGGTTGGTGGCCCGATCAAGGCGATGGTCTTGATGGACCGTCGCGTTTTGCGCGGCATCGAATGTACTGGGAGGGCTCACAGCAGTTACGTCCAAATGAACGGCCATTTGCCCTTCACCGTAATGGGTACGCCGGCATGCAGCGCTTCGCCGCGTTCCTCTGGTCGGGTGATGTGTATTCGACCTGGGAAACACTTAAGACACACGTCCCGATCGCCGTCAACACTGGTCTTACGGGAATTCCATACTGGGGGACGGATATCGGGGGCTTCGTGCCTACTAAGGAATACACCGGGGAGTTGCATGTGCGTTGGTTCCAATTCGGTGCGTTCTGTCCGCTTTTTCGTTCACACGGCAGAACCTGGCATCTGAGACTGCCCTGGGGCTGGAACACCGGCGAGTTGGGACCAAACGAGGTCGCGAATTACACTGGCGGCGCCGCCAATCCCGACGAGAGCGAATTGCACAATCCCGAGGTAGAGCCAATCTGCCGCAAATACCTGGAATTGCGCTATCAGCTAATGCCTTATCTGTACACCGCGGTGCGCGAGTGTTGTGAAACGGGCCTGCCTATCATGAGGGCTCTTTGGCTGCACTATCCTGATGATCCAAATGCCGTAATTCGTGGAGACGAGTACTTGTGGGGCCGCGATATTCTGGTGGCCCCAGTTACGGAAAAGGGAGCTGAGGCTCGCTCTGTCTATCTTCCCGCCGGGACCTGGTACGACTTTTGGACGAACGATAAGATCGAAGGCCCGCGTGAGATCAAGAAACTCGTCGATTTGGGGACCCTGCCTTTATACGTGCGCGGCGGCGCCCTCATTCCTTTAGGGCCGGTAAAGCAATATACCAGCGAGCAAGTTGATGGCGCATGGTCGTTGCAGATCTATCCCGGGGACAATGCGACGTTTACGTTATACGAAGACGACGGCAGCACATTCAATTACCGAAACGGGGAATGGATGGGAATTCGAATGGCCTGGACCGACAAAGGCCGCCGGTTGACGATGCGCCTTATGGAAGGATCTCGGATGCTGCCACCACTACGGCGCGATTTCGACGTGCGCATTGCGTCCGAAAAGACAATCCACAAGGTTGTTTTTGAGGGGAAGCCCGTAGAGGTTCGATTCGTATAGAGTTACTGCTTCCATTTAAGTGTTTGGTTCTGACTTTTTTGGGGAGACCTATGCGGCACTTCATCGTTGTAGGCGCAGTTCTTCTAATGGGTACGTTTGCTGCCAGGACTCAGAGTGACAAACCGCCAGCGAAAGCATTCATCGAGGACTATGCTCGAGCAAACATCACTGCTCCACCTCCCTCTCTTGGCTTCGATTCCTTTTATAAGAAGTATACGGACGCCCTGGGTATTGCGATCATCAGCTCTGAAAAAGTACCTGACAGCGCGCTACTCGTAGCGCGCGATATTGTCATCCATATGTTGGCAAAGCGGCCCGACCTCCGAGAAGAGATGGTCCGTAAAAAGATGCACGTGGGAGTGATGGCCCAATCGGAGTCCACCACCGATATTCCCGAGCACAGCCGCTGGAAAAAGCCCAGCCGCGATGATCCGCGTCTGACGCCGGGAGAAAGAAACAACTACGACGCTGGCATAGCGAAAATGACTGATAAGGAGTACTGGGACAAACGAGCCCGCGGAATGGGCGGTAATCCAACCAGTTGCGCAGAGGAGAATCTGCTTGGTTATCCGGGAACCCGTTATTACGGCGAGAACATTTTCGTGCACGAGTTCTCTCACGCGATCATGGGTGTGGCCATCCGCACGGTTGACCACGATCTGTTTGCAGAAATCCAGACGGCTTATAGAGAGGCGATGGCCCGGGGTCTATGGAAGAATCACTACGCTTCCACCAATGCTAATGAGTACTGGGCGGAGGGTACTCAGACGTGGTTTTGGTCCAATTACGAATATCTGGACGGCAGCACGCGGGTCCAGACGCCGGACGATCTGCGACAATATGATCCTAAACTCTACGAACTGCTGGGCCGCGTTTACCCGGACCACCATATACCAATGGACGTCTACTATGGAAAGGACATCAGTCCGCCGCGAAGGCGACAATAAGGTAGTTCACCTTACCCTTGTCAGCATGCTGATTCTCTTCCCAGTGGCTATTAAGGCACAGGGAACACTTGCCGACTATGAACGAGCGCAGAGTCTTCGCAACAAGTTTCAGGCACTCGCTATCAATCTGCCCGAACGTACCAATTGGATTGAAAAGACCGATCGCTTCTGGTACCGCAAATATGTCAAGGGGGGAAACGAATTCGTATTGGTCGACGCCGAGAAACTCACGAAGGACCCAGCCTTCGATCATGCAAAGCTTGCGGCTGCTCTATCAGCAGCCTCAGGGGAAAAATATGAGGCGTTAGCGCTTCCGTTTACAAGCATCACCTTTGTTGAGAATGAGCATGCTATCGAGTTCATTGCCGGCGATAGCAATTGGCGCTGCGATCTGGTTAATTACGCGTGCCGGAAGGTTACCGCGCTCGAGCGACGTGGCCGCGGTTTGCCGCCCCAGTTACGCCCAACGCCAGCGCCGATGGACCAGCCGAAAGCTTCTCCCGATGGAGTGTGGGAGGCATTGGTAAAGAACTACAATGTCTATCTTCGCTCCAAGGACAAGAAACTGGAGTATGCCCTCAGTTTTGATGGTTCCGAGGATAATTACTACCGCCTCAGCTCAATCAACTGGTCACCCGATTCCAGGAAATTAGCGGCTTACCGCGTTCGCCCGGGCTATCACCGAAAAATTCAGTACGTCGAGTCTTCGCCGACGGACCAACTGCAACCTAAGTATTCGAACGTCGAATATTCTAAGCCGGGAGATACGGTCGATATCGAGCAACCCGTACTATTTCTCATAGACGGGAAAAAGCAGATCGACATTGAAAGCGCATTATTTCCCAGTCCCTATGACATGTCGAACATCGAATGGCGAAAGGACAGCCGCGCTTTTACCTTTGAGTACAATCAGCGTGGACATCAAGTGTATCGGGTGCTCGAAGTTGATGCTGCCACAGGAAAAGCGCGCCCCCTCATTGATGAGCAGAGCAAGACATTTTTCTGTTATTCAGGCAAAAAGTATCGCTATGACGTGCGGGATGGCAAAGAGTTGATCTGGATGTCAGAGCGGGACGGATGGAACCACCTGTATTTATTCGACGGGCAGACTGGCAGGGTCAAGAATCAGATTACCAAAGGTAATTGGGTGGTCCGTGGGGTCGAGAAGGTGGATGAAGAAAAACGCCAGATCTGGTTTCGAGCCAGTGGCATGTACCCAGGGAAAGATCCCTATTTCAATTATTACTATCGGATCAATTTTGATGGTACAGGGCTCACTCGTTTGACCGAGGCTGAGGCCAACCATATCGTCAGCTTCTCACCGGATATGAAATTCTATGTTGACACCTGGTCCCGGGTTGACCTGCCCACCGTTTCGCAATTGCGCAGCACCGCAGACGGAAGAGTTTTGCAGGAGCTCGAACGTGCTGATATTCAGGAATTAATTAAGGCCGGCTGGCACGAGCCAGAGGTTTTCACTTCGCTGGGTCGGGACGGTAAGACCGAAATCTGGGGGATTATTGTTCGGCCGACAAACTTTGATCCGGCAAAAAAATATCCGGTAGTTGAATTCATCTATGCAGGGCCGCAGGACTCGTTTGTGCCCAAATCCTTTAGCCCATACCTGGCGATGCAGGCACAGGCCGAGCTCGGTTTTATCGTGGTCCAGATCGATGGGATGGGCACCTCAAATCGATCCAAGGCTTTTCACGATGTTTGCTGGAAGAACCTTGCCGATGCAGGCTTCCCGGATCGAATCCTCTGGCACAAAGCTGTGGCCGCAAAATATCCTTACTATGACATCAGCCGGGTCGGGATCTACGGTCACTCTGCCGGAGGCCAGAGCGCTCTCGGCGCGCTTCTTTTTCATCCTGAGTTTTACAAAGCGTGTGTGTCCTCCTGCGGCTGCCACGACAACAGAATGGATAAAATCTGGTGGAACGAACAGTGGATGGGTTGGCCCCTTGGGCCTGAGTATGCCGCCTCGTCCAATGTGGACAATGCTTATAGACTACGTGGCCACTTACTCCTTTCTGTCGGAGAGATGGACCCGAACGTGGACCCCGCCTCGACCATGCAGGTAGTCAATGCCTTGATCAAGGCGAATAAGACCTTCGATCTGATTGTTCTTCCCGGCCAGGGCCACACGCCGGGTGGAGAGTACGGGGAAAGAAAGCGCTTTGACTTTTTCGTCCACCATTTACTGGGGATCGAGCCCCCGGATTGGAATAAAGTTGAGCAGAAGAAAGAGTCGAAGGATAGGGTTGCTCCGGCGGTCTCCAATTAATCAATGGAGGCGGCTCCCCAGCGCCAACGGCGCGAAATGTGAGAGCCTGGGCCAAGGGCCCAGTAAAGAGTAATACTCAAAGATCAATAGTAGTTTGGAGGAATTTTATGAATTATCGAAGAGCGTGGCTGGCCGGTTACTTAGGACTAGCGCTCTGCTGTGTCATCGTTCCGTCAAGAGGCCAGCAAGCGTTTCAGACTGTGGCGCCAGCTTCTCCGGCAGCATCACGGGATTATCCCGTCAAGCCCGTGCCATTTACTTCGGTACATTTTACCGATACTTTTTGGGCCCCGCGGCTGGAACTCAATGCGAAGGTGACTATCCCGTTTGCGTTCAAGAAGGACGAGGAGACTAAGCGAGTCTACAATTTCGAACGAGCGGCGGCAGCGCTTCGCGGTGAGATGATTAAGGATAAGACACCTCCCGGTTATCCCTTTGACGATACCGACGTTTACAAAGTGATCGAGGGCGCAGCGTACGCCCTGACTGTGAAACCCGATGCTCAGTTGGAATCCTATGTAGATAAATTAATTGAGAAGATAGGAGCAGCACAGGAGCCAGACGGTTACCTTTACACTACACGAACAATTGATCCAGAGCACCCGCACGCCTGGGCAGGGAAGAAGCGATGGGAATTGGAGAAAGTCGACAGCCACGAGCTCTATGACCTTGGGCATTTATATGAGGCGGCCGTCGCCTATTATCAGGCGACGGGCAAACGTCAACTGCTTGATATTGCCCTCAAGAGCGCTAATTTATTAGACCAGACGTTTGGACCAGGAAAACAATCTATCTGGCCTGGCCACCAGATCACCGAGATGGGACTGGCCAAGCTCTATCGCGCCACCGGTGATCGGCGATACCTGGATTTGGCCAAGTTCCTGCTCGATGTGCGCGGACCTGATGGCACGCGCGGAAGCGGTCGAAAGTACAATCAGTCACACCTCAAAGTTGTGGACCAGACAGAGGCGGTCGGCCATGCCGTGCGCGCTACTTACATGTATTCGGGCATGGCTGATGTCGCGGCCCTGACCGGCGATCTCTCGTATGTAAATGCGATCGACAAAATCTGGGATGATGTTGCTGATAAGAAGCTTTACATCACCGGTGGCATCGGGGCCACCGGTTCAGGCGAAGCATTTGGTGGTCCATACGATCTCCCGAATACGAGCGCCTACAACGAGACCTGTGCCGCCGTCGGCAATGACTTCTGGAATCAGCGGCTTTTCCTATTGCATGCGGATGCAAAATATATCGACGTAATGGAGCGCACGCTCTTTAATGGACTAATCTCCGGGGTCTCGCTCGATGGCAAGACATTCTTCTACCCGAACCCGTTGGAATCTGCCGGCCAGCACAAGCGGAGTCCCTGGTTTGGAGTTGCTTGTTGTCCGGGCAACATCACGCGATTTCTACCCTCCGTGCCTGGTTACGTCTATGCTCAACGGGGCGATTCTCTCTATGTCAACCTTTTTGTGGGAAGCACCGCGGAGGTCAAGCTCGATAATGGCCGCAGGCTGAAGCTGGTCCAGGAGACGCGTTACCCCTGGGACGGGACCGTTAAGTTAACAGTCAACCCCGACCAGAGTGGCAATTTGACGATTAATATGCGTATTCCCGGTTGGGCGCGGAACCAGCCGGTCCCCAGCAATCTTTACCGCTTCGTCGATAAAGTTGAAGAGCCGGTGGTGCTGAAAGTAAATGGCAAAGCAGTGGCAGTCAACACCGAAAAAGGTTATGCGGCTTTGAGTCGTAAGTGGCAAAAAGGAGATGTGATTGAACTGATCTTACCAATGCCCGTTCGCCGGGTGATGGCTAACGACCTGGTCCAGGCGGACCGCGGTCGCCTGGCATTGCAGCGAGGGCCAATCGTCTATGCTGCTGAGTGGCCGGATAACCCCGGTGGTCGAGTGCGCAATCTTGTGCTCTCTGAAAATGCCAAGCTGACGGCTGAGTTTAGACCTGACTTGCTCAATGGAGTTGAAGTTGTGAAAGCCAGGGCCTTCAGTCTTGCCTATGATCAGCAAGGCAAGATCAACAAGCAAGAGCAGGATTTTATGGCAATTCCGTATTATGCCTGGGCCAACCGAGGTGCTGGAGAAATGATTGTCTGGATCCCTAAAGATGAGTCCAGTGCTCGACCCCTGCCTCTGCCCACCATCGCCTCAGAGAGTAAGGTCCTGACTTCCGGTGGCCAGGGACCATTCGCGATCAACGATCTGGCTGAGCCGCAATCCTCGAATGATCATTCCAATCCCTTTTTCCATTGGTGGCCCAAGAAGGGCACAATGGAATGGGTTGAATACGCCTTCGCAAAACCAGCGACTGTCTCCGAGACGGAAGTCTATTGGTTCGACGACACAGGCAGTGGTGAGTGCCGTGTGCCCAAATCCTGGCGCCTGCTATACAAGGAGGGAGACACATGGAAGCCGGTGGAAACCAGCGCCGCGTATGGTACGGACAAGGACAAATACAATTCCGTTACATTCAAACCGATCATCACCGCAGGCCTGCGCCTCGAGGTGACGTTACAGCCGGAATGGGCGGCAGGAATACAGGAATGGAAAGTCAAGTAACCCGATGATTAGACAGTAGTTCGGTTTTATGTCCGCTAAAGCTTTAGCTTATCTTTCCGCGCGACAAACTGAAGTTTGTCGGACGTTTTCAGCCAGTCAGATAGTGGGTCGATTGCTAAGCGCGGTTTGAATTAGCTCCTTGGCTTGTTTCAATTCCTCTCCTACAAGTTCCAATCGGGGTGGCCGCACTCGTGCATTGCCCATTCCTACCTCTTGTTGCACGAGCTTGATGAGCTGCACAAACTTTGGCACGGTGTCCAGCCGCAGAAGCGGCAAAAACCACTTGTAAAGCTCGAAGGCTTTCTCACTTTCACTATTCTTAGCTAAACGAAATAACGCCACCGATTCCCGAGGCAGCGCATTGACCAGGCCGGCAATCCAGCCAGTTGCCCCCATGCCAATCGCCTCCAGGATAGCGTCATCAACGCCAACAAAGACCTGCAGCCGATCACCGAGCAGCGTCCTAATTGCTGTGACGCGTCTGACATCGCTGCTGGATTCTTTTACAGCTTGAAAGTTTGCGTGCTCGCGAGCGAGTTCCTGAATTTGTTGCGGCAGAAAATCGGTGCCATAGGCGATTGGGTTATTGTAGAGCATACAGGACAACTGGGTGGCGCTCATGATTGCGGTAACATGCCGTTTCATCTCACGCCAGTCGCCTACATATACATAGGGGGGCAAGACCATCAGTCCGCGACAACCCACGGATTCTGCAAGCGTCGCCAATTTTATAGCTTCTGCCGTGCTCAGAGCCGAGATGCCTGCCACCACCGGCACGCGGTTGTCGACGGCGTTAATAGAAGTTCTAAGGATCTCGATCTTTTCGTCCAGAGTTAAGGTAGCCCCTTCTCCCAGAGAGCCAAGGGCAACAATGCCGGTGCACCCGCTATCCACCAGCCACTGACAGTGCTGCTTGATGAATGGACGATCGACTTTGAGGTCTAGATCAAAACAGGTGGTAATAGCGGGCATTACGCCCTGCCAATCCATTGTCATCTTTGTAGTTCCTGCTTTGTCGCTTTTTGCGCAAATACGTATTGCTCAGCGGCGACAGCGTGACCATTTTCAGAAGTCAGACTACCTACTTTCACGGGCATAATTGGAGGACGCACCGATTCCAGTCTCCAATCCATCAAGAACTCCAGCGCCCCACCACAGACCCGCCCCTGGCACGGGCCCATGCCGCAACGAGATTGCAGTTTCGCTGCTCGCCACGAATCGAACTCGCGCAAAACTCCGAAAATAACGTCTTCACACCGGCACACGATCGTTTGCATTGCCGGCAACGCTTTAAGCTCGTCCCGGAGCTTAAATGTTCGGTTCAGAACAGCGGCAAACCGCCGTTGTTTCTCGCGCAAAGAAAAGAGCCTGCGTGCTTTTTCGGGGTTGTCGGCGGCAGCGTAGCCGGAAATCTGACCTTCAACCACAGAGAGCTCCAGGCCACCGATCCCTGTTTGCTCACCGGCGCAGTAGGTGTTCGGTAGTGAGGTCTTCTGGAAGTCGTCGACCCATACGGTGCCATTATCTATTTCGCAGCCAAGCAGCAGCGCCAGCTCAAGGTTTGGGACAAGATGAAATCCGCAGGCAAGAAAGTCGCAGGATACTCGCCAGCTTCGTTCGCCCTGGCGTAACGTGACCCCGCTTAGCACTTCCTCTCCCAAAGCCTCAACAGGCCAGCATCCGGTTAGATATTTTACCTTGGATAACGCGCTGCGAAATTTGATCGCCTGAATCACCTTTCTAGGCTCCTTAGTGAGGTGTACTGCAAATGAGAGGAGACGCGATAAAGGCGCTTGCTCTGCAATCAGTAGGACCTCAGCGCCGCTCCGCCGCAAATACGCAGCGACTGCTAGCAACAGTGGTCCACTGCCGGCAACGACTACCTTTTTTCCTTCAATTGAGAGACCCGACTTAACCAAAGCCTGTAGGCCGCCGGCCCCCATTACATTGGGTAGTGTCCAACCGGGGAAGGGTAGGAAACGCTCGCGCGCCCCCGCCGCGACCGCCAATTTTCCATAGCGCAACTCATAGACTCCGTCTGAACGTTCGGCGAGTAATGTTCCCGCTTCAGGCTGGTGAAAAACGCTGGCACTGGTAAGAATGCGAACGTTTGAATTCTGAATTCGTTGGAACAAGGTCTGCGCTTCTTTTGAGGAGGGCTTTCGTTGCTCACCGCGCCAGATCTGGCCTCCCGGTGCGGGGTTATCGTCAACGATAGTCACGCTCAGCCCGCTCTGCGCGGCGCAGTCTGCTGCCGCCAGGCCCGCAGGACCAGCACCTATGACCAAAAGATCGCAGGAAATCAGCCTTTCACTCATCGGTTTCGACGTCCATGTCGTTCTCGCAAAGGACTTGACAAGTGCGCGATTTAGCCTGCCCGTTAATCCTGGCCACGCATTCAAAGCAGATGCCCATCCCACAGAGGGGTCCGCGACGCTCGCCCTTTATGGACCTGCGGAATGTTAGCATTCCAGCCGCAAATACCGCGGCCGATACCATGCTACCGCTCGGCATGGTCACGTTGAGACCATTGACCTTTAGCTTGACTACGTCAGGCATAAGTCAGTTCCTGAGCAATCCGCTCGGGCATGTAAGGCTCAATGGGAATGGCTGACGTGCGGTGCAGAATCTGATCAACCAGAAGCTTGGCAGTGCCGAGTGAACTCGTAATACCCAGGCCTTCATGTCCAGTTGCCAGGTAGAGGGATCGATGATCTGAGTAGGGGCCTATAAGAGGAAGTTTATCAGGTGTGGCGGCTCTAAAACCTGTCCAGGCTCGAATCGCCGAAAGTTGACTTAGTGCCGGCATATATTCCAGGGTTCGCTGAAGCATCTGCCGCAGAAGCGGTGTGTCAACTTCGCTGTGTTCAGCACCGTACTGGCGCGACGACCCAATCAGCAACTGTCCAGTTTTTCTGGGCTGAATGTTAAAAGCTACGGAATCCTCGGTGAGGGAGTGCGCGCTCTTTAGATAACCAAGCTCAACAACTTGATGGTGAAGGAATCCGGGGTAGCGATCGGTAATTAGCAGATGTCCTTTACGCTTCTGAACGTTAATTCCTGGACTCAAAAACGGAGACCAGGTACCTGCGGAATTGACAACCAGGCCAGCTGAAATTGATGAGCCGCTGCGAAGACATACGCCTTCGTGCGTAATCTTCTCCACCGCCTGGCCCAGCTGCAAGTTCGCTCCCTTCTCTTGGGCGCGCCGGATTAAGAATTGTGCCGCAGCTGGTGGATAGATCACGCTGTCGCGTGGTACCCGCAGACCCCCCGCGAGTCCTTTACGCAAGTTGGGCTCGGCCTCTTCCAGGGCATGGCAGTCCAGTATCTCAGTGGCAACACCCCGCTTAGCATAAAGCTTCTCCTTGCGCCTTACCTCCTCCATTTCTTCATCGTCAGTCGCAACCCAAATCGTGCCGCAGGTGTCGTGCTCAGTCTCGCTGGGCAGCTCAGACGCAAGGTCGTTCCAAAGCGATTGTGAGTAGCTGGTGAGGGCAAACTGCGCATCCGAGTCATCCATCACCACGATGTGACCCATGCCCGCTGCGGTGGCGCCGCCGCCAATGATAGCGGCGTCAATGACCGCAACGCTCAAGCCGGCGCCGGCGCATTCTGCGGCGCACGCAGCGCCTACTATGCCTGCGCCCACAATGACCACATCATAACCAGGTGAAGTCATCCTCGAATTCCGAGGCAGAATGGATCGCGTTGATCCAGGATCAGGTCGGCCTCTGCCGTAATAAATGCCGAACCTTTTATGAACGGATGGATTTCATTGTTAACGATCGCAATTGTTCCCTCGAACTGGCTTCCAATGACGCTCTCTTGTCGCCAAATCTGTCCCTGTCTGAGCTTGCCATCCTTGTAGAGGCAGGCCATTTTAGCGCTGGTGCCGGTTCCGCATGGTGAACGGTCGTAGGCCTTGCCCGGGCAAAGAACGAAATTCTTACTGTCCACGCCATCCAAATTGGAAGGGCCTGACAGCTCGATGTGATCGATCTCCTCGCCACCGGTGCCGGTAATACCTGTCTGCGCCAGTGTCTGTCGCACTCGCCAGGAAAAGTCTGTAAGCATTTCGAGGTTATCCAGCGTAAGAGGATGGCCATCGGCATCGATCAGAAAAAACCAGTTTCCACCCCAGGCAATATCTCCGGTAACTGGTCCAAAGCCGGGTACCTCAACTGTTATATTAGCCGCCAATCTGTAACTGGGCACGTTGGCCACTGTCACTTCTCCCCGTTCATCAAGGTGTGCCGCGACTATCCCTACAGGCGTCTCGATACGGTGTTTGCCCGGCTTTATGCGATTCAGATAGACCAATGTGGCTATCACGCCGATAGTCCCATGGCCACACATTCCGAGGTAGCCAACGTTATTGAAAAAGATAACGCCCGTCACACATGAGGCATCCGAGGGCGCGCACAAGAGGGCCCCCACCATTGCGTCTGACCCGCGTGGCTCATTAACAACGGCCGACCGGAAATCGTCATACTCGGCCCTGAAAAGTTCCAGCCGGTTAGCGAGTGGTCCCATTCCAAGGTCCGGACCACCATTAATAACCACGCGCGTCGGTTCACCGGCCGTGTGTGAATCAATTACCCTTACACGTCTTATTTCCGGTTGCGACATGAAAATCACATTTACAAAGGCTAAACCAATCAAGGAAGCAGCAAGAATGCGTTTTTGCTGCCGTCATTTAAGCTACCAAGCTTACTTCATTAAATCTAATAATAAGCACTCCTAAAAGGTTCATGTCTTGAATATTTGTAATTTTACTGGAATCTGATTAGTTGGATTGCCAAATGCTGTTTGTGGGGAATCTGGGACGCTCGTGGGAGGAGGGCCTTTTCCTCACCGTATCCGCAAGTGCCGCCGATGCCGCGGCATGGGGGTGCTAACATCCTGACACAAGCAAGCATTGAGGCTCCCAGAAATATTACCGCATGAACAGGGGATCAGTTTTCAGGTAGAGACTCACGGTAGAGAGAAGGCGCCATGCCAGTAAGCCGTTTGAAGGTCCTGCTAAAATGGCTCTGGTCGCAAAAGCCAGCCTCTAATGCAATATCCACAATCGACTTTTCGGTGGTCGAAAGCTCGTGACATGCGTAATCGATTCGCAACTGACGGACGTAATCTCCTACAGTGCAACGATAAGATTTATGGAAAGTCTGCGCCAGATGCACCGGATGCACTCCAACAGTCCGCGCAACTTCTGAAAGCCTTAAGGGCTCGTTAAAACGTTGGTGAAGGAGTTCTTTTGCCTGTCGCAGCCACGTCGGTGAGCGATTGGTTCCTCCGGCCGAGCAAGGACGAGAGGCTTCGCCGATCATTTCCAGCATGAGTCCTTCGATGACTAGAGCAGAAGCTTCATCGGGATACATGAATTCCTTGTAGAGCCTCTTTGCCAGTAATTGCATGATCCCGCCGGCGTAATCGACAGAGGTTACGGCAACCGCATAGTTCTGGCTTAGGCGGCCCAGCCAATCGGGTTCGATTTCAATTATGAACGAATGTCCTCCGGAGGCATGAAAATGCTCTTCGTGCAGTTCTTCCGGTGGATGGAAAAGCAGAGTAGACGACTTACATTCGCGGGTTTTTCTGCCGTACGTTTCAGTGTAATTGCCCTGCAGCACGTAACAAAAGAGGGCCCTCTTATGCGAATGTTTGGGAGTCTTGAAGCAGGGTGGGTAGAACCTTTCCATCAAGGCGAAGCTGGAAGTCTTATAGCTTCTGAGGTCCTCGCCGTATAAGTGACCGGGGGCTAGTTGTACAGACATATGAGCCTCTCACTTCCGTCACTATTAGCGGACGGTCCGCTGGGAAAGCGTCAAGTTGATGAAAATCTCCACGCATGCCTATGCTCGGCTACACTTTTCTCTTAGCACCTGAAGACCTGCGGCGGAGAGGAGACGGTTCTCTGTTGCTAAACCTGCTTTAACGCTATTCACTTAAATCTGAGTCCAAAGCCTAATCTCTGTTTTGCCGCTTGTCAAAAGATTTTTTCCCGGAAATCGGCAGATCGGCTAGGGGCCAGTCTTCATTATCCTCAGCAAGTTCCGCTTTGTGGATTCAACCTCCTCCGTTTTAGCCTTGCCAACTTTGTCGAAGAGTATCATTGCGCGCGCTGTGTCGCCCTTTTTTTGTAGCGCTCGCGCGAGAAGATAGGTGGCCGTGAGATCCTGCGGATCAATTTCCACGGCTTTCTCCAGTTCCGCGGCGGCTTCAGCGACTTCTCCGCGACCAAGCAAAATCTTGCCCAAGAGCGCCCGCGGTTGCGATCGTGAGGGATCTAACTGGATTGACTTCTTCAGAGCCGCAATTGCTTCTGTTTCGGCTTTGCTCCCAACGGTTAGGCCAGACTGATTCAGCGCCTCACCCAAGAACCAAAATACATCCGAATCATTTGGGGTTTTCACACTCTGGCGCCGCAGCACCTCAATAGCCTCGGCAGTCTTTCCCATCTGCATCAGAACAAGCCCTAACGCAACCTGTGGCAGTCCGGCTTCGGGCGTAAGCTGGCTGGAAGTCTGAAATTCTTTCACCGCGTCTTCGTATCTGCCCTTCATGGCTAACACTGCCCCTCGCTGGAGATGCAGGCGATGCGAATGTGGAACTCGCCTCAACCCAGCCTCGGCAATTTCCAAACTGAGGTCATAGTTTTGAGACTGCATTAGTAACGAGATCAGATCGAGATAATTGGTCTCATCCTGAGGCTCAAGTTCGGTAGCCACCCGAAGAGCGTCGTAGGCCTCCTTTTTCTTTCCTGCTTTGTCGTAAGCCTGCGCAAGCAAGTTATACAATTCGGCTTTCTTAAATCCCGCGGCAAGCGTCTCTTCGGCGGTTTTGATGGCCGCCGAGTATTCTCTATTCCCGAGCAACACTAGCGTCAAGTTGTAACCGAGCTGGTAGGCGTCTGGAAATCCATTTCGCGCCAGCTCCAGGCGGCGTGCGGCAGCAGCAAAGTTCTCCAGTCTTGCCAGAATGAGCCCAGCTTGAAATTGGATATTTGCGTCGGCGTCAGTCGGGATCGTTTCAATCAGTGCTAGTGCCTTGGCTCGGCTTGTCTCCGATCGTTCTACTTCGAGATAACTGGTTGCAAACCTAATCGTCACGCGCGGATCCTTAAATACTAAATCGCCACTCTGCCCGTAGTGGAGCGCCGCGTCGCGGAAATTGCGTTCGGCGAAGGCGATTTCTGCGGCACCCCAGTGGCAGGTCGCGTCCAACGGTGCGAATCTCAAAGCTTGTTCAAAGTGAAACTTAGCTTTGGACTTCTGGCCCATTGCCAGTTCATTAACCGCTAAATTCTTCAGAGCAGGAACAAACGTAGGATCAAGTGCCAGGACCTTCGCAAATTCTTCATTCGCTTCTTCTCTTCGACCAATTGCCGACAGAGTGATGCCATACAGGTTTCGTGCTTTCAGGTCTTTAGGTAATTGGTCCAGGATCTGTCGCAAGAGGGGAACGGCCCGATTAAAGTCTCCCTGTTGAACGAGAGACATTGCCGCCTGGTAATCCGAGGCAGACTGAGCCCAGACAACATTAAAGTGAGTTATCCAACTGAAGAGCAAAACTACCGAAAGGAAGCTGTGTAATCTCGAGTGCACGCGACGTCTCTCTCGCGTCAATTCCAAGCGCCTGCGGAAAGCGCACTGAAGGGCTGAGAAATTGTATTGCTTCTTTTGTGCGAGCATATCAGGCTTGTGATGGTTTGCGGTATCTAATCGATTCAGCGCAAGTATGTCAAGTAAGGTTATTGCCCTAATTTGCTCATCAGTAGCTGGATGGCTTTATCACAGTACCCTCTCAGGTCGGGAAGGTGTCCCCGGCTCAACTGGGGAAAGCCACTAACCATCAGCCTAGACCATTCAGCCTCAGCAGCCTCTCAGGTTAGGAAGGCGGACTTTGTCCCCGCCTCAACTTGGCAGTCACTCACCATCAACCTAGACCGCCTCAAGCATGAGCACTCTTTCCAAGGTGTGAGCAGCGGCATACACCTCCTTAGACCTTAGAGGGTGCTGAGCTTGAGCAGGGCTTGGTTAATGGTGAGTGGCTTTCCAAGTTGAGGCGGGGACAGGGTCCGCCTTCCCAACCTGAGAGCTTCCCGACCTGAGAATTCTCACCACTCGTCTGAAGCGCTTTCTGGCCACTTTTCCTGAATCCTTAATAGTATTCAACCAGTCCTAAGACCATACAAGACACTTCGGGTTGGATCGTCTAACTAGAATAGGACTAACTGGGCATACTCAAATGATATGCGCACCTCTTTCGCTCAGCCCAAGGCGAAATGTGCACCGCTCTAGTTTACGCACGGCAAGACAACCAACGAGATAGGATCCAATCTCTCGTTCGTCTGTTTCTGTTAGGAGGGAATATGCAACGTGATCGCCTTCCAGGGCTAATCCTCATTTTAATGGCTGTGGTGCTGGTACTCGGCGGGCAGTCGGTATTCGGGCAACTACGAATTGTTGGAGCTGTCTCCGGAACAGTTCACGATCCGAACGGCGCTATCGTTCCTAATGCTAGTATTGTCTTGAAAGATTCGAAGACTGGAGTGACAAAAGAAACTACTTCAAATGAGGGCGGCGCGTTCTTTTTTCCTGACCTGGCAAGCGGGGCCTACGAAATGACGGTCAGTATGCCCGGGTTCCGAACCTCACTCGTCCCCAATGTCACTGTTTCGACAAGTCAGACAACCGACCTCAAGATAAACCTGGAAGTGGGTCAGCAGACCGAAACCGTAACTGTCGTTGAAGGCGCTTCACAGGTGCTGGAGACCTCATCGCAGTTAGTTGCGAGTACTTTGGCAACAAAAACCGTTACCGAGTTACCGCTCGGTAACCGTGGCAATGTTCTCGCTTTGGCGAGACTGGCCCAAGGCGCCTCTCCACCAACCGGCGGCAGCACACGATACAACAACTTGCCTGGCGGCGCCGTCAATGTCACGGTGGATGGCATCAACGATGCCTCCAACGGTTTTAAGAGTGGCGGGACGGTATTCTTCATGACGGTTCCAGTGCGTTTGGGCGCAGTGGAAGAGGTCTCAGTGGAGACTGGCGGTTTGAGTGCCGATTCTGGCGCCCAAAGTGGCGCTAATATCAAGTTTGTAACCCGTAGAGGTGGCAATGAGTATCACGGCAGCGTCTTTTACGAACCTCAAAGCGAGAGGTTCAATGCCAACACCTGGTCCAGAAATGCCCAGGGTCTGCAGCGGCTCTTTAATCGTACCCAGAACTATGGTGGCAATTTCGGAGGCCCATTAGTTCCTTTCGGATCCTGGAAGAAGAAGGCGTTCTTCTTCGTCAACTTTGAACGTGCATATTCGCCGACTACGAACGCGCGTACGGTCAAGGTTTTGACTCCAGCTGCACAGAGCGGGATCTTTACATATCTGGTGAGCGGGACGACCAATCAATTGGCAACTGCTAACGTGCTCACCTTCGGTGCCACTCGGGCGGGTGCAAGGCCGCTCGATCCCGTCGTCCAAGACATCCTTGCCATCAACAATCAGATTCCCAAGTTTGCTTTGAAGGTTCCGAACGCAACACCTGATTTTAACCGCGACACTTACACCTGGAGCGCCGAAAATAATAGCTTTGCGTACTTCCCAGCAGCGCGATTTGACGTTTTCTTAACAGAGAAACAGCAGTTCACCTGGGTGTGGAACTACAGACATAATTGGCAGGCCGGCGAAAGACGCTTGCCGGTTCCCGACATCAATAGAACGAATCCCTTTCGACTCGGCTACTTCGTGTGGGCCGCTGCCCTGCAGTCTACGTTCTCGCCCCAAACTCTCAACGAGTTTCGTTATGGAGTGCAGCACAGCGGTGACACGAATACCCGCGCCGAGTACGGTGACTTCTACACCTATAAAGGCGTGCCTCTGCGAATCGGCGCCAACCTGCCCTTTAATGATGGAACTCCCCAAGCCCTGGGTCCCGCAGTGCCGTTCATCGATCAACAGAACGTAACGGGTCGCCATTTCGTCACCACGATCTACGACACCCTGACACTGAATCGCGGAGATCATAGCTTCACGATCGGCGGCAGTTTCCGCAGAACCGATTGGAAAGACATCGCAGTAGTGTTCCAGGTACCGACGTACAACACCGGCACGCCAGCTAATGACCCGTTGCAAGTATCGAGTGCCTTCACTGCGGCTACTCTGCCCGGAATTAACTCCACTGAATTGGGCAACCCGCTAGCGCTTTACAACTTATTAACCGGAAGAGTCTCGGCGTCAAACTTCACGCGAGTGGTAAACCCCGATACCCTGAAGTACGACGGCTCACACAACTTCACCTGGACTCGCTCGCTCATGGGAGGCGCCTATGTGCAGGACCGCTGGCGTTTCAAACCGAATTTGACCTTGAACTACGGACTGCGCTGGGAAGCTCAGGGTCCCATGCACGACGTTAAGGGGATCACCGCGTCGCCGGATCTCGCGAGTCTCTACGGCCCTTCGGTAAGTTTGTTTACACCCGGCATCCTCAGCGGAAACAACAATCCTACGGTGGAAGTGGGCCGGGTGCCCTACAAGACCGATTGGCTGAATCTCGCTCCAAACTTCGGCTTCGCATGGAACCCTAACAGGACGAAGGGTCTGCTAGGCAAACTGCTAGGCGGCGGGAAGACTGTCTTCCGTGGCTCGTATAACCTGACAGTCTACGATGAAGGGACGCAGTTTTTTGCTGCAAATCTCGGTCCTAACGCTGGCAAACAGATCAACGCTGCCCCCGTTGTACCAGGGCAGCCGCAGCCGCAGGTCTCTTTACCGGCTTTCTATACACTTTCGAACATAGTCGCCAATCCGCTGTCTGCTTCGTCGTTTGCTTTCACCACGACTGACTACAAGACAGTCATTAACCAGGCTGATCAAACCTTCACCCGGAACATCAATGGATTTGATCCGACGCTGCGTGCGCCGTATACGGTAAATTGGACCTTCGGCATCCAGCGGGAGTTATGGAACAACACAGTGCTGGAAGTTCGGTATGTAGGCAATCAGACGCATCTCGCCTGGCGAACCAGTAATTTGAACGAGGTCAATATCTTCGAGAATGGATTCCTGAACGAATTCAAGTTCGCTCAAAGCAATCTCGCAATTTGTCAAGCTAACTCCGCAGCCTGCCGGGCAGCCCAAGGAGCGGCGGGAATTGTCGCCGCCAACCAAACGGCGAACAATTTCGGCAATTGGGGCCTACCGGGCCAGACGAATCTGCCAATCTTAGGCGCAGCTTTTGGTGCACGCGGCGCTCTCGCGGCGATGGCTCCGGGTAACGGTTTTGCATCTACAGGCTTTGTGACGAACTTGCAAAATGGCGAGGCTGGGGCCTTGGCAAATACCCTGGCGACCAACCAGAACTATGTTTGTCGGATGTTTGGCAACACTTTTAGCCCCTGCCTCAGGGTCCTGCCAACTGCCAACGCGCCGGGACCGTACCCGATCAATTTTTTCCTGCTCAATCCCTTCGTCTCCGGCCGAATGTCCTTTATCGACGACACTGGTTGGAATAGCTACAACGGCCTTCAGATTCAGTTCCGCCAGCGCCTCACGAATGGCTTGAATTGGACCACCAATTACACCTGGAGCAAGAGCCTGACCAATCTGGCAGTAGATAACCAAAACCAGAGTCTCGATTTCACAACGTTGCGGAACTTCGATCGAGATCGCCGGGTATCTCCGTTTGATATCCGCCATATCATCCAGACATTTGGTACCTATGATCTGCCGGTTGGTCGCGGAAAGTGGCTCTCATTCAACAACAGCGTCCTGAATGGCGTTTTTGGTGGCTGGACCGTCGGTTCGATCTTTGTATTTCAAACCGGCCTCCCACTCCAACTCGTTGGGGGATTCGAGACTGTTAACAACAGCAACAACCCAGCCAGAAACGGCGTGCGCCTCGCTCCCGGTGTTACGTTGGATCAGATTCAAAAGATGTTCCACGCGCCGCTGACACTGTTGACTGGTAGGGCCGGAAGTACCGGACTACAGCGGCTCGCCGTGGACCCGCAGCTCATTGGTCCCGATCTGCGGGCCAATCCGCAGTTTCTGATCCCGAATCGGACACCGGGTGAGTTTGGCGATCTGCTGTTTATTCGTGACCGGAACATCTTTCAGTGGGACGTTTCGCTGACCAAGACCTTTGCGATTACTGAGAGAGCTCGTTTGCAACTGTTTGGCAGCCTAAACAATGTACTGAATCACCCGCGGTGGGCCCTTGATACGGCTATCGGTGGCAATCCGCCCGGAACCTCACCCACTGCGTTGAACGTCTTCAGTCAATCGTTTGGTGTGATCAACGGGCCGACAGGAAACCGCACGCTGAATTTGCGCGCCACGCTTAGCTTTTAGAGCATGGTCCGTTAAAGGACAATAGACGGGATTGTGGATCGTCACAGAACGTGTTTCCTGAGCATTCTTCAGAGGCCCGGTCACATGGTTGGACCGGGCTTTTTTCTCTGCCGCTGCGGCCGAACGGCAGTATCCTAATTTTGAGTTTTACTCAGCGCCGTCTCGGCGATCTCTGCGCTGCAATTTCGTAAGTTCTTGTTTTTTAAGCAAGATTTGGGCTGAAAGCGCACTCTCCCTGGAATCTTTATCGAGCCCGTTATTGGCAGAACAGGCTTCACCCCGTTAGGGATCGAATGTTTATAGTTTGGGCCCGGCAATACCTCCGGCGCCGTTCGCAGGAGCGGAACTCAAGTTGGCAAGTACTCATCTAGCAACGTTCCGCTCCTGCGAACGGCGCTGGTTTTTTGCGATGTCCAAGTCTATAAACATTCCACTACGGAGTGAAGATCATTTGCTCGATTGACGCTGTCTGGCCATGTCAAGTGTGATGGCCAAGCCGACAAGCCTAACTAATTTGGTTGCGCCCTGACTCCAATGTCTTAGCGTTGAGTGCTGCGCGTGTATTGACCCGGCGCCACTGCGACTCGGTTCTGTAGTAATTTCTTGCGGGCTGCGTTTACTTCCGACTCGACTTTTTATGAATAGGCGAATCTTCTTAAAAAATACTGCCCTAGCGGCCGCGGCCAGCGAATATTTTCCAAAAGCCGTACAACCGGCCACTACAACGGAACAGCAGTCGTTGCCAGACACAACAGGTCATACCCTCGTCTGCGAATTTAAGAGGGACCCAACTGTGTGGAAGGTTTATGAAGATTTGCGCACTCGTGAAGGTGTGCTGACATTTATCTCGACGCGCGGCGACGCAAGAGTTCTCAGCAAGAGCGCTGAGGCCACGTTTGCCGAAGCTGATCCCCCGCACCTTGGTCTTAGCATGAGTGACATTGGTCTCGCGGACGCCGACCTGCTTGCCGATCGCCTGCTTGCAAACGGCGGCGACCCTGACCCCGAAAAGGTCAAAGCAGCAGCGCCACCCCTTGGATCATTTACGCCTCCTCCACCAACTGGGGCAGCACCACCCGCCGGCCCAGGCGGAGGGAATCCGCGGACACGTTGGACCACATTCGTCGGCACAGTCGAGGCCTTTGACGTGGCACCGGTCTATTACGGAGGCAATACTCGAACCTATCATCCCGTCCAGGCCGCGCCAGATCTCCGTGCTTCCGTGAGCCAGGGCAAAGTATTTGACGGCCTCGTCGGAGGCTGGATGCCTGCGGTCCGCAAAGTGATGCCAATCTCGGATTCTGTTTACTACGAGGTGATTGTTTTTGGAGACGTTGAGGCGCCTGACAAGTTCATTGTGCAAACCTGGCACCGCACGTCGAGGATTGAAAATGGCAAGATGGTCCAGTCAATTTACGGCCACAGCTACCCGGCCTTTCCACCGGCGCGAATAGATCCGAAGGCTGAAGATTTTTACCGGGCACTCCTCGTGTTCGCAGAGTATTGGGATAGACAGTTGCGCGACTTCGCGCCTGCATCGCTGCCGCAGAATGTTTGGATCGATATGTCCAAGCATGCTTTTGCGAAAGAGCTAATGATTCGCCCCGGCGGAATCTATCCAAAATACGGAGCGGTGGATCGAGACTATTTCGGTTCTGAATATGACGGCTTTCAGGACATTTTTACTATGGCGGTCTACACGCAGCTCGAGTGGGGTCGCTTCGAGACAGCGCGACGATTTATCGATAATTATTTCACCGACTTTGTCGACGCCAAAGGCATGGTCAACATGCGGGGCCCCGAGACGGCCCAGTTTGGCCTCACACTATCTCTGCTGGCCCGCTACTTCAACTACACGCGCGATAGCGCATTGATTGCTAAGCATCGCTCCAAAATTCAGGCAACCGCCCGCTTGCTTGAAGAACTACACGAACAAAGTCTTCGACTGCCGGAGGGCAATCCCGGCCATGGCTTAATCCACGGATGGAGCGAGTCGGACGCTTGCCTGGCGCCGGATCCAAAAGTATGGTGGCAACCCTACTTCGCGAATAGCGCTTTCGCTTCTCGTGGATTCAAAGACATCGCCAAGGCCTGGTTCGAGGTTGCTAAGCTCGTTCGCGGATCCGGCATGGCCGTGGAGGCTCGCCGGTGGTTGGATCGCAGCAAGATCCTCCAGGACGCCACCGTCGCCAGTATCGAGAAGAGCATCAAACGCGACAGAAAGCCTCCCTACGTTGGACCTTTACCGGGGGCCAAGCTAACGTTTCGCGAGTCCATGGCCCAGGAACGGCCCAGTCCCCAGCAATGGCCACATCGACCTTACAGTGAATTGCTGCAGGCTGATATCCTGCCAGCGCACCTGGCGAATTTGATAATCGACTGCATGCGTGCTTATGGCGCAACCACGATCGGTGTTGTGGCCAACGTGGGAATTGCGCGGCCGGGAAACCGGGCCATCCTGGGCTTCATTTCTTATGGCTACGCTCAGATGCTGTTGCGGCTGGACCGGATCGAGGAATATTTGCTATTTCTCTACGCCCACCGTTATCACGATCACACGCGGGGCAGTTGGACCGCCGGGGAAGTGGCCGGCATCAATGGAGGCACTGCCACATTTTGCATACCGGCACAGCAGACGATTCCATTGTTGGTGCGGTGGATGCTGGTGCTGGAAGACTCTGATGAAGATCGTCTCTATCTGGCCCAAGGTCTTCCGCGCGCCTGGGTTGTCTCTGGAAAGGAGATCCGGATCGATCAGGCGCCGACGCGTTGGGGAAGAATCAATTTCAAGTTGATTGCTAAACCTGAGGCGAAAGCCGTTGTAGCTAATGTGGAATTGGCCCGGCCAGGCGCACCGAAGGAGTTGCACGTCAAGCTTCGGCTCCCAACCCAGAACATCTTGCGAGCAGCTAAAGTCAATGGCCGCTCAGCCGTTTTGGGCGGCGCGCATCACGACACCGTAATCATCCAAACGGGAAGTGAAAAGAGTTTCGAGGTAGTGGGCCAGTACAGTTAGAAGGCCAAGGGTTGCTCCGCAAGATGATATTGGGTAATCAATTCATCACAGTGGCAGCCTGGAGATTCAGAAACGCTTCGCGCACGGTTTCAGTTTTCACTGCAATTACATTTGTATTCACTCCGTAGCAGTGACTTTCACTCCGTAGGAGTGACATGTTTATAGAAACGATGCCGCTCACTCTAGACAACTGCCGTTCGGAGGAGCGGAATTGTTCTTGAATGGGACCCCTAACTTACGTTCCGCTCCTCCGAACGGCACCGGAGGTTAGTTGTCTCTTTCAGCTATAAACATGCCACCCCTACGGGGTTACGCAAGTAGGCGTAAACTCGGTGTCGCAGAATTTTTTCAAGAGTTTTTCGATTAGAGTCACTCGGATGCTCAATAATCAATGCGTGCTAAAACTGATCGCAGTGACGGTAAGTTATGCAGTCCTTGGTCTAACGCCCGGCCTAAACGATCGGGGTGCCAGCAAACGCGTAACCCAACGAGTTGGCGCGGATTCAAACTTCAAACGTTTTGCTGGAGCCATCGACTCCAGCCCCACCATCGTTCGGCAGGCCATCAGGAATGACATATCGCAGCCGCTCGCCGCCCACGTCACTGATGGTCCAACACACCCGCAACACACGCCTGGTGCGGAAGCTTTCCTTCCTGACTCAGTAGCGACTGGTATGCAAGTGGACGGGCAAGACCCGCCCCGGTCTCCGTTAACTACACCAGTGTTGCCTCCTGTTCCTACTGCCGGCGCCGCGATAGAGCAGAAATCTCAGGGCCTGCGTCCTTCAGCCAGACTCGTCGAGAGCTTTGATGGCCTGGGTGTGGGGTTTCAAGGTCCGCAGGGCAGTGTCAACGCGCGTAACCCTTCCGACAACAGTCTTGCGGTTGGACCGGACCATGTCGTGCAGATCGTGAACTCGCGGGTGGCAGTCTTTACGAAGAAGGGAAAGCGCTTTAAGGTGACCGGGAAGGTATTGTACGGACCAGTAGTGACGAATGCAGTGTTCGCTGGTTTTGGTGGGCAGTGCGAAGCCCGTAACAACGGCGATGCGGTGGTGCGCTACGATCAGTTGGCCAAACGCTGGCTCATCGTCATGCCAATCTTTGCTCGTGCTGCCGTTAGGGCGGATCAGCCGATCCCTGGTCAATCGGACCAAATAGCACGGGTCAGTCCTCCTGGTCGACCCGCCCAGCCTGGTCCACCTGCGCAACTGAAGCCCCTGCCACAACCCAGTCCAGCGCCGTCGCGTTCGCGAGCTGGTCAGCCGGCACGCGGCCAACAGGGTTCAGAGGGGCCATACTCGATGTGCTACGCGGTAAGCGCAAGTTTCGATCCGCTTGGGCGTTACTATCGCTACGAATTTCTGCGATCGTTGTTTCCCGACTATCCGCGACCGGCAATCTGGCCGGATGGCTACTATATTCCAACAAGCACGGGTGACGATGTTATCCAGAAACATGCGTGCGTTGCCGAGCGAGATAAGATGCTCAAGGGGCTACCGGCGCGAGAGCAATGCGTAATCATCGATGGGGTCAATTTTCTGAATAACACTGACCTTGACGGAACACGATTGCCGCCGGTTGGCGCACCCAACATCATGATAGCCGCCGGTGGCACCCAACTGAAGAAGATTCTCGGAGACGATCTCATCTTTGCCTGGAAATTCCATGTCGATTGGGAGCTACCGGGGAACACAAAGGTTAGCGGTCCATTGAAGATCGCTGTGGCTCCTTACCAGTATCTCTGCGGCGGGCAACTTACGAATTGCGTACCGCAGCCGGGCACGGACCGGCGACTGGATGCCCAGGGTGACAAGATCATGGCCCGACTCGTATACCGGAGAGTAAAAGGTCACGAATCCATTGTCGCCGTTCATTCGATAAATACCGCTGCCGGAGGTGGCGGCGTCCGCTGGTACGAGTTTAGGCTCGACAAGAATCGCGAGCCGCAGCTCTACCAGCAAGGCACTTATGCGCCGGATCGTTATTATCGATGGATGGGCAGCCCGGCCATTGATCGCCAGGGCAACATTGGTCTCGGTTATTCTTTTGGTGGGAAGCCGAACTTTGTGGGCCAGCGGTTCACCGGGCGTCTGGCGGATGATCCCTTGGGCAACCTGACCCTGGAGGAAACCGTATTGGCCGAGGGCGAAAATGTGCAGGATTCGATGCGTTGGGAGGACTACACTCAAACCGCGGTGGATCCGAGCGATGATTGCACCATATGGTACGTTGGTGATTACATCAAGAAAGAGGCGACTAGCTATTCGACTCGCATTGGCGCATTTCAATTGCCCGGCTGCGGCACAGCGCGATAAGCATTGCGTCGGGTCTAAAAGGCGGCCGCCATCCCCAATACCCTCGTCAATACATAAGAGTATTCAACTGCCCTTAAGGGTGTCCAAGACTCTTCGGATCAAATCGTCTAACTACACTCCGGTCACTTATCTAGGGGCATACTCTTAGCAAATGAGCAGGATTTTTGCTTGACCAAAGGCTACGCGCGCAGTATTAGCGCTCATAAGTGCTGAGTATGACAATCACTGAGAGAGCGATCTCCACTCATAGATTGAGTTCAAGCTCTCTTTGGGGGTTTGGTTTGTTCGAGGAGACGCCCATTATGAGATACAAAGTCCTGGCCAAGTTTGCTGCTTGCGCACTGTTTTTCATCTTCAACTCCCTGGCAGTGCGTGCTCAGTTTCGAAACGCCATTGAAGGAACAGTAGCCGAGCAGTCAGGGAAAGTGATTCCGGGAGCCCAGATGATTCTGGTAAACATTGAAACTGGAGTTACTCAGACCGCCAAGACCAATTCCGAAGGCTCGTACCGCTTTCCGAGTCTACCGCCGGGCCGTTACAAGATCACTGCCTCGTCCACAGGCTTCAAATCTGCCACGCAAGAGAACATTACTCTCGAAGGTTCGGAAGTGCGAACGATACCGATAATGCTCGAGGTTGGCGAGGTCAATGAGAAGGTTACCGTCACTTCCGAACCGTTGCCGGTGCAACTCTCGGAGGGAAAAGTGAGTGAGAATGTGACCACTTACGAAGTGCGCAACCTGCCGTTAGCAGGACGAAATATCCTCGATCTTGTTTCCCTGACTCCGGGTGTAACCGGCGTCGGCAATATGAGTAGCGAGGCCGGGTCAACCTGGCGGATGTAGTGACAAATCTTCAGGACGGAAACTTCGGCAAGTCCACGTTCTCGTACAATCCACGGACGATCCAACTGGGAGTGCGCCTCGAATTCTAAGGAACGTGAAAATTGTTCAAGAAGACCAGCACACTACTGGTGTTAATAGGCAGCCTGATGCTGATTATTCAACCGGTACAAGCTGGCGACGGCACGATCAATATAGATACCGATAAGCTTGGTGCACATATTCCGCGCAGTTTATATGGCGTCTTCTTTGAAGAGATCAGCCATGCTGGCGAAGGCGGACTCTATGGCGAGCTTATCCAAAACCGTGGATTTGAAGATGCGAATGTGCCGCCCTCGTGCCTGGTTGAAAACGGTTATCTGATTCCACCGCGGACGCCACATTTCTGGATTCAACCTAAAATCAGTGATTGGAAGATGCGTTGGGAAGTGCCGGGCCAATGGCCTGGCTGGTCCTTACGAACGAGCGCCGGCGGCGAAGCATTGCTCGATTTGGTGGAAACAAATCCGTTGAATCAAGCGACTCCTCACTCACTTCAGATAAATATTTCCAGGCTCCCGGAGAACGGAAGTGTAGCGGTCGTCAACGGCGGATTTTGGGGCGTTTCAATTAAACAGGGGAGTAGTTATAAGCTCTCATTCTTTGCCCGATCAAATAATGACTTTCGGGGTCCAATCACAGCATCTCTCGTCAGCAAAGATGGAAGGGTGCTGGCGACGAACACCATAGAAGTCGCATCCAGTGCATCATGGAAGAAATATGAGAGCACCTTGACCGCAACCGGCACTGATGCAAAAGCAGAATTCGCCCTGACGTTTGGTTCTACGGGAACAATTTGGCTTGATTTCGTTTCCCTGTTTCCGTCGGTAACCTTCAAGAACCATCCGAATGGCTTGCGGCCTGATATCGCGCAAATGATTGCCGAACTGAAACCTGCTTTCATTCGTTGGCCGGGCGGGTGCTTCGTCGAAGGCCTGACTGTAGAGACACGGGCTCAATGGAAACGCACGCTTGGTCCCATTGAGGAGAGACCTGGTACCTACAGTCCCTGGGGGTACTGGAGTTCCGACGGATTTGGTTATCACGAGTTTCTGCAATTCAGCGAAGACATAGGCGCCGATGCCCTCTATGTCGTTAATGTTGGTGTCTCCTGCGCCTTTCGCAGCGGCACTTTTCTCCCCGATGATCAGGTACCAGCATTAATCGAAGACACACTCGAGGCAATCGAATATGCTATTGGCCCAGTGACCTCGAAATGGGGCGCTGTCCGGGCCAGGAATGGTCATCCGCGACCCTTTCCCCTCAAATACATCGAAGTCGGAAACGAGCAACAGGGAACGCTGTACGGTGAAAGGGTGGCCAGGTTCTATGAAGCAATCAAGGCCAGGTACCCAGAGATCAAGGTGGCCCTCAGTTCATGGATAGCAGGTATTGACCGTCCGGCAATCAAGGCTGCTGGAAAAATCGACATCGTGGATGAGCATGCCTACAAGCCGGTCTATTGGGCAATCGAGAATTTTGATAGTTTCGCCCATTACCAACGCGAAGGTTGGGATCTCTACATCGGCGAGTTTGCGACAAATGGACGAGTGGGGAGGGGCAATCTACTCGCCGCGCTGAATGATTCCGTCTACATGATGAGCATGGAGAAAAACTCCGATTTGGTGAAAATGGGCAGCTATGCGCCACTCCTTGAGAATACCAATAAGCGTGACTGGCAGGTAAATCTGATTCACTTTGACAGCAGCCGGCTGTTTGGCCGCGCGGCATATTATGCTTGTAAGCTTTTTGCTGAGAATTTACCCAGCATCAATCTTGCTACCAACGTGGAGTACAAACCGACAAATGCCAGACCCATCAGCGGGGGTATCGGGTTGGGTACATTTAATACCTCCTCCGAGTTCAAAGACATTCGTGTCGAAAGGGAAGGGAAGATACTCTATAAATCTGATTTCTCTAAAAATCCCGAGGGCTGGAAAACGGAACGCGGGACGTGGGTGGTCCAAGATGGCGCATATCGTCAAAGCGAATCAGTAACGGGTTGGTCTTATTTCGGCAGTGACGACTGGAACAACACCGACGTATCGCTAAAGGCCCGGAAGTTAAAAGGCGCTGAGGGCTTCGCGGTATCGGTTGGCAATGCGGAGGGCAGAAGAGTTCAGTGGAACGTCGGCGGCTGGGATAACAAGCAGCACGCTATTCAGGCTGCCGAAGCAATTATCGGTAAGTCGATTCCGGGCCGAGTCGAGGAGGGAAGATGGTACGATCTCAGAATCGAAGTCAGGGACCGCCACGTCCGGTGTTATCTGGATGGTCAGCTCATTCAGGAGCAGACGTTGCCGCGCGTCGATACAGTTCTGGCGATAGCAGGAAAAGATAACAATTCCGGGGAGATTGTGCTGAAAGTCGTCAACACAGGCCCGGAAGTTGCACAAGTTGCGGTTCAGGTGAACGGAGGAACCAGATTAGCGCCAGAAGGTAAGCTCACGCTTTTGACTTCCACCAATCCGACGGATGAGAACTCGTTCGAGGCACCAAAAAGAATTGCTCCAGTAACAAAAATAATTGGGGGAATAGGATCTAAGTTCACCTATGAGTTCGTGCCTTATTCACTCTCGATAATTCGCTTGAAAACCAGGTAAGGGGTTCCGGCTCAGCAAGCAAATTAAGGCAATCGTGCGGTACTGACCTCATGTCACTATGACTCGTGTGCGGTGTGACCTTAAAGAGAACTATCAATTCCCACCCACTCCCCAGCGCGTGGGCCTCCTGGTTGCGAGGGGCGCGTAATTGAAACATATGCGAAGACCCCAACTTGAATTTGCGGTTTTAGTCGTTGTCATAACGCTTGGCACGAGTCTGCCAATCTTCGTGACCGGACAACTGCGAGCCTCAAGCGCAAAAAATCATGCTGGCGATAAACAAGAGCGATCCGGACGAAGGACTGATCTCGATACAGATCTTGATTCCTCCAGCAGCAAGATGCGGCAGCTGCTGGAACGTTACAATACAGATCGCGCAAGCCTCGTTAGAAGTTTTTCACTGTCTATCTCGCCGACACGAGTGGCTCGCTTCAAGAAGTTCTATCTCGAGTGGCGCGACCGGCTCTCCAAGCTGGACTTCGAAGCGATGGGCCAGGATGGCCGCATAGATTATCTACTTTTCCGGAATCATTTAGATCACGAGTTGCTACAGTTGGAACTACAGGCGAGACAGTTCGCAGAGGTTGCAGAACTTCTGCCATTCGCAAAAACAGTTTTTGTATTTGACGATGCGCGACGACGGATGGAACCGGTCAATTCGCAAAAGGTTGCAAGTCAACTGAATGAAATGACGAAAGAGATTGCCGAAGCCCGCAAAGCGGCTGCGCCGGATTCAAGGCTAGCCGCTGGGCCTAAAGCTAGTGACAGTGTTAAAACGAGCGGCGGCGGAGACAGTGCAACAGAGGAAAAGGCGCCTTTCAAGAACAGGAAGAATACTGCTGTCCGTGCAGCGGCTATGAATAGTAGTCTGAGAAGCGCGCTCAAGAACTGGTTCGACTATTACAACGGTTACGATCCAATGTTCACCTGGTGGGCGGCTGAACCTTATAAGGCAGCGGACCAATCACTGCAGGAATACACCTCTTTCCTGAGCGAAAAGTTAGCGGGTGTGAGGTTCGCGGACGCGGTTGAATCCACCGTTGGCGCCCCGCCACCAAGAGATCGCACTGCGGTAGCCGAGGCATCTCTACAACGAGGTGGGCCCGAACGGGGAAGAAGTGGAAGCGCAAGGCCCGGCGATTCGAGCGACATCGTTGGTGATCCGATCGGCCGCGAAGCGCTGCTGGCTGAGTTAGCCGCCGAAATGATCTCTTATACACCGGAAGAGTTGATTGATATCGCCCATCAGGAGTTGGACTGGTGTGAGGCTGAGATGAAGAAAGCCTCGAAGGATCTCGGATATGGCGACGATTGGCATAAAGCATTGAATCACGTCAAAGATTTATACGTTGAGCCGGGTAAGCAAACTGAGCTCATCCGCGACCTTGCTGTCGAGGCGATTGAATTTGTTGACCAGCACGATCTGATTACAATTCCGCCATTGGCGCGCGAAAGTTGGCGGATGCAAATGATGACGCCTGAACGGCAACTGGTGAATCCATTTTTCACTGGTGGCGAGACGATTAGTGTCTCCTATCCGACCAACACCATGGGTCACGAGCAGAAGATGATGAGTATGCGCGGCAACAACATTCATTTTGCTCGGGCTACCGTATTTCATGAATTGATCCCGGGCCATCACCTCCAGGGTTACATGACCGCTCGCTACAAAAGCTATCGCAGTCCATTTCGCACTCCGTTTTGGGGCGAGGGATGGGCCCTCTATTGGGAACTGTTCTTGTGGGATATGAAGTTCGCTAAAACACCGGAGAATCGTATCGGCATGCTCTTTTGGCGGATGCATCGCTGCGCCCGAATAATCTTTTCCCTCAGTTTTCACTTAGGAAAGATGACTCCTGCAGAGGCCATAGATTTCCTGGTAAAACGGGTGGGACATGAACCAGAAAACGCAACTGCTGAAGTGCGTCGCTCATTTAATGGCAGTTATGATCCGCTCTATCAGGCAGCCTATCTTCTTGGTGGTCTACAGATCTATTCCCTGCACAAACAGTTGGTGGACTCGGGGACAATGAGTAACCGTGCGTTTCACGATGCGGTGCTGAAAGAGAATAGCATACCGATCGAAATGGTCCGTGCGAGCTTGACGAAACAAAAACTGACGCGTGATTTCAGACCGAACTGGAAATTTTATGATGGTAAGAAGCTGGAACATTAAATGCGAATTACTAAACAAATAAGCTCTGCTATTTTTGGCGCCATTGTTGTAGTTCTTATCACTGGGCTTGCCGACGCCCAGCAAATAAAAACAGTCGTCCCGGAAGTAGCGCACCCGTTACCTCTGTCCGCCGTGAGGTTGACTGGAGGACCGCTCAAACATGCGCAGGATCTGGATGCGGAGTACCTGCTCAAGCTGGAACCGGATCGCATGCTGGCGTACTACCGTAAGCGAGCTGGACTGGAACCTAAAGCGCCGGGTTACGGCGGCTGGGACGGCGATGGAAGAAATCTTACCGGACATATCGCGGGGCACTACCTCTCGGCTGTTTCCTTGATGTACGAGGCAACCGGAGATCAGCGATTCAAGGAGCGCGCTAACTACATAGTTCGTGAGCTGAAGGAAGTTCAGGAGAAGAACGGAGATGGGTACCTGGGCGCTTTGGCAGGAGGCAAGGAGCGGTTTGCTGAGTTGGCCCAGGGAAAAATTCGCTCAGCCGCGTTTGACCTCAACGGCCTCTGGTCGCCCTGGTACACCCTGCACAAGACCTATGCCGGATTACGAGACGCCTATCGCTACACGGGCAATCGGGACGCCTTGGATCTCGAAATTAAGTTTGCTGCCTGGGCGGAAGGTATTCTTTCCAAACTTGACGAGGCCCAAACTCAGCGCATGCTCAACACGGAGTTCGGTGGCATGAACGAGGTACTCGCTGATCTTTATGCGGACACGGGCGACAAACGCTGGCTGAATCTTTCGCACCACTTTGATCACCATGCAGTACTCGATCCTCTTGCCCGTCGCGAGGACCGCCTCAGTGGGTTGCATGCCAACACTCAGGTTCCAAAGGTACTTGGATACCTGGTGCGTTACCTATACACCGGAGATCAGAGTGATGGTGCCGCGGCCGAATTCTTTTGGGAGACTGTGGCCAGGCATCATAGCTATGCCACGGGCGGTCATGGAAAAGATGAGTATTTTGGACCACCAGACCAATTGAGCGACCGCGTCGATGGTCGCACCGATGAAAGCTGCAATGTGTACAACATGCTGAAAATGACGCGGCGTCTCTTCAGCATCCACCCCGATATAAAGTATGCCGAATTCGAAGAGCGGGCACTTTTTAACCATGTGCTCGGTTCGATTGATCCTGAGGACGGGCGCACCTGCTACATGGTTCCGGTGGGCCGCGGTGTCCGGCACGAATATCAGGAGATGTTTCGAAGCTTCACCTGTTGTGTTGGTACCGGCATGGAGAGCCATGGCCTTCATGGCGACGGCATTTACTACGAATCCGAGGATCGATTTTGGGTGAATCTTTACACTCCTTCCACCGCTACGGGGAAAACCGCGGGTGTCCAACTGACCATGGATACAAGTTTTCCTGAAGGTGAATCCGCGACATTAAAAATGGGCCTCCAACGGCCCAAAGCATTCACGCTGGCTCTTCGTCGACCATCCTGGGCCGGAGAGGGATTCATGGTCAAAATTAATGACAAGGTTGTAAATAACTTGTCCGCACCTGGATCTTACATCGAGTTGAAGAGGACTTGGAAAAGCGGCGACACAGTTTCACTAACTCTACCCAAAACGCTGCATGCAGAGTCTACTCCCGACAATTCCAAGAAGGTGGCCTTGATGTGGGGACCTCTGGTGCTTGCGGGTGATCTGGGGCCGGAACGAAGAGGTGAAGTTGCGGACAGTACCACGGTTTTTGTGACTGCTGAACGACCCATTTCTGAATGGCTCAAAGCAGAACCAGACAAACCCGGAAGTTTTCGCAGTGCCGGTGTCGGCCGTGCCCTAGCGCTGAACGATGCTCCAAAGGACATCGAGTTCGTGCCGTTCTACCGCTTGCATCGCCGCAATTACACTTTGTACTGGGATCTTTACACGCCTCAGGATTGGAACAAGAAGAGTGAAGAGATAAGCGTGCAGCAAAGCAAGCAGCGCAAGCTAGATACCACCACTCTGGTGTTTGTGCAGCCTGGCGACGAGCAAAAAGAAAAGGAGTTCAATCTCCAGGCTGAGGATAGTTCGATTGACCGCGAGATGGGGAGAATTGGCCGTCGTGCCAGGAAATGGTTCTCCTTCGACCTGCCCGTAGACCCCGCGCATCAGATGGCCCTGGTAGTTAGCTACAACAGCGAGGAGCGAGGGAAACGGACTTTCGAGATTTTAGTGGACGGCCAACGCGTCGGTGAGCAAACGATCGAGCGCAGCCCGCCCGGCAGTAGTTCTGGTCGTTTCTTCGATGCCGAATACATGATCCCGGCGGATCTCTTGAAGGACAAGAAGAAAGTGACGGTACGATTTCAGGCCACAGGTGGCAATGATGTCGCCACGGTTTTCGGGATCCGCATGATTCGCGCCGATGCGGAACGGTAGAGTCCGGTTGGTGGCGCACTTGAAAAGTTCTAAGTCACAGCTTCGTACGGTCCGGGATTCGGTCGCTATGGTGAACGAGTCATCATTGGTAATTCCTGCTCGTCAGGTTCAGCCCTCTGCTTCGATTACCTGGGAGGAGCGTTGGCATCCGTTACGTGAAGAATGGGTGATCATCGCCGCACACCGGCAGGATCGGCCCTGGAGTGGTGAAATTGTCCAATCCAGGGAAACAGAAGCGGCTGCTTACGTGCCTGACTGTTATCTATGTCCAGGCAATGCGCGCGTCGGAGGTGTGCGCAATGATAATTACACAAACACTTTTGTTTTTGACAACGACCATCCCTGCGTTGGGTTTAATGCACCACCAACAAAACCGGAAGGGGCAGGGATTTACCGCAGTAGACCAGCACACGGAATCGCTCGAGTTGTCTGTTACAGTCCCTGCCACAATCTGGCTCTGGCGCAATTGGAACTATGCAATATCGAAAGGCTAATGGGCGTTTGGCAGGAGCAATACCGGGAGCTTGGTGCTCATCCCGAGATTAACCATGTCCTTATCTTCGAGAATAGGGGTGAGGCTGTCGGCGTCTCGAACCCGCACCCACATTGCCAGATTTACGCGACAAACTTTGTCTTCAAAACGATCGAGACTGAGGCGTTGGTTAGTAGAAGGTATCTGACGGAGACGAGCCGCACGCTATTTCAAGATATACTTGCGCGAGAGCGCGCAGATGGTCTGCGCATCATCAGCGAAAATGAAACGGCCGTTGCTTTCGTGCCCTACTTTGCTCGTTATGCCTATGAAGTTTATGTTGCGCCCAAGCACTCGCATTCCAGTCTCGACCAACTTAGTCACACCGAGCTACACGATTTCGCTGCGGTGTTGAAGGAAACGTTGATACGTTTCGACAATTTGTGGCGAATGCCGTTCCCGTATGTTATGGTGCTACATCAAGCGCCAACAGATGGTGAGGACCATCGCGGATTTCATTTTCATATCGAGTTTCACCCGCCACTGCGAAGGCCAAACCTGCTCAAATATCTGGCTGGACCAGAGATCGGAGGCGGCAACTTTCTTTCTGATACAGCGCCGGAAGAGAAGGCTGCTGAACTGCGAAAGGTGGGAACGATTCACTACAAGCACGCCGAAAAGGAAAGAGATTCTCGAGATTAGACCCAATAGGCGGTAAAAACCTCTCGGGAAAAATCCCCAAAAACAGACCCAATCCTCGCACTTACCTACGACATTGTTTGAAAGAATCCTGATCTTATCCGCATCAGCCGGCGCTGGTCACATTCGCGCCGCGCAGGCGATCGAAAAAGCAATTGTTCAAATGCGCGTTGCGCAAGAGGTTCGCCATCTCGACACTCTGGACTACACTAACAAAATCTTTCGCCATCTCTATTCGAAAGCTTATCTTGATATGGTCAATAGTGCGCCGGACGTGCTGGGTTGGCTTTATGATTACCTGGACCAGCCATGGAAGAATGAGCGGCGCAGACTAGCACTGGACAGGCTCAATACGCGGCCGTTCGTGAAGCTACTGGAGCAATACCGACCAGACATCACAATTTGCACCCATTTTTTACCGGCGGAAATAATTTCGTGGCTGAAGGCAAAAAAGCGACTTTCCAGCCGCCAGGCCATTGTAGTAACAGATTTTGATATTCACGCAATGTGGCTCTGTCACCATTATGAGCAATATTTTGTTGCGTTGGATGAGACTCGTATTCACCTGGAGAAAATTGGGATTCCGCCAGAAAAGATTACAGTGTCGGGTATTCCTATCGATCCCGTCTTTGCTAAGAAGAAAGATAAAACCTTGATGCGGAAGAAATATGGTCTTAAGCCCAACCGCACAACGATTCTTGTCTCGGCTGGAGGGTTCGGCGTTGGCTCTATTGAAAATGTCATCAAATCATTGCTCGAACTGAAACACGAGACACAAATCGTTGCTATCACGGGACGGAATGAGGAGTTGCGGCAAAGACTCGCCGCTATCGCGTCTGGGCCAACAGCCAGACCCCACGTCGATCTCACGGTAGTGGGTTACACGACGGAAATGGATGAATATATGGCCGCCGCAGATTTCATGCTTGGCAAGCCCGGAGGGTTAACCACCTCAGAAGCCCTTGCCGAAGGTTTGATCCTGCTGATAGTTAATCCGATACCCGGCCAGGAAGAACGAAATTCGGATCACTTGCTGGAGGAAGGTGTGGCCATCAGGTGCAACAACCTGCCAGTTCTGGCCCAAAAAATTGATCGGCTTTTAGATGACCAGCCACGTCTGGCACAGATGCGAGAAAATGTTCGTCGCATGGCACGGCCAAACGCCGCTCGCGATATCGTCACCAAGTTGCTTTCCCTTCAAGAGGGAGCCGGTGGAGCGTAGCTAGACAATTGTCCAAATCCTCAGCTCCAATGAGTTACCGACCATGATTTGGAGCATCAAGGCAAGACGCTGGAATGAGTGAACCCGACACCCACTTGCTGGAAGAGAAATTCGACTCGCCGTTATATCGGCGTATAGGTTGGACCCTCGTTATCGGATTGGCATCAGCAGTTGTTGCATTAGTCCTGTTTGCGCTACTGGCTGATTGGATGCTGGAAGGCGAGACAAAACACTTTGATAACACGGTCCTTCTAGGGATTCATCAATACGCCTCGCCAGGTCTGACCAGGCTGATGCGGGTGCTAACGATACTTGGATCAACCTCATTCCTGATAATGCTGGGTGCGTTCCTGGTTTTGCTCGCGTTCAGGCGCAGGCAACGCGCCGCCGTTCTCTTTGCCATTACGATGGCCGGTGCGGCGCTGCTTACCTCAGTGCTTAAATCAGGTTTCCATCGAACTCGCCCGCTACCATTCTTCGACATCGCGCCACCACACTCTTACAGTTTCCCGAGTGGACATGCGCTGGCATCATTATGCTTCTATGGCGCTCTGGCAACGCTTGTCAGTGATCGCATTCAGAAGGTTTGGGGTCGGGTGTTTATCTGGGTTTTTGCCGGGGTCCTGATCGCGCTAATTGGGTTTTCCCGCCTCTATCTCGGCGTCCATTATCCGAGCGATGTATTGGCGGGTTATGCGGCGGCCCTGGTCTGGGTGATGACTGTTGCTTCAGTTGACCAGCTGCTGATGCGCAGACGGAGGAAACGCGATTCCAAAGCACCAAGCATTCAGAACCGAGCGCAGTAAGCGCCGGGTCGGACTCAGCAACTTGGCTCCTGACAGCTCGGAAATCGACCCGGCGCTACCGCGCTCGGTTCCTGGTGAAGTCAAAGCTGCAAGGCGCTGATTAAAACTTCCGCAGCGGATTTCCGGGAAATCTGATTGCGCAGCGGACGACCAAATCCAGAGTAACTCACTTGCATGACATCTCCATCCTGCAACTCGAAACCATCACCGAAACTGAACGCTGACGCTCCCATGAAGTGAACATGAATATCGCCCGGACGGCGATGAGCTTCATACTTGAAATGATGGTGTTCAATATTCGCCAGACTGTGACACATCGCCTCATCACCAGTCAGGATCGGCTTGGACCAGGCGCAAGCACCTTGGCGCTCAATTGAGACCACGCCCGGTACCGAGCGGTAATCCGGGTGGATAACCAGCTCTGGTCCAATGGCACAATTTCTCAACTTCGAAGAGGCAAGATATAAATAGTTCCGTTGCTCCACTCGATGATCGGAAAATTCATTGCCGATGGTCATGCCCAAGCGCAAGGGCAGGCCGGAAGAATTGATCAGATATACCCCTGCGAGCTCCGGTTCTTCGCCTCCATCCTCAGCGTAAGCGGGAACAACAAGTGGTTCGTTGTGTCCGCGCAGAATCGTGCCTGATCCTTTATAAAACCATTCGGGTGCTACTCCTATCTCGCCAGCGGCGGGACGACCGCCAGCCAGCCCCCATTGGTACATCCGCATGCTATCAGTCGGTGCCGCGTTGTTCTCATGCATCGCCTGCCGATTGTCAGCGCTTGCTTTGTGAGTAAGGCCGGTTCCGCTGACAAGGCAACGAGCAGGTTCTTCCGGATGGTCTATTGAAGGAAGAATCCGCCAGCCGGAAAGGCCGTCATAGACCTCATCATAAGGGAGTGTTTCCGCAGACAGATTTCTACTTACCGTATTTGCGAGACTGGCCGCCGCTTTGATGGCCTCTTGTGCCAGAGCATAGACGGAAGAAAATCGTGTTATGAGGCGGAGTCGATCGTCTTGGACCAGGGAGATCCGGCGTTCATTTCTGCGGTTTTGCAGTTGTACAAGTCGCATTGTCATCACTCAATCACGGCGAACTGGCTTAGTTCATTCTCTCTGATTGAGAGGCCGAGACCGGGAAGATCATCTCGCAGGTCGACGTATCCGTTGTTGGCCTTCGGTTCGCCAGCAAAAATGTACCAGAAGAGTTCGTTGCCAATTTCCACGTCAACGACAGGGAAGTATTCCGCCATGGGACAGTTTAAACTGGACATGACAATATGGAAGTTGTGCATTTGCCCGGCATGTGGAATTACCGGAACCGAGAAGGCTTCAGCCATAGCCGTAATTTTACGGGCCTGCGTAATGCCGCCGACGCGATTGGTGTCGAATTGAATATAGTCGACGGCTTTTGTTTGCAGCAGATCGCGAAAGCCATAAATCGTGAATTCATGTTCACCGCCCGCTATTGGAATGCCGCCAAGCGCTTTCAGTGCTGCGTAGCCGTGGATATCGTCAGCGATTACCGGCTCTTCCAGCCAGCGCAATTGGAAAGGCTGGAGCAAGGGCAACATGCGGCGAGCGTAGTCGAGAGTCCAGCCCATGTAGGCATCCGCCATCAAGTCGATTTCATAACCAATCGCTTCTCGCACGGTCCGAACCAGCGCGATATTCCGCTGCATTCCGGCAGCTCCATCCAGGGGCCCCCAGCCGAAGCGCAGTTTCATGGCCCGGTAACCCTGCTCTTTATATTGACGAGCCTCAGCGGCAAGCTCACTAAGATCCTGACTATAAAGGCGGCTGGCGTAGACGGGGATTTGCTGTTTGGTTCGGCCCCCCAAAAGTTTGAAGACCGGTTGTGATGTAACCTTGCCCAGGATGTCCCAGAGCGCAATATCGACGGCGCTGATTGCGACCATCCCAATGCCTTTGCGACCGAAGGCCATTGTTTGTCGATACATGTGCTGCCACAAAAATTCGGTATCCAAAGGATCCTTACCGATCAACAGGGGCTTGAGATAAAGATCGATAACCTGCTTGGTTATTCGGGGAGAAAGGGCAGCGTTGCCTATGCCGACATGGCCGGTATCGGTGAAGATTTCCAATATTAGCCATCCATAGAAACGAAAACTGTCCATCGAGTCAGTCGGAAGATCCAACAAGTCGATGGGATTGGTGCAGAAGTGCGGTTGTGGAGGAACCGTTTCTCCGCGCCACTCCACAACGCGCGTGCGCACTTCGGTGATTTTCACGAGAACGCTCCTTTGAGTTCAATGGGCCGCACGTTTCGGATGGTCGTAACAATAAGAATAAAAGCCGCTACGTGAAACGTGCTCACCAGGGCAAAAACGGGGGCGTAACTAAAGCCGGCATCCAACATCCGGCCAGCTACTTGATTGAAAACAACGCCACCCATAGCGCCACCGAACCCAACCAATCCGGCTACGGATCCAATCACGCGGCGGGGAAAAATATCGGCCGGCAAAATCATCACCAAAGTAGACCAGGATTGTTGTCCAAAAAAGGCAAGGCTAAACAAAATGATGGTCCACTGAACCGGCACTTGAGTGACGAAGAGAATCAACGGCATTACCGCAGCGCTGGCGCCAAGCGCCACTTTACGCGAAAAGTTGAGAGAGTGCCCACGTTTCAGCAAATAGCTCGAAAACCAACCTCCCAACAAGCTGCCGAAACCCGAAGCAGCATACGGTATCCAGGCAAAGTAACCCACTCGCTTCGTATCAAATCCACGCGCGTCATAAAGATACTTTGGCAGCCAAAAGAGATAAAAATACCAGGCAGCATCGCTGAGAAATTTTCCCATTACCAGTCCCCACACTTGCGTGTAGGAGAAAAGACTCAGCCAGGAAATCGAGGATTTGAATTGCGTTGGAGGAGTCAAAATCTCGGCAATTTCTTCGCGTTCACCGGGAGAAAGTCCAGGATGTTCTCTGGGTACAAAATATGAACGCAGCCACCAGACTGTCCACAGCAAGCCAACGCCGCCGCTCAGAAAGAACACCCAGCGCCAATTCGAGACTCTAATGATGGCGGCGATTGCTGGTGCGGCAACAACAGCCCCGACCGCGGTTCCCGCGTTAATCATACCCATAGCAGTTGAGCGTTCGCGTATTGGGAACCATTCGGAGACAGCTTTAGTGGCGGCGGGAAACCCTCCACCTTCACCGACGCCGAGGAGAAAACGGCTCAAAGCCAACATCCAGAACCCGGTGGCCAGGCCGTGGCTCGCACAAGCAAGCGACCAGAAACTCATGATCAAGAAGAAACCTCGGCGAGTGCCAAGCGTGTCGATCAAATTTCCGCCTCCTGCGTACATCAGTGCGTAGGTGACAAGAAAGGCTGAATTCAGGTTCGAGAACTGAGTATTGGTAATGGGAATGTCGAGTTGTATCGCGGCTATGGCTACCGGCAGCGTTTGCCGGTCCAAATAACTGATGGCGATAGCCGCGCTGATGAGCAGGGCAATCTTCCAGCGAACTGATTTGATGATGGCCTCCTAAGACAGTTTAACGTCCGATAAGTTAACATACTTGAATATCCGGGACTTCTGAAGGGAGAAATTAAAGTCGTGCAAAATGTGGCGCTGCTGGGGTTGGGAACCATGGGTGCAGGTATGGCTGGTCAGTTGCTCCTTACAGAGCTTTCCCTGACGGTGTGGAATCGTACGAGAGAGCGGGCTGAAGTATTTGCCGAACGGGGAGCAACAGTGGCGCCTTCGCCGCGAGCTGCGGCGGCAACGTCTGAAATCGTGATCAGTATGGTGGCTGATGACCAAGCTTCACGCGCCGTCTGGCTCGGAGAAAATGGAGCTTTGGTGGGCGCCAGGCCCGGCTCAATATTAATTGAGTCGAGTACTTTATCTCCGGTGTGGATTCGGGAACTCGCCGCGGTCGCAGCCGAGCGTAAAGCTGATTTTCTTGACGCGCCGGTAACCGGCAGCAAGCAACAGGCCGCCACCGGTGAACTGCTTTTTATGGTTGGTGGTGAACGCGCGGTCTTTGAACGAGCGCTTCCCATATTGAAGACAATGAGCAAGGACGTGGTCCATCTTGGTCCCACCGGCAGTGGCTCACTGATGAAATTGATTAATAATTTTGTCTGTGGCGTTCAGGCCGCAGCTCTAGGCGAAGGCATTGCGCTCATAGAGAAAAGCGGACTCAATCTTGAGCAGGCTCTGCAGATTCTAATAAACGGAGCCTCGGGAAGTCCCCTGGTGAAGGCGGTCTCCGCACGCATGACCGCACGCGACTACGCAGTTAACTTTTTTCTGGATCTGATGCGTAAGGATCTTTCCTACGCTTTGGCTGAAGCCGAGAGATGGGGCACAACGCTCAAGATGGTTGCCGCCGCTCTGGGTTTATTCGAAGAAGCCTCAAAACTAGGTTTCGGTAAGCTGGACTTTTCAGCCTTGATTGAGCCGTTGCGGCTAGACGAGTCGGATTCGACCGCTAAATCCAGATCGGCTGTTCCTGATTAGGGGCGATTTAAATTGATCAGTCATTCGCCAACGCTGATGGTAAAAGTGGCAGCTGGAACTCTACTTTTCAAGTCGTAAGTCTCAATCGCCAGATCTGCGAAGCGCTGACCTTGCAGGCGGGTCATGATGTGAAAAGGCAGCATCATGCAGTCCGCGCGCCGGTATTCGCTCCGTTGCTCTTCGATGAGCACGTTACTGTTGTAACGCGTAACTATCTTGTCAATTAGAAAATTCTGCTGACTAATCCAGTAACGTACGGTGTCCTGGGGATTGAACTTTACCTCTACCACATAATCGTTGCCTTCATCCCGTTGTCTTGCAGTGACGAGTTGGCCCTCAATCGCGCGATTCAGCGTGTCGAATCCCATCATGGCCCAGTGGCGAGAAACTGCAGTCTCGCTTACTCGAAACTCGTTTCCGAAAATCATTCCCCCTCCCTGAGTACCAGTGAAGACAAGATAAGTGCGACCGGGTAGTGTTGCACTAGGTGCTACGTCAAGGCGACGACGCATCTGTTTATCCTGAAAATCTGTGATCTTAAGCCTGATTTCAGCCATAGCGCCCAACGGGTTAGCTACTGCCGCACCGAATGCGGCCGCATTCACAAAACCGTTAGCCTGCACCGTAACATTTTGCAGATTTGCATAGTCGGCGCCACCATGAGCGATGCGCGTGACGCTCAAGATCTCGCGACCGGTAAATTCGGCGGCGGTGTTGGGAATACTTGTCGTCGTGACTGCCAGCAGCACTCCTGCAAAACAAATAGCAAAGAGCACGGCTTTCCTTCCAAACGATCGTCTTGACATGTTTAGGGGACTCCTTCTTAGGTGTTTAAAATTCCGGACGGCCTGCTTGTACAGTATGTTTACAGGTACGTCAATGGTTATGACTTAGGCAATGTCCTGGGCGCGTAGAGCAATAACGGTGGACCCGAGCAGACCGAAGAGCATCAGCGTCAGCACGCCTAGATTTGCCCATAGTCCACCCCAGGGATGCAGGAAATCCACAAAACTGCTGAGATCGTCGGGGATTTTCGTCGCTTTCGCTATTTCGGGAGGAGGTCCTGGTTTTGGCGCCGGCGGCTCGGTAGCGCTTTGTCCTTTCAGCAGATCCTTCTGATACTGGTCCAGCTCTTTGTCGAATGCAGCCGCATTCTTTTCTGCATCCGCTCTAAAGTTATTGATTTTGCGCTGAGCGTCGACAATATTGCTGTCGTTCTCGTATTCGATCTGCTTATAAAGCCCGCGGCCTTCGTTCTTGCCGGAAGCTTGCGCATTCTCGTCCTTACCCCGAAGCACGTCAAGAGCTGATAGTCGCTTCATTTCATCGAATGACCAGGTAGCAGGCATTATTACTCCGGCTACTCTGGCGAGACCCACTGGAACACCAACGAGACCCGAAAACAAGATTTGAGGAATCAGGATCAGCGGGACCAGACTGGTAGCCATTTCCGAAGTCTTTACGACTGCTGAAATGAAAAGTCCCAGGGCAATACCAACCATTCCGGTCAGCACCATCACCAGCAACTGGGGAAGGCCGAACAGCGTTCCTGGTAAGCTCATCAGTCTCGTAACGTCAAGTAACTTAAGAGTGCCAAAGAGGAGAAGGCACTGAAAACTTACAATTACCGTCAGCACGAAGAGCTTTGAGCCAACATAGGGCAGAAGGCGCAGGTTCACCATACGTTCCCGATTGTAGACAGCTCTCTCCCTGATAACTTCCCGGGCGGCTACCGAAGTACCGAACCACAAAGCCACGAGGGCCAAAATAAAATAGGGAAAGTCGCGCTGCGATTTGGAGCCTACAACGAGGTACGTCAGCAGACCGATGATTGGCGCCTGGGCAAAAAGAATCAGCAGATTAAATCGATCGCGGGACAACACTCCCAGGTAACGGCGAGAGAGAGTGGTCCATTGTCTTATCACGTCTCCCAAGGTGGTCCGGCCCTTCGCCGGTGCGGCCTGTCCGGGAATACTCGAGACTTCTGTCAAAGGATTTTGTATGTTGTTTAGATATTGCTGGGTGCCAATGAAACGGCGTTTCCATTCTTCTGCTACTTCTTCTGCAACCTGGTCTCGGGAAACTCGTCCATTCTCTTTTACCAGTCGCTCTGTGATTGGCGCCTCGAGTTTATCGTAGAGGTCTTTGAAGCTTTCGGCGCCTACATGAGCGAGCGCTTCATCTGGTTTTCCATAAAAGACGAGTTTGCCACGCATGAGCAAAACGATTTTGTCAAAGAGCCTGACGTTCTCCATGGCATGCGTCGTAAGAATGACAGTGCGACCCGATTCAGCTATTTGCCGGAAGAGTTTCATCACTTTCTCTTCAGTTGACGGATCGAGACCCGACGTCGGCTCGTCAAGAAAAATAACCGACGGTTTGGTGATCAGTTCCACGGCAATTGAGACGCGCTTGCGTTGGCCTCCCGACAACTGAGATATGGGCACATCTCGCCGCTCCGACAAGCCAGTAACGTCCATTACCTCATTTACAATCTGGTTAATTTCCTTAACGGAGATGTCGCGGGACAATCGCAAACGGGCCACGTAGTAGAGAGTTCGATAGACAGTCAATTCGCGGTGAATGATGTCGTCCTGCGGCACGTACCCGATTGACTGTTTCAGCGACTCCAGATGCTGATAGAGATCCAGATTGTTAACCAGCACCTGGCCGCTGGAAGCCGGGCGCATACCGTTGAGTGAGTCCATCAAAGTCGACTTACCAGCGCCGGAAGGTCCTAGCAAGCCCACAAACTCGTTGGGGGGAATGCTCAGATATACTTCGTCCAACAGCCGGACTCTTCCCGGGCCGGACCGATTTGGCACTTCTTTCGTGATCTGAAAAACATCGATTCGGGTTTTGGCGCGAGTATCAAAAACGGAGACGCCGCGCTGCGGATCGGTCCTTAAAACAAAGGGACCAATCTGTACCACCTCATCGGGCAGGAGAGGTTTGCGTCCGGTGATTCGTCGCCCGTTAACGTAGGTGCCGTTGGTGGAATTGAGATCTTCAATGGTGAGACCTGACTGAGTTTTGGAAACCGCGGCATGCTGGTTTGAAATGAGGAGGCCGTCAAGACGAATATCGCATTCCTCGCCTCGGCCGATCGTTAATTGTGAGGCATTACCAAATGACCGTTCGATAAATCTCTGGGGTCGATCGTTCCCGCTGCCAAAAGTGATCTGCAGGGGACTTTCCGATCGAAATACCATTGTGGCCAATTTGCCGGAGGCCGGCATTGACCTGTGCGAGGGATCTCCAGAGCCGTCGGCGGGGACTGGCGGCGGCGGGGCCGGATTCATAGGATCCAAAAAGCGGATCGATGGGCCACCGGGACCCAATTCAATTCTGTCGTTATGATGAAGTACCTGGGGCTCAACGATCCGCTGACCATTGAGCAATGTTCCGTTGAAACTCCCCTGGTCCACCACAATGTATTTCCCGTCCTGGCGACGAATTTCTGCGTGATGCCGTGAAACAACTGCCGCTGCCGCGTCAATAACTCCCTCCAGGTGCGGATCACGGCCAAAGCGGGTTACCTCTTTGTTCAATTCCATCCGCTGCAGTTGTGCGGTTCCCGTTCCGGAGAGTTCCACGAATACCGCACCTGTCGGTTTATTAGGCGGAGCTGCTGTGGGGTGCTGCAAATTACCTGGTGGCGAGGGTGGCGAGGGTGCAACCAAGGGCGGGAAACTGGCTGGGGGTCTGTCCACCAGAGTTTCCTCTCCCGGCGTCCTGATGATTTCATTGGCCAGTCGGATTACGACCAAAACAGGGCCGCCATGTCCGAACTGGACGCGAGAATCAACTTGCAGTTCCGTGGGTTCTTTGACTATTTTTCCGTCAAGCAGTGTGCTGTAGGTGGATCCCTTGTCGATTACAAACCAGCGGCCGTTCTGGAGTAAAAACTGCGAGTGCTGACGAGATACCATCGGCCACTGTTTCTGATCAAAGACAATCTGACAGTTGGCGGGGTTGCGTCCGACAGTAACAACTGGTCCCTCGTAAGTTGTCTCGTTATATTGTTGTCCGTTAATCTCTTCGGCAAACGTAATTCGTGGCAAAGTTATCTGGCCTCACTTAACTTTCTTTAATACCCGATTGTCTCGAGCGCCAGGTGCGATGCGCTTTCAAAGCTGCCGCTCGCGCTCATCAAACCGAGTTGCGGCAAATCTATCTTGTAATAATCAATTGAAGGAAAGCAGCCTTTTGAGCAAGTTTGTTATGAAGTTGGTCTGTTTGCTGAGCACGCACCCGCGCATCGTGTTTGTTGGATCGCCATTGTAGCGCTTAAGGTGACAATCTGTGTAGTCTTACGTGGAGAATCGCCCACAAATCCGTCGCGCTCATACCTTTGTTAGAACACTAACTCGTTCTGTGGCTTCGGCTGAGAGGTTGAAACTAGGACACCACCCGTTGCAGCGGTCCGTTCGATTCCACTCGTAAATCTGATATTCTTACCACCTTCGACTTGTTAAGCTGTCTACTTTCGCGGTTTGTTTTGTCCGCGATCATCAGATAAGGTTTTCTCATGCGACTGATAGTACAGAAGCTGCCCCTAAGAACTCTCGGTTGGCTGTCTTTCCTGCTTATGGCACTCGTAGGCTCCGCAGAGGCGCAATCACTGGATGTAAGCTATCCGTCGCGGGTGAGCAGTAACGAAGTTGTCGGGACAATTGATGCCAGAGATCTTGGTGACGCGCGTCTTACCGATCACTTCTACGCCCTGATTGGAACACCGGGCGACCTGATCTTTACGATCGAGAGCAAAAACTTGAATGGAGATATTGATGTCTTTGCCGCGGCAGGCCTCCGGCCGTTACTGAAGTTTACGCTTTATGCGGAAAGCTCCGCTGCAATCAGCAAGAGTATATATCTGCGAAAACGAGAGGACTTGATACTGCGGGTTGAGGCCCGTACACCTAATGATGATCCTGGCACTTATCACGTGCGGTTCGGTGGATCGTTTGAGCTTCTTCCCGCCGAGCCTTTAATGGCGGAACGGCAAAATGACGCGGAGAAGAGTGCCAGCGACAATCGAGCAGTAAACAAAACCGGCCGACGCGTATCGTCCGTAGGTGCAAGAATTCCCGAACCTGCTCCTACCCCGGCGACTGAAGTAGCTGCACAGCCTCCTTCTGAGGGGACGGCTGAACCGGCTGCAGCGGTAACACCGAAGAAGCGAACAGTCGCAGCAGCCCCCAAACGCTCGACAACAAAAAATGCCAGGACAACTAAACCTTCGAATCGCAAGTCTGCGCCAGCTTCCGCGCCTGCCGCTGGTGAGCCGGAAACAGCAAAAGTTGAAACGGAGAAGCCTGAGAGTGAAGAGGTGCCCAGTACAGTTTCACGACGCACCGGCAGAAAAACCGCGAATCGTCGAACACCCGTTACCAAGCCTGCAGAGCCTTCGGCTGAACCAGAGAGTGGCCCTAGACTGCTAATTGAAACAAAGAATGGAACTCTGATCGACCGGTTTATGAGTACGGTTCGGAGAGTAATGGTGGAGAATGGTCAGGTAGTTGTCGTGGGCAACGACAATAAAGTCGACCGAATCAGGCTGTCGGATGTAGTTAAGATGACAATCGCCCCTTAAATCATTTTCCTTTGTCACCTGCTTTTAAACTGGCCAACCGCTCTCGAAACTGCGGCAAGTCCTGACTGCTCGAATCAACCTTTTCTAACTTTGCAATCGCCTCCTCGGCCGCTTTTGCATTGCCTTCGCCAAGCGTCGCTGCACAGAGTCCCGCAAGCACGGCAGTATCGTCGGACTTTTTCTGCAGCGCGGCACGATACCACTTTTCAGCTACTGCGTAGTGGCCGGCATCCAGATTGACCAAGCCCAGCGTTACCACGGTCTGATAATCGTCTGGTCTCAGCTGATTGGCTTTTAGCAAGTACTCGATGGCAGGATCAAACCTCTGAATTTGGTAATAGAGTTCGGCAGCTTTAATTTGCGCTTCAAAGTTATTTGGTTCTTTTCTGGCTTTTTCCAGGGAGGCTGCCACCTCGGCCTGCATACCCTGAGGATTAGCGCTGCCCCCTTGATCCAGCGGGGGATGGTCCGCCGGCAGGTTTTGAGTGCCGGCAGTCGCGGCCGATGGTCCCGGACCTAAACGCTGACTCATTGTGCTTGCGAACATGAAACCTATGATAAAGCCCAGCAAGAGCCCGATTATTGAAAAAAGCAGATTTTCTCTGGTCATTGGGTGACGGAAAGGTTAGGGATTGCGAGCGCAAAAGATGTTGGGCACCCTCAAGACGAGGCTTCAACGTCTTTCATTATACCTTTGATCTGTTCGCGCAATTCAGGACTGTTAGTATGTCCATGGGCCAAAACGGCGTGTTGAGTCGCTGCTTCCAATACTTCCTCCTCTGTGCCTTCAATGCTCAGCGTGCAACTCTTCTCGCTGGGATAGAGTCTGCAGTCCACAATCTTTCGTTTTTGTTCGGTCATTTATCGTGTCCCCCTCATATAAAAACGGTCTCAGACCTCCATGTTTGTAAGCGTCAGGTGTTTGAACGGGAGGCGGATTTATTGTACCGGTTGCGCCTGGGCCTCTTCAATTCGTTCAGCAAGTGCTTTACCCAACTCGGATTCAGCGGGAGTCTTTTGTAAGAGCTGTCGCCAAAACTGTATTGCCCGCTTATAGTCCTTCGCTTCAAAGGCTGCGCTTCCGGCGAGTTCAAGCGCCTTCGGGTTCTGTGGGTCGAGCTTCAGGGCTTTATTGATTAGTTCCGCTGGTTGGCCTTGAAGACGACGTCCATTTGCCATTGCCATGGCAAATGCATAATCAGCCCACAGCTCTGCATCATTTGTCTTGAGCTTGGTAGCTTTTGCAAATGCAGCGCTGGCAGCACTGTATTTCTCCTGGGCAGTGTATGACCGGGCCAGCATAATCCAACCATCAACGTCATTTGGATTTTGCTCCAATCGCTTTGCCAGTACGGCGATGTTCGCCTCGATTCGTTGTTGCGAACCTTGTTCATCTCCCGGTTGGATCCCAACCGCAGCGGGTTGCGGCGGAGCAGCCGAAAGTGCGAGGGCATTATAATTTCCGACCCTCAGGTATAGGGAAAGCGCTAATATCGGCAACCCTAGAGCTACCAAGAAAGCCAGACCTCTGCTTTGAGCGTTTTGACTGGCTTCCTTCGGCCCGTCGGCAACGAAAACGTCTTCCAACAGTCTTCGCTCCAGTTCATCGCGATCCTGTTGGTGCTGTTCCGGGCTGATGATCCCATTTGCCAGGTCCCTATCAAGCTCTGCGATCTGATCACGGTAAACAGCGACGTTGGCTTCCTTCCTGCCGCCGTCATCCTGCAACTGATCGTGTCCCTGACGTTCAAGTAAAGGTGGTAATACGAAGGCTAAAGCAATCGCCACTAATACAATGCAGACCAACGAGAAAATGATCAAGCCAGCTCCTTTCCCGATTTGCTTGCTAGCAACTGCTCAGCTTGTCGGCGTTCGTCGGCTGATAAGGGATGGTCTTGAATCATCCGCCGACGTTGGCCCAAATATCTATAAAGAATAGCCAGCCCGGCAGCCAGCAATATAAAAGGCCCGAACCAGAGCGCGTAAGTGGCAGGCTTGACTGGCGGGCGATAAAGAACGAAGTCTCCGTAGCGGTCTGTTAGAAAGGCGATGATTTCCTTATCGCTCTTTCCCGCTTTCATTTGCTCGCGGATTTGCCGTCTCAGGTCTTCGGCGAGATCCGCACGGGAGTCAGCAAGAGTTTCGTTTTGGCAAACCAGACAACGAAGTTCCTGTGACAGTTTCATCACCCGTTGCTCTAATTGAGGATCGTCCGAGGTGGGCTGGGCTTCCTTCGCCATCGCAACGACAAACAAAGAGCTCAGCAACATCAGCGGCAGGAGCAGGCGTCTCATTTGCTGAGATCCTTAATTATGGGAACAATCTTATTTTGCAGCAGCTCCGGTGTCACAGGGCCAATTTGCTTGTAACGAATGACGCCATTTCGGTCTATCAAATAAGTTTCGGGCACTCCATAAACTCCATAATCAATACCTACCCGGCCATCCGTATCAGAAGCACTCAACTCATAAGGATTTCCGAATTCACGTAGCCAGGAAAGGGCATCATCGCGTTTATCTTTATAGTCGAGTCCGTAGATAGGAACCACACCAGTGTGAGCAAAGTCCAACAACACTGAGTGTTCTTCGCGACAGGAAACGCACCACGACGCCCACACGTTCAGTAGCCATACTTTCCCGCGCATTTCCTGGGCTGAGAAAGTCTTTGTGGGATCCGCAAGTTGCGCCAACTGGAAAGAGGGCGCGGGTCTATTAATTAATGGTGAAGGAACTTCGTGCGGATCATGGCCCAGGCCAATAGCCAGGAAAACCACCAGCACTATGAAAATAGCCAAGGGAATTAGGTAACGATTCATTTGAGTTATCAACTTTCCGCTTGTAGTTTTGCGGCCGCCGGCGCCAGCGTAGCGCCAACTTCACGACGCGCGCCGGTGGCTTCTCGCTGTTTCCGAGCCGCAAGAGCGTAACGGCGGTCACTAAGGGCCAACCCACCTCCAATGGCCATCAGAACCGCTCCTCCCCAGATCCAATCAACAAAAGGTTTGTAGTAAACGCGCACGCTCCAGGCACTGCCGCCAACGGGTTCACCCATTGAGATGTACAGATCTCGAAAAAGGCCGGTGTCAATTGCTGTTTCAGTCATGACGTTTTGAGAAGCTGTATAGCGACGCTTCTCGGGATACATTTTGCCGACCATGCGCCCTTTCTTGCTGACATCAAATTCGCCGCGAGCGCCGATGTAGTTTGGACCTGAAACATCACTTACCTGGTTCAGCCGAAAATCATACCCCCCGGCACTTACCGTATCCCCCATTTCCATGCGCACGTCCTTCTCAGACTGATAGCCTGTTACCAGAGTTACGCCGACAATAAATACAGCGACACCCAGATGGGCCATCTGCATGCCATAATAACTCCGGCTCTGCGTTCGCAGTTTCTGCAACACGCCCACCTGACCCGACGTGATTCTCACTCGCTCCCAGACATTCACCGCCACGGTCGTCACGATCCACAGGGCCAGCAGAAGACCGAGGCTAACCAGCGGTTTCCAATCACCGAGTAAAAAGGGAAGCATGACAGCAGTTGTCGCGCTCGCTAAAAAAGCCCAACGCAGTCGTACCGCCAATTCGGGGAGACTCGTTTTCTTCCAACGAGCAATGGGACCAATCCCCATTAAGAACACAGCTGGTACCATGAGTGGCACAAATACGCGGTTGAAATAAGGAGGACCAACTGAAAGTTTACCCAGTCCCAGTGCGTCAATGATTAAGGGATAAAGTGTGCCCAAGAGCACGGAACCCGCGGCCACCACCAGCAAGACATTGTTTGCCAGCAAGAATGATTCACGTGAGACTAAATCGAACTTACTGCCGAGCCCGACCTGTTTGGCGCGCCAGGCATAAAGAGCGAGCGATCCGCCGATGACGAAAGCCAGGAACGCTAAAATAAAAATTCCCCGCTTCGGATCTGTGGCAAAGGCATGCACGGAAGTGAGCACGCCGGAGCGTACCAGGAAGGTGCCTAACAAACTTAAAGAGAATGCTGTTATCGCCAACAAAACCGTCCAACTCTTAAAGCCGCCACGCTTTTCAGTCACGGCCAGGGAATGAATAAGAGCAGTGCCTACCAGCCAGGGCATAAAAGAGGCATTCTCGACCGGATCCCAAAACCACCAACCGCCCCAGCCAAGTTCGTAATAGGCCCAGAAGCTGCCCAGCGCAATACCACAGGTCAAGAACATCCAGGCCACTGTGGTCCAGGGACGCGACCAGCGGGCCCAGGTGGCGTCCAATCGCCCACTAATCAGGGCGGAAATAGCGAAAGCAAAGGCTACTGAAAAGCCAACGTAACCCATGTAGAGAATTGGCGGATGGGCCACCATCGCTGGATCTTGCAGCAGTGGATTCAGGTCCCGTCCATCTGCAGCAGCCGGAAGCAGCCGGGCAAAAGGATTTGAAGTGAGCAGCATGAACAGCAAGAAGCCTATACTGACAATACCCATCACACTCAGCACTCGGGCCACCATTTCTTCGGGAAGGTGCTTGCTGAACAGTGAAACTGCCACTGTCCAAAGGCTTAGCATGAACGTCCACAGCAACAGTGAACCTTCGTGAGAACCCCACGTTGCGGCCAGCCGATAATGTAAGGGGAGTTGCGAGTTGGAATTTGTCGCTACATTGAGAACAGAAAAATCATTTGTGATGAAAGAATATCCCAGACACGAGAAGGCGATGGTGACAAAAATAAACTGCCCCTGACCTGCAGGGGCGGCTACGGCCATCCACGATCGATTCCCTCTGGCTCCCCCAACCAACGGAACCACTGCCTGGGTAAGCGCGAGAAGCAGCGCGAGAATAAGTGCAAACTGTCCAATCTCGGGAACCATATTTTTATTAGTGCGGTGACCGGGTCCCCGCTTCTGCTTTCTTGCGTTAAGGTAGCGCCGACATATCGGCGTGATCCAGGAAGCTACTTATCAACCAGAGTCTTTGCGGCCTTTGCATTATCGATGGCCTGGCCGGCTTCGGGTGGCATGTAGTTTTCATCATGTTTGGCCAACACCTGATCGGCGTAAAAAACACCATCGCTACCAATTCGTCCCTGGGCTACACAACCTCGGCCCTCCTTAAACAGGTCCGGCAGGATTCCCTTGAAAACCACGGGAATACTCTGCGCTGTATCGGTCACGGTAAAGCGTACGGTCAAGCCATCGTTATCCCGTTTGAGAGTGCCATTTTCGACTAGACCACCAATACGGAAAGTCCGGTTAACGGGGGCGACTTTTGCCGCGACTTGCGAAGGGCTAAAGAAAAAGACGAGGTTGTTTTGGAAGGCATTTAGGACCAGCGCGGCGGCAATTCCCAACCCGGTAAGGCCTGCAACAATAAAGGCAATTCGTCTATGACGTCGTTTCATTCTGTTCACTTTCAGCTAACGAAGATTTGTGGCTCACCCGTTCCAACAAGGATTTTCGACGTCGAATGAGGACCAGCACCTCGCCGCCGATTGCGATTAACGCGAATAGGTATGAACCCCAGACATAAAGGGCGTAACCGCCCATCGAGAAAAATTTTTCCCAGTCCATTATTAAGCAGCAGCCTCAGCGACCCAAACCGCATGCTGCTCCCTTTCCAAAATGATACAGCGAAGTCGAAGTAACACTACCGCAATCGAATAGAGCCAGCAGGCGGCCAGCATTATCAGCATCGCGGCCAACATGGGCGGGGCGATAGTAGGTTTATTCAGAATTCGAATGGTGGCGCCCTGGTGCAGAGTGTTCCACCACTGCACTGAAAAATAGATGATCGGAACGTTAATCACGCCTACGAGGGCCAAGACTGCGCCCGCCCGGTCAGCACGCCGAGGGTCATCAATGGCTGCCTGTAAGGAGATGAAACCAACATAGAGAAACAGCAGAATCAAGGTCGAAGTCATCCGGGCATCCCAAACCCACCAGGTACCCCAGGTCGGCTTGCCCCAAAGGGAGCCGGTTACCAAAGACAAAAAGGTAAACATAGCGCCTGTTATAGCCAACGATGAAGCCATCATAGACGAGAGGCGCGCATTAAATGCCCAGCCAATACCGGCATAAACAGCTAGAAGAATATAAAGAAACATTCCCATCCAGGCCGCCGGAACATGAATAAATATTATGCGATAAGCATCTCCCTGTTGAAAGTCCGTCGGCGCTACGAAGAAACCGATGTATAAACCGACAACAAAGAGAATTGCCGCGGGTATAGCAAACCAGGGAATCAATTTTCCGGCCAGCGGATAGAAAGCCGCGGGAGACGCGTATTTGTACCAATTTATCTTTTTACCAGCCATCTCATTCCAAAAACGCTATTCAAGAGATATCCGCAAAGCTGCCGACGTTGCCCAGGGAGCAAAAACCAGCGATAACACTAGCACCGCAGCCAGTAAATAGACATTCGCTTGCGGACTAGCTCCAAGAATACTAGCGTCGACGGCGCCAGCACCAAATATGAGCACCGGAATATACAGCGGCAAGATCAATAACGATATCAATACACCGCCACCACGCAGGCCCAGAGTCAAACCAGCACCAATCGAACCGATCAAACTTAAGATCGGTGTTCCGATCAAGAGTGAAACAAACAAAACCAGCAGCGTATTCGGCGCTAAATCAAATTGCACACCCAAGAGGGGAGCGATTAGCACCAGAGGAACTTCTGAGACTAACCATTGGGCAAAGATCTTTCCTAAAACAGTTAAATAAAGCGGCTGTGGTATCAATAGCATTTGCTCCAATGTGCCATCGTGATAATCGTTAGCGAAGACTCGATTAAGCGAAAGCATTGAAGCAAGTAACGCAGCCACCCAGACGACGCCGGGGGCAATCGAACGAAGCAGTTGCATCTCCGGGCCGATTCCCAGCGGGAAGAGGCTTACCACGATCACAAAGAAAAAGAGCGTTGATAAAACATCCGAACGTCTACGCCACGCGAGCGTTAGATCGCGGACAATGATCCAGCGGAACATTGAGAAACTTGAGGGAGCGCTCACGATACAAGTTCGATCCGCTGAAACGAACTTGCGGAAATATTTAGCTCCTGATGAGTGGCTACGATAGCCATTCCACCTGTGTCAAGATGCGTCTCAATCAAAGCCTTCATCAAGGCTTCAGCGGCTTTGTCTAGAGACGTCAGCACTTCATCAAGCACCCACAGAACCCTTGCGGCTGTCAGCAGGCGTGCTAGTGCCAATCTTCGGCGTTGGCCCTCAGACAAAAGACGTGCCGCGAGCTTTTCCCGCCCGCTCAACCCCATCTTAACGAGAATCCGGCGAGCTTCCTCGGTGCCAATTTGTGCACCTGCAAGGCCGCTGGAAATGCGAAGATTCTCCAGACAGGTTAATTCCTCCTTCACTCCATTGCGGTGACCCACATAAGTAATAGCTGTGAAATATTCCTCACCCAGCGAGCGAATGTTCGCACCTTGCCATGAAATCTGGCCCTCTTCCGGGCTCATCAGCCCGCAGATCAGTCTCAGCAAGCTCGTCTTACCACTGCCGTTCGGCCCGGTGAGTTGCACAAATGTTCCCGGACTGACAGCGAAGTTGATATCACTGAAGAGTCTACGATCACCCCGCACACAACCTAAATTCGTGACGTCCAACATTTGCTGCTCTTAATTAAACAAAAGTGATAGGTGACAAAAGAAAAGTAGGCGACTGGACTTTGCATAATAGCTGAGATGAGGCGGGCTTGTCATTGCCGAGCTAAGAGATCTCCTATTTCGAGTTCGTTTCAATTTGCGACAATCAACGTCTCACCCCGGTTTAGAGGCTGTCGGGAAAAGTGCCGTAGGCACGAAATGTTTATAGAGAGGAAGCGCCGTCTCATCTACGCTCTTCCGAATTGAGCGAAATGCTCAGCATTTCGCTCAATTCGGAAGAGAACAAAATGCAGGTGCACGCGAGCTATAAACATCTCACTCCTCACGGAGTGAAGCCGCAATCTCCTTCATTCGGATCTGGGCGAATACCATGCGTACTTCGCTCCAGTCCAGAAAACCAGGCCAGACTTACCGCCTATTGTCTGTCGAATCGCATCTCCCTTAAGCAATGGAAGCGCTTTGGATCGATCGTTCTGCAGGTTATTTGCCGGTTGAATCATCATATTCTTTCCAAACCCGTTCTTCAGAAGGAACGTTTGTCTGGCTTGAGTGTTGCGCCAACCCTGCTGGCCGACACCGTGTATGATAGCCAGTAGTGAGTCTCCTTTCCCCGTCTTGACCGGTCTGCCCGCAACTGAATGAAGCTCGGGCCGTTGACCAACCAGCGGTACATTTCTGGGATCTTCGAGGATCCAGTTTGCCAGCTCGTCGTTTATTTGCGCGAAAGCGTAGTCGCCCGGCCTCACCGCAACTGCAAGATCTTCCGAACCGTCGCCATTGAAGTCGCCGACAAGAAAACTGGGACCAGGAGCCGTCTCAGGAGCGGCGGCCTTCTCGAAAACACGTTCTATTGCGGCCTGCACCTCTTTCGCTTCAGGTGCTCGTCGCGCAGCTTCCTTTACTGCGTTCTTATCCGTGGTCAGAGCATTGACAGGATCACTAGTGGTGTTTGCAACCAACTCTAATGTCTGAGGGGAATTCGCGGAGGAAGAACTCGCCGGCGTCGGGCGAGATTCAACCTGAGTCTCAGAATTGGTAGCCTTTGCTGTTTCCGGTGCTCGGGCACACCCGGCCACGAAACTAATTGCTACCAGTAAAGTGAATGCGGTAATTAGTCGTACCTGTGACATCTCAACAATCTCCATCTCTCATCGGTAAAACAGTTGTGGCAGTCTCTGTTGCGATAAGCTCATTTAGGTTAGTTAATCAAAAATTGGCCGGCGCGGCCGGTTGGTCAAGACCATCCAGCCACACCGACCTTAGATGAGCAAAATCAGCGTGCTTGGACTCACAGAGAGTTAAGGAACGTGACTAGTTGATTTTTTTGGGTCGTGCTTAGGGAGCGATAGTTGTTAATGACTCCTGTTGCTTCGCCGGCGTGGCGAAGAATGGCGTCATTCCTGGTGTAGCTTTCGGCGTCATGCATAATCTCATTCCGAGTGCGCATGCCCCATAGTGGCGACGTGCGCATTTTATTCTTGGTCGATTGATCAAGAACATTGGAATTTGGGACGTTTGTTTGAACGATGCCATCGCCCGTACCGATGTTGTGCAGCAGGAAATCGCTGTATGGATGGATAACCTTGCTACCGAGTGCTGCCGGCACTACGAAGGCCCCGCCGTTTATGGTTGTGCCCGGCGCGGCAGTTGTGAGTGTCGGTATATGACAAATATCGCAGCCCACCTGGTCGAACAGGGAAGCACCAATCTGCGCATCTGCCGTAGCTGCGAGCCTCGCATCCCGAGATGGAGCTTTTGTAGCTCTTATGAACTGGGCAAAGATGTCTATATCGTTCTCGGAGTCCTCGCCACTTGGCGTGGGGTCCGCCACATCGTCACACAACGAAGTAACGTCTCTGAGATTCAAACGATTAGTGATCCCTTGTTCATTGAGATACGCATCGCCCGCGAAGCTTACCAAACTCGCATGTTGGTTCTTCCAGCCAAAGCGGCCTACGCGCAACGTTCCACCAGCCTCCCCAACCGGCACGAACACTACCTGACCCTTCATGCCCGACGGTTGATTGTTGGGGATGTTCTGTAACGTGGTGTTGGAAATGGCTTCTACAAATCCGAGGCCCAGCACATTGGTGGTTGCCCGAGGCGTTTGAATATTTTCGGCCCCTGGGACCCTTTCCTGGGCCTGTTCATTTGGGTGATTGAAAATTATCGAGTGGCTGACAGGATCAGTTACAACTCCCGGGCAGATCGCCCGCTGATTGATCAATGAGCGGTTAGCAATGGTGACACCCGGCAAACCACCGCCATCGTTAATAGTAACAGTGGCCGGAACAAAGTTGCCGTTGCCGTCATTGTGTCCAGCTCTCAGTTCTGTGATCTGGCTGATCCCACCCGTGACGGGATTGTTATGACACTCGGCACAAGACTGAGCATTGTATAGCGGCCCCAGCCCGTCTCTTACCTCGTCCCGTTCCTCGAAAGTGTCTCTGTCACCATCGTGTGTGGCTTGATTAACCATACCGTTGGTCAGAGTATCGAAGCCTGTGGGGGCTTCAGCTGCTGATTGACTTTCAACTGCTCTCGACATCCACATCGGCAGCGCCAGGGCCACCGTGAATAGCAATAACGCGAAAACCTTCATCAGTTTTCTCATTGGTTTCCTCCTTGAGGGCTTTTAAACAAACTTCTGCCTATTGCAGTTGGCGGGTCACCAACTGCACGATTTGAACTGGCTGACGACAGATCTGCTCGCGACCTTCGAAAAAGTCGTTAAGCTTAAATTGAAAGGCTAAAGAAGCTCTCGTCGGGCGGCTCTGAGAGCGACAGGCGTCTCCCGAAAAAGGTGAAGCTCAGGATTAACTGACTTCAGGGAGAAGCAGGACTATCGAATTGAGAAGCGATCTACGGTAGGCCCTGTCGGGAAGAACTATCGTTCGATCCAAGCGGTGTTCTAATTAACTGGGGGGGTTCTGAGATCGGCAGGGCGCACTCTAAAATAGAACTAAACTGATGTCAACAAAAAACTGAGGTTCGAATTAAAAAAATGAAGTAGCCCATAATGACTCGTTGGAGCGACATAGTTTTTGCCAACCCGTCGGAGATCGTTTGTCGGCTTCGGACCTTGCTGCCAATACCATTTTCGGCTAAAAGAGATTGCTCAGCAGTCTATGAAAAACGATCAGACCTTAATTCCCACATTTCGAAATCAACGGGCTAAAGTAACTTCAGCGTATCCTTTCACCGCAATCGTCGGACAGGATGAAATGAAGCTTGCGCTGATCTTGAATGTAGTCGACCCCTCGATCGGCGGTGTGTTGATAATGGGCCACCGAGGTAGCGGAAAATCCACGGCAGTGAGAGCTCTTGCGCAACTTCTGCCCGATATTTGGGTGGTTGCCGGTTGTCCTTATCATTGCGATCCAGGGAACGCAAAAGATCTGTGCAGCCAGTGCGAAATGAAACGCGCAACAGGCCAAAAATTGCTGCGTAAACGGACCGCTGTCCCTGTGATCGATCTACCGCTAGGAGCAACTGAAGATCGAGTTTGCGGGACGATTGATATCGAGAGCGCCCTCAAACTTGGAATGAAGCGATTTGAGCCCGGTCTACTGGCGCAATCAAACCGCGGTTTTCTCTACATAGATGAAGTAAACCTGCTCGAGGACCATCTGGTTGACCTACTGCTTGACGTAGCAGTTACAGCACGCAACAAAGTGGAGCGAGAGGGTATCTCATTCGAACACCCAGCTCGTTTTGTGTTGATCGGCTCCGGAAATCCCGAAGAAGGAGAGCTAAGACCGCAGCTTCTTGATCGTTTTGGTCTACACGTCGAAGTTAAAACCGAAAATGATTTGGAGCAGCGGGTAGAGATTCTGAAGCGACAGGAGAGCTTTGCAATGAATCGCGTCAGTTTTGTTGAGAGCGTCGCAAAAGAGCAGCAGCAACTCCAGCAGCGAATCATTCACGCGCAACAGAGGATCTCTAAAATATGCACCGCGCAATCGCTGTTGCATAAGATCGCTGAAATTTGCAGTGAACTCGAAGTAGACGGACATCGTGGCGACCTGACCATTGCTCGTGCAGCTCGTGCACTGGCATCTTTTGAAGGTAGAAGGCAGACCGGCGAGCACGACGTAAAACGCGTAGCCGTGATGTCCTTACGTCATCGCCTTCGGCGAGATCCGCTTGCCGAAAGCTCCAGTGATGCTCGCATTCAAGAGGCGCTCAAGCGTGTCTTTCCTTCCACTGGAACGAAAGACCGCGGAGAATACGACAGTACTGAACCTGACGGCGGGCCATCCACGTCGACCCAGATCGATCGGGGTAAGACCACAGTTGCGAAGTATCGATCCAGATCAGCTCCTTCGGGAACAAGAAACGGGGATTCGCAAACGCAACCTTCAGAGCCCCACAATATCGATGCTGCAGAGCCAGACTTCGAGCTTCGTCACAGTACTGGGAAGAAAGTGAGCAAGGATGACCGCGTGAAACTGACGCGACAACATTCCCGGCAACCGTTTTCCAGAATACGAGTTTCTGGTTCCAAACGTGGGCGTTACACGCGAGCGGTAAGCCGCAAGAGCGAAGGCTCGAGGTTGGCGGCCGACGCTACGTTGCGGGCGGCGATACTGCGTAGAAACGACGGAACACTGCACCTCGAGCCGGAAAAAAGGCAGTCACCGGCCATCGATGTTAGCAGTGATGACTTGCGGTTCAAACGACTTAGCAGCAAGAGTGGATCGCTGTTCATTTTTCTTATTGACACTTCGGGTAGTATGGCATTGAACCGAATTAAACGGGCCAAAGCGGCAGCATTGGGCCTGCTTCGGCAGTCTTATCTGAACCGAGACAACATCGCTATTATTGTTTTCCGCGACACCTCAGCGGCACTCGTTCTTCCTCCATCCAGAAGCATACTCCGGGCCCGGCGTGTTCTTGATTCACTGATAATAGGGGGCGGGACGCCGTTAAGTGCCGGGTTGCTCTGTACAATTGATCTAGCCAATCGCGCGCAACAGAGAAGTCGGAACGTGACGCTTTTTCTTTTCACCGATGGCCGGGCTAACGTGCCCCTTCGCGCCGAGCTTATTGACGATCGCGACAAAACAATAGCCAAAGAATTGGCTCTGTTAGGGTTTCAGCTTCGTAAATTGATGATCAGGACCGTTATCGTGGATACGCAGAACCATTTTAGTGGTGATGATGCGACCACTCGGCTTGCGGAGATTCTTCGAGCGCAATTGATGCAGTTTCACCTGACAATGCCGCTCAGATCAGCACGTTTGCGAGACGAGATTTGATGGAAAGTTGTAAATCGAAAAATAATCTTTCACCCGAAGAGCGTGACCGATGGGTGCTACAGCTCTACGATCAACTTCTCGAACTTGAGCAACGTTTGATACCCACCGGTTTGCACGTGCTGGGTAGGCCGACGACGCAGCGAGAGACGGCCGACTTGCTCCTCATGATCGCTTCTTTCGATCGACCAGAACACGGTGCGCGGGCTCTCAACGATTTAATTGCGGAGGGTCTGAGGCTTTCGAGCTATGAGTCAATCTTGCGGCAGTCGTCAGTAAACACGGAGAAACTCGATGAGCGGGAAAGGGTGGAGGCGATTGCCTCGCAGTCGATATCTGAGTTCCTCAAGAATGGCATTACTGCCGCCGTTGAATTTCTGCAGCGGCACGCCAACGTCACACCCGACAGGGCGAAACCTGTTTTCCTGCTGCTGGAACGAGTCGCGAAACAACTTGAAACAAATAATGAAATGGAAGCTGTATCGCGAGCCCTTCGTGGCGAGTATATCGAGCCTGGCCCCGGCGCGGATATTGTTCAGAATCCCTTGATCCTTCCCACAGGACGAAACACCCACGCTATCAATCCTTATTCCATACCTTCGGCAGTCGCATTTAACCGCGCTGAGAGAACTGCGGCGGATCTGCTCGACCGCTATCTGAAGGAACACGGTCGTTATCCGCGAGCTATGGCCCTGGTGCTTTGGGGGCTCGATAACATTAAGACGCAAGGTGAGGGTGTTGCTCAGGCGCTGTGGTTGCTCGGGGTACGCCCGCTGCGGGATTCGCTTAATCGGGTGACGGAAGTGCAGCCGATCCCACTTGAGGAGCTGGCGCGACCGCGAATCGATGTAGTGATGACCGTTTCCGGCATTTTCCGCGACTTATTCAGCCCCACAGTGCAATTGTTGGATAAAGCCGTTCGACTGATAGCACAGCTTGAAGAGCCGCCGGAACTTAATTATCTGCGGCAACACGTGCTGCAAGAGATCCACGAGAGTTGCGATTTTGATGAAGCAGCTACACGGGTATTTTCAAACGCTCCGGGAAACTACGGCACAAACGTAAATTTCATGGTGATAGACTCCCAGTGGGAATGTGAAGACACGTTGGGCGATCTCTTTGTTACGCGTAAATGTTTTGCCTATGGACGCGATTCACAGGGAAGATCGGTCGAAGGCCGTGAAGCGCGCGTTGCCATGGACCGTGCGCTTACACGTGTAGACCTTACCTATCAGAACATCGATACATTTGAAATCGGGATTACCGATGTCGATCATTATTTTGAATATCTGGGCGGGGTTTCAAAAGCCGTTGAGAAAAGGTCCCATTCGCGACCATCGATCTACTTGTCGGACGCTTTGTCGAGAAATTCGAAAATCAGATCGCTGCAAGAGACCGTAAATTTAGAAACCCGGACGAAAACATTAAACCCGAAGTGGTACGAGGGTATGTTGAGTCATGGTTTTCGCGGCGTGGCCGAAATAGAAAATCACGTATCGAATACTTTTGGCTGGAGCGCGACGGCGGATGCAGTCGATGACTGGGTCTATACAGAAGTTGCCAGGACTTTCATTCTCGATGAACTGATGCTCGAACGGTTACGTTCGCTTAACCCACATTCTGCACGTTCGCTAGTAGCACGATTGTTGGAAGCACACGGCCGCGGTTATTGGATCGTAGACCCTGAGATCCTTGAGAAGTTGCGCGAGATCGGGGTAGCTCTGGAAGACCAACTCGAAGGTGTCGCGTAGGTTTGTCAAATTTCAATGTTAAATAGATCGGCACTCAAGCTTACGGTTTTATACGTCGGTTCCAGTCTGCTTGCACCGCTCAAAGCTGCTGAGATAGACATTAATCGTGATTACAAGCTAGGGCTGACTCTGGCAGCTTACAACCTGGGATCTCCACTCAGCCACGCTGAGTGGAGAGGTATTGAGCTAAATTTACGCGATTCAGATGTCGTTTTCATTATCCATGTGATGGATGGAGAAAATGCTTTACGCCTGATCTTCGCATTAGAGCAGCACAAGAGCCGACATCACGCGGTGATTGCTATCAACTGTATGCCGGACCTCATGCGCTTAACGCGAATGGGCGGACTTGATATTACTCGGCTGGTGCAGCAGGGAAAAACGGAAGCGCCAAAGCTTCGTGACGTCAAGACGCGCGAAGCCGGTCAGGGGCAGAAGCAGAGCCGTGGACGAAGAAGCCCCTCGGACCAGACCCTGCGCCTGTTGGCAACAGTGGCGTCGTGGATTGGCCGGCGCGTCGGCGGCCAGCCCTCCAGAGGTCATTCGCGAAACGGTCAGAGAGGACATGACCAATATATAAAGGTGATTAATCGGCTGCCAGCGATCCTCAGATTTGTGCCTGTCACTGGCAGTTTCCGCGACGTGAAGAACTATCTCTATCTCTTTTGCTATTTCATCCAGCCAACACCGGCAAATATACGCTGCATGGTTCTGCACGCGCTAAAACATTACGTTCCGGACAAGCGCTTAGAGAAGCTACGTATCCGGATTCCACCGCCGCAGCAGCTGCCGACTATAGCTATCTATCATCCTGATGCCCAGTCCCTGTTTGAAACATATGAAGCGTACCATCAGTGGTACACGGGCAAGCGTCCAGAGTCCAACCCCCAAACTCCCAGCGAACGGCTGCTTCTGGACCCGGATTCAACAGTGGGTCTATTGCTGATGCGTCCTCAGGTGGTAAGTGGAACAACAAAACATTACGACACCCTAATTCGCGCAATAGAAGCTGAAGGTTTGAGTGTGATTCCAGCAATTGCAACCCTGATGGACAATCGCCAGGCTTGCGAGAGCTTTTTCTCCGGGCGATCCACTGTCGACGCTCAGAGTGCAGTCTTCAAAACTGACAAAAGCGAACCAACGAAAAGTGCTGCCCCTCGTGTTAGCCAAATTGTTTCATTAACTGGTTTCAGCTTCGTAGGTGGGCCGGCGATGAATGATGCTGAGGCTGCAGCACAATTCTTCAAGCACTTCAACCGACCGTATCGATCATTTGTTAGTCTGGATACACAAACTATTGAAGACTGGGCTCACTCAGAAACAGGCTTGAATCCCATGCAGGCGGGGATGCAAATAGCTATACCGGAAATCGACGGGGCTACCGAGCCCTTCGTTTATGGAGGAATACCGGCAAAAGGGTTGGAACCAATCGCCCTAAACGACCGCTGTGCCACCATCGCTCGACGACTAAAACGGTGGAACCACTTGCGCACTGCTTCTCGCGAGGACATCAAAGTTGCCCTGGTATTGTTCTGCTTTCCACCCAGTAAGGGGAACATCGGTACAGCTGCTGATCTTTCCGTGTTTGAGAGCGTCTGGGAAATTTTGAGCAAACTAAAGACAGACGGTTACAACGTCCAGTTGCCAATATCAGCCGACGTTCTAAGAGTCTGCCTGCTAACTGGCAATGCTGAGAAATTTGGCTCAGTAGCTAACATCGCTTATCGAATGCGCATTGGAGAGTATCGGACGCTGTGTCCTTACGTTAGCGATATTGAGGCTGAGTGGGGAAAAGCACCTGGCGAAATTAATTCGTTTGGTAGTGAACTGTTGGTGCAAGGAATCCCGCTAGGGAATGTATTCGTGGGCGTGCAGCCGACTTTCGGCTATGAAGGTGATCCTATGCGGTTGATGATGTCGCGGAGCGCGGCACCTCACCACGGTTTTGTATCATTCTACACTTACATTTCAAAGCTCTTCCGAGCAGATGTGGTTATTCACGTCGGCACACATGGAGCGACTGAGTTCATGCCCGGTAAGCAGATTGGGCTCTCGGGGGAGTGTTGGCCTGATCGACTAATTGGTTCATTGCCGAACATATATATCTACAGCGTGAACAATCCTTCAGAAGGCTCGATTGCGAAGCGGCGCCTATACAGCGAATTGATTTCCTACCTAACTCCACCGGTCGAAAATGCGGGCTTATATAAGGAACTTCTTTCTTTGAAAGAATTATTACTGGCTTATCGGCAGGCTGGTGACGAATGTGAGCGTCAGAGACTATTTGGAATGATTGAAGAGTGTAGCAACACCCTCAATTTCGTTAGCGAAAACAACCGGAGAAACGGTGCGAACGTAGGAACATCAGTGTAGTTTCAACACTCTGCGTAGCAATTTCGCATGTTCTTGTTTTTTGTTTGAGCAAGATTTGGGCTGAAAGCGCACTCTCCCCCCGGGCTCCTTATCGAGCCCGTTAGTGGCAGAACAGGTTTCACCCCGTAGGGGTCAAATGTTTATAGTTTGGCCAGGCAATACCTCCGGCGCTATTCGAAGGAGCGGAACTCAAGTTGATAAGTACTCATCTAGCAACGTTCCGCTCCTGCGAACGGCGCTGGTTTTTTGTGATGTCCAAGTCTATAAACATTCCACTCCTGCGTATTCCGGTGATTGTGAGCAGTGATTCCGGCGCCAACGTGAGCACCGTTCCGGTGCAACGTGAGCAGCGTTACGGTTCATCGTGAGCAGAGCGCTCGTCACCTAACGCTGGCAGGAGATTATTTACCGCTTAGA
>WNFZ01000067.1_pt1 | contig 98004 bp, 97 predicted proteins | sample 5400081 | NCBI WGS metagenome assembly WNFZ01 (sample SAMN13153365, study PRJNA577476) | soil metagenome | isolation source: 80 cm soil or saprolite under grassland replicate 1 | place: USA:California | collected 2016-06-15
AGCGCTGGCGCCGGCCGGACCCGCCCAGCGCTGGCGCCGGCCGGACCCGCCGAGCGCTGGCGCCGGCCGGACCCGCCCAGCGCTGGCGCCGGCCGGACCCGCCGAGCGCTGGCGCCGGCCGGACCCGCCCAGCGCTGGCGCCGCCCGGGGGTACAGCACGTGGCGCCGCCCGGGGGTACAGCACGTGGCGCCGCCCGGGCCGGCCTGGCGGCTCAGCCCTGCTTCAGCTGAGCAGCGCGCCTGGCGATCGCCGACTTCCGGTTGGCCGCCTGGTTCTTGTGGATCACGCCCTTGCTCGCGGCCTTGTCCAGCTTAGTCAGCGCCGCCCGCATGGTCTCGGCGACCTTCTCGGCATCGCCGGTATCCGCGGCCTCGCGGAACTGCCGCACCGACGTCTTCAGCGACGACTTGACGGCCTTGTTGCGGACGCGGGCCTTCTCGTTCTGCTTGTTGCGCTTGATCTGCGACTTGATGTTTGCCACGCGGGTGCCTCGCTAGAGTTCTGGTCAGGTGGATCCGGAGTGTGCCCGGCACGAGCCGAGGTCGCGGTTTCGCGCCCGGCAAAGAAGATGCGGGCATGCGGGCAGCCGAGATCGAAGGATACCCGAGATCCGCCCGGCCGCTCAAACCCGGGACGCAGGCAGCCCGCCCAGGCCACCCGCCCAGGCCACCCGGCCAGGCCACCCGCCCAGGCCACCCGGCCAGGCCACCCGGCCAGGCCACCCGCCCAGGCCACCCGCCCAGGCCACCCGCCCAGGCCACCCGCCCAGGCCACCCGCCCAGGCAGCCGGCCCGGCGGCCGCTGCCTGCCACCCGGCCCTGCTGGCGTCGGCACCGGCCGGGACATGCGACCATGGACCGACAAAGATCTGCGGGATCCTGGGATCCGGCCAGCGGCCGGCCGAGCTAGCCAGCCCGGGCCGGCGGCTGCCCCGCGGACCCGGCCCTAGGATCTGACCGAGCCCCGGCCCGCGGACTGGCCCGAGCCCGGCCGACAGCCGACCGACCCTAGCCGACGACATTCTGGCGGATGCCTGTGCCACCATCGCCCGAGCCCGGAGCGCCCGAGCCTGGACGGACCGATCAAGCGATGATCCGCAACTTCTGCGTCATCGCGCACATCGACCATGGCAAGTCCACGCTGGCGGACCGGATGCTCCAGCTGACCGGCGTCGTCGGCGACCGGCAGATGCGCGCCCAGTACCTGGACCGGATGGACATCGAGCGCGAGCGCGGCATCACCATCAAGAGCCAGGCGGTGCGGCTGCCGTGGACCGGCCCCGACGGCCGGCCGTACGTGCTGAACCTGATCGACACCCCCGGGCACGTCGACTTCTCCTACGAGGTTTCCCGGTCGCTGGCTGCCTGCGAGGGCGCCATCCTGCTGGTGGACGCCGCCCAGGGCATCGAGGCGCAGACGCTGGCCAACCTGTACCTGGCGCTGGCCGCCGACCTGCACCTGATCCCGGTACTCAACAAGATCGACCTGCCGGCCGCGCAGCCGGAGAAGTACGCCGCCGAGCTAGCCAGCGTGATCGGCTGCGACCCTGCCGACGTGCTCGAGGTCTCGGCCAAGACCGGCGACGGAGTGCCCGAGCTGCTGAACGCGATCGTCGAGCAGGTCCCGCCGCCTAGCGGCAATCTGGACGGCCCGGCCAGGGCACTGATCTTCGATTCGGTCTATGACACCTACCGCGGCGTCGTGACCTATGTCCGCGTCGTGGACGGCCGGCTGACCCGGCGTGAGCGAAGCATGATGATGTCCACCAAGACGGCGCACGACACGCTCGAGGTGGGCGTGATCTCGCCCGAGCCGATGCCGTCGGAGAGCCTGGCGGCAGGCGAGGTCGGCTACCTGATCACCGGCGTGAAGGACGTGCGGCAGGCCCGCGTCGGCGACACCGTCACGATGTCGGCCCACCCGGCGGACGAGCCGCTGGCCGGGTACGACCACCCGCGGCCGATGGTGTTCTCCGGCCTTTACCCGGTCGACGGGGACGACTACCCGGAGCTGCGGGACCAGCTCGACAAGCTCAGGCTCAACGATGCGGCCCTGATCTACGAGCCGGAGACGTCACTGGCGCTCGGGTTCGGCTTCCGCTGCGGATTCCTCGGCTTGCTGCACATGGAGATCGTCCGTGAGCGGCTGGAGCGTGAGGGCGGCCTGTCGCTGATCTCGACCGCGCCGAACGTCGTCTACCGCGTGGTCTTGGAGACCGGCACCGAGCTGATTGTCACCAACCCCAGTGACTTCCCGGGGAGTTCCGGGCCGTGGGGGTCCGGGGGCGCCCCCCGGGGGAGCGCCGTGTCCCCCCGGGCTAGCAAGAGCCCCGATGGCAAGGTCGGCCAGATCTTCGAGCCCATGGTGCGCGCCACGGTGCTTGCCCCGAGTGAGTACATCGGCACGATCATGGAATTGTGCCAGGGCAGGCGGGGGGCGCTGCTGGGCATGGAGTACCTCTCCGCCGACCGGGTGGAGATCCGCTACACGATGCCGCTCGCCGAGATCATCTTCGACTTCTTCGACCAGCTCAAGTCGCGCACCCGCGGCTACGCGTCGCTGGACTACGAGCCGGCCGGCGAGCAGGATGCCGACCTGGTCAAGGTTGACATCCTGCTGCAGGGCCAGCCGGTGGACGCGTTCAGCCAGATCGTGCATGCCGACAAGGCGCGCGACTACGGGATCTCGATGACCTCACGGCTCAAGGAGCTGATCCCGCGCCAGCAGTTCGAGGTGCCGATCCAGGCGGCGATCGGTTCCCGGGTGATCGCCCGGGAGAACATCCGGGCGATGCGCAAGGACGTGCTGGCCAAGTGCTACGGCGGCGACATCACCCGGAAGCGGAAGCTGCTGGAGAAGCAGAAGGAAGGCAAGCGCCGGATGAAGACGATCGGCCGGGTCGACGTGCCGCAGGAGGCTTTCGTCGCGGCGCTGTCCACCGACCAGGGCTCCGACCGGCGGCGCTAGCAGCCCTCAGGGCTGCGGGACATGCGTCACCTGTCCGGTATGTGCGGTTGCCACCGCGACGAGCGCCAAGCCGCCGACGACCAGGAGCACGGTCAGCACGATGCCGATCCAGCCGAGGACGAGGCCGGCCAGGGCCATCCCGGCGCCGTCCTCGCCGGTCTGCCGGATCTGGCGGCGCGCCATGTGGCCGAGCACGACCGCCGGGATCGCCGCGAGGAACCAGAAGAAGAGCTGGCCGATCCCGCAGGCGAGCGAGGCGACCGCGAGCCCGTTCGTCCGCCGCGGCATGACGTACTGCACCTGATACTGCGGCGGCACCCCGAAGGCGGCACCGGGCAGGTCGGCGGTCAGTGCCTGCAGCTGCGCCTGTGTCTGCGACATCAGCACGCGCCCGGACCGGTCGTCGTACTCGTCCTTGGTCAGCCTGCCCTCCGCGTACGCGGTCTGCAGGAGTCCGTTCGCGGCGTCCCTGTCCCGGTCGGACGCCCGCATCTGTCCGTAGCCGCCTGCTGTCATCCCGTGTCCCAACTTCCGACGTCGTCGTGGGCGCCGCGGCGAGCGAGGCAAGTTTCAGCATAACCGGCGCGGGCTGATGGCTGGACGCCGTCGCGGGCTGGGGCGGGCCCGCCGGGTCGCCTCAGCGCCGCAAGAACGATCAAGATGGGTAACGGGCGCGACGGCGCCGGTCGATCGCGGCTGGCGAGTCGGATACGGTGCGAGCTATGACGACTGCCCGGGTGATCGCGGTGAACACAGGACGGGAAGCCGATCTCGTGGTGGGCGGCAGGCCCGCGCGGACTGCCATCGACAAGCGGCCCGCCGCCGGCCGGGTGCCGGTCCGGGCGCTCGGGCTGGCCGGCGATGAGTACGCCGACAAGGAGAATCACGGCGGCCGCGAGCAGGCTCTGTATGCCTACGCCAGGGAGGACCTGGACTGGTGGGTGGAGCGGCTCGGCCACGAGCTGCGCAACGGGCAGTTCGGCGAGAACATCACCGTGGCCGGGCTTGACGTCAGCGGCGCGCTGATCGGCGAGACCTGGCGGATCGGCACCGCCGTCGTCCAGGTCACCAGCCCGCGGATTCCCTGCGTCACGTTCCAGTCCTGGATGGACGAGCCGCACTGGGTGAAGCGGTTCGCCGCGGCCGGCCGGCCGGGCGCGTACCTGCGGGTGCTGGCCGAAGGCGCCGTCGCGGCCGGCGACCGGGCCGAGGTCATCGACCGCCCGGCGGAGCGGGTCACGATCGCGGAGTCGATGCGCGCCTACTACGGTGACCAGGACCTGATGCGCCGCGTGCTGCAGGTGCCAGGGCGAGGGGAGAAATGGGACGAGATCGGCCAGCAGGTACTTGGCCGCGCGAGGGTCTAGCCCGGACCGGGCCCAGGCCGCCCGCGAACCCAGAGCGGCCGGCCGGGCTGGAATGGCCGGCCGGGCTGGGCGGGGCGGGCTGACGATGCCGGGCACGCCGCCGGACGGCGAGCCGGCCCCGGCCGATGGGGCGCTGCCGGCCGCCGCGGTGGACGGCGCCGGCGAGCGGCCGTTCGGCATCTACGTGCATGTCCCGTTCTGCGCCACCCGCTGCGGCTACTGCGATTTCAACACCTACACGGCGGCTGAGCTCGGCCCTGGCGCGTCCAAAGAGTCCTACGCCGGACTGGCCATCGAGGAGATCCGGCTGGCCAGGAAGGTGCTCGAGGCCCGCGACATCCCGGTGAGCACGGTCTTCTTCGGCGGCGGGACGCCGACCCTGCTGCCGCCCGGCCAGCTCAGCGCGATCCTGCGCGCGGTCGACGGCGAGTTCGGGCTGGTGCCGGGCGCGGAGGTCACGGCGGAGGCCAACCCGGAGTCGGTGACCGAGCAGGATCTGCGGGTGCTGCGCAGCGGCGGATTCACCCGGATGTCCTTCGGCATGCAGAGCTCGACGGCGCACGTGCTCTCCGTTCTGGATAGAAAACATGAGCCCGGGCGGCCGGAAAGCTGCGCGGCATGGGCACGGGCCGCCGGATTCGACCACGTCAGCCTCGACCTCATCTACGGGACGCCGGGTGAGTCCGATGCCGACTGGGCTCGGTCGGTGGATGCTGCCCTGGCGGCCGGCCCGGATCACATCTCCGCCTACGCGCTCATCGTCGAGGACGGCACCAGGCTGGCCGCCCGGATCCGGCGCGGCGAGCTGCCCGCGCCGGACGACGATGCGATGGCCGAGCGGTATCTGCTGGCCGACGACCTGCTCAGCGCGGCGGGCCTGCGCTGGTACGAGATCTCCAACTGGGCGGCCGCCGACGCCGCGGCCTGCCGGCACAACCTGCTGTACTGGACCGGCGCCGATTGGTGGGGCATCGGCCCCGGCGCGCACAGCCACTTCGGCGGCGTCCGCTGGTGGAACATCCGGCACCCGGCCGCCTACGCCGCGCGCCTCGCCGCCGGGACCAGCCCGGCGCAAGCCCGCGAGATCCTGACCCCCCGGCAGCGCCGGACCGAGCGGATCATGCTGCTGACCCGGCTCGCGGCCGGCTGCCCGGTGGCCGAGCTGGACCGGGCCGGGCTGGCGGCGGCCGCGGCGGCGGTGACGGGCGGGCTGGCGGACCCGGCCGCGCTGGAGACCGGCCGGGTCGTGCTGACCAGGCGTGGCCGGCTGCTCGCCGACGCGGTGATCAGGGACTTGACCGGCTGACCGCTCGCGCGAGGTGCCCCGATGCCCTCCGGGCCCCTACACTTGGCACTCGGGATAGAAGAGTGCCAGGGAGGTGGGCAGGTGCTGGACGACAGGAAGCTGGCTGTCCTGCGCGCCATCGTCGAGGACTACGTGTCGACCAACGAACCGGTCGGCTCGAAGTCCATCGTGGACCGGCACAATCTGGATGTCTCGCCAGCCACCATCCGCAACGACATGGCCGTGCTCGAGGAACAGGGCTTCATCGTGCAGCCGCACACCAGCGCGGGCCGGATTCCCACCGACAAGGGGTACCGCCTGTTCGTCGACCGGCTCGGCGGGGTGAAGCCGTTCTCGGCGGCGGAGCGCCGGGCCATCGAGACGTTCCTGGCCGGCGCCTACGATCTCGATGACGTCGTCATGCGCACGGTGCGGCTACTGGCGCAGCTGACCCGGCAGGTAGCCGTGGTGCAGTACCCCTCGCTCACCCGGTCGGCGGTCCGCCACATCGAGCTGGTGCCGCTGACCGACCGGCGGGTGCTGCTCGTCCTCATCACCGACACCGGCCGGGTGGAGCAGCGGTCGGTCGACCTGCCGGGCCGTATCTCCGAGGACGCGATCACGCAGCTCCGCGCGGTGCTCAACGCCTGCCTCGACGGGCGCAGGCTGACCGAGGTAGCGTCCGTGGTGGGGGATCTTCCCGAGCGGATCACGCCCAACGAGCGCGCGAACGCGGCCGCCGTGTTCTCGGTGATCCTGGAGAGCCTGGTCGAGCGGCACGAGGAGAAGGTCGTCGTCGGCGGGGCCGCCAACCTCACCGCGGCCGACTTCTCCCGTGGCCTGCACGACGTCCTCGAGGCCCTGGAGGAACAGGTGGTGCTGATGCGCCTGCTCGGCGAGTCGGTCGACCAGGCGTCGCTGACGGTGCGGATCGGCGCCGAGAATCAGGTTCAGGGGCTGCGGGACACCTCCGTGGTGGCGGTGGGGTACGGGTCCGGTGACCATGCCCTGGCCAAGCTCGGGGTGCTCGGCCCGACCCGGATGGACTACCCGACGGCGATGGGAGCGGTGCGCGCGGTGGCACGGTACGTGGGCCAGATCCTGGCCGGGTCGTAGGGGTCCCTGGTGGCTAACGACTATTACGGCATCCTGGGCGTCCGCAAGGACGCGGACGGCGACGAGATCAAGAAGGCGTACCGGCGGCTCGCCCGCGAGCTGCACCCGGACGTCAATCCCGACCCGCAGACCCAGGAGCGGTTCAAGGAGATCACCCAGGCCTACGAGGTGCTCTCCGACCCGGAGAAGCGGCAGATGTACGACCTCGGCGCCGACCCATTCGGGCCGGGCGGCCCGGGCCAGGGCGGCTTCGGGGCCGGGTTCCCGTTCAGCGACATCATGGATGCGTTCTTCGGCGCCGCGGCGGGCGCCCGCGGGCCGCGCAGCCGGGCCCGCCGCGGCCGCAACGCCACCATCAGGGTGGAGCTCGACCTCTCCGAGTGCGCCTTCGGGACCACCAAGGACCTGGCCGTGGACACCGCGGTGGTGTGCCCGACCTGCTCGGGTGAGGGAACCGCGCCCGGCACCCACCCGCAGACCTGTGACGTGTGCGGCGGGCGTGGCGAGATTAGCCAGGTGACCAGGTCTTTCCTGGGCCAGGTGATGGCCTCCCGGCCGTGCCCGCAGTGCGGCGGGTACGGCACGGTGATCCGGCGTCCGTGCCCGGAGTGCGACGCCGACGGCCGGGTCAGGACCCGCCGCAATATCAAGGTGCGGATCCCGGCCGGCGTGGAGGACGGCACGCATATCCAGCTGGCCGGCGAGGGCGAGACCGGGCCCGGCGGCGGCCCGCCCGGCGACCTGTTCCTGGAGATCGTCCAGCGACCGCACCCGATCTTCGAGCGGCAGGGCGATGACCTGCATTGCACGGTGACGATCCCGATGGTGGCGGCCGCGCTCGGCGCGACCCTGAACGTGGAGACGCTGGACGGCCCGGCGGACGTGGATATCCGCCCGGGCACGCAGTCCGGCCAGGCGATCCCGCTGTACGGCCAGGGCTCCGCGCACCTGAGCGCCGCCGGCCGCGGCGACCTGCTGATTCACGTGACGGTGGAGACGCCGACCAAGCTCGAGCCGGAGCAGGAGAACCTGCTGCGGGAGCTCGCCAAGCTCCGCGGCGAGGAAGCACCCCCCGGCAGGTTCGCGCCGGGCCAGCAGGGCTTCTTCTCGCGGCTGCGCGATGCCTTCAACGGCCGCTGAGCCGGGCGGCACCGCGGCCGGCCGGCTCGCCAATCCCCGGCTCGCCAATCCCCGGCTCGCCAATCCCCGGCTCGCCAATCCCCGGCTCGCCAATCCCCGGCTCGCTAGGAGCATGCGCTGATCCCGCCGGTCTTTGTCGCGGCCGGCGCCGCGCTGCGGGCTGACCGGATCGTGCTGTCAGGGCCCGAAGGGCGGCACGCCGCGACGGTCCGCAGGCTCGCGATCGGGGAACGCGCCGACGTGACCGATGGCGAGGGCATGATCGCTGAGTGCGAGGTCACCGGCAGCGGGCCGGATCTGCTCGAGCTCACCGTGCGGGCCAGGCGCGCCGAGCCGCCGCCAAGCCCGCGGATCGTCGTAGTGCAGGCGATACCCAAGGGCGACCGCGGTGAGCTCGCCGTGGAGGTCATGACCGAAGTCGGAGTGGACGTCGTGGTGCCGTGGTCCGCTGAGCGGTGCGTGGCACGCTGGCGCGGTGAGCGCGGCGAGAAATCGCTGACGCGCTGGCGGGTGACCGCGATCCAGGCGGCAAAGCAGGCGCGCCGCAGCAGGTTCCCCCAGGTCGCCGCGCTGGCGGAAACGACGGGCGTGGCCCGGCTCGTGGCGGCGGCGAGCCTGGCCGTCCTGCTCGATCCGGGCGCGCCGACGGGGATCGGCGACCTGCGTGTTCCCGCGCGTGGCGACATCGTTGTCGTGGTCGGGCCCGAGGGCGGAATCAGCCCGGCCGAGGCCGACAGGCTCGCCGACGCGGGCGCGCTGAGCGCCCGGCTCGGGCCCTCGGTGCTGCGGACCTCGTCGGCCGGTGCGGTCGCGGCCGCACTGCTGCTCAGCGCCAGCGGCCGGTGGGCAGAGCGGCCAGCCTGAACCCGAGCCAAACCCGAACCCGGGCCAAACCCGGCCCGGTCGGTTACCGACCCCGGCCGCCGGACAGCCCTCAGCCAGCCGGACAGCCCCTCAGCCAGCCGTACAGCCCCTCAGCCAGCCGTACAGCCCCTCAGCCAGCCGTAGCCCCTCAGCCGGCGTACAGCCCCTCAGCCAGCCGCCTAGCAGCAGGTCCTGCCAGCCGCCCCTAGCAGCCGCCTCTAGCAGGCAGCGCTGCCTAGCAGGTCCCTGTTCGGACGCCCGGTGACGGGCTGCCGCTCGTGCTGCCCGCTCCGCTGGAGAGCGGAGCGGCCTCGACGGCCTGCGTGACGGCGCCCGCCGAGCTTGCGCCCGCCGAGCTCGCGCCCGCCGAGCTTGCGCCCGCCGAGCTTGCGGTCGGCGAATCGGTCGGGCTTGTCGTCGGAGTCGGCGACCCGGTCGAGGTTGCCGTGGACGTCGGGCTGGTCGTCGGGCTGGGCGAAGCTGAGCTCGGCGACGGCGAGCCACTCGGACTCGGGCTCTGGCTGTTCGTGACTGTCGGAGTGCAGCTGGGCGAAGCGACCGGCGTCGTCTGGGGCGTTTGCGGAGGCGGCGTGCCCGTGGGGGTAAGCAGCGGCCAGAACTGCGGCATCGACGGGTCCAGCGGCACCAGCGGTACCGTCTGCACCGGCTGGATCAGCTTTTGCCCCTGGCCGTTGAGGCCGCCGCCGGGCTGGCCGCTGGATATCCCCTCGGCGACGCCGAGTGACGTAGGTACGCCAGTCTGCGTGATCGTGTGCTGCAGCGCGCGGATCGCGAGCGCACCGGATCCGATGATCACGACAAAGGCGGCCATCGCCGCCGCGGGACGCAGCCAAGCGGGATGCGCCCTGAGCGCGAGATGCGCCCTGAGCGCGCCGCGGCCAGCCCACAGCCGGTCGAGGGCGGAGCGGCCAGCCCACAGCCGGTCGAGGGCGGAGCGGCCAGCCCACAGCCGGTCGAGGGCGGAGCGGCCAGCCCACAGCCGGTCGAGGGCGGATTCGGACACCTGGCGCAGCCTAGTGAGCAGCGGCCGCATGCGGAGAACGGCGGGCTCGGTGCCTGACATCATCCAGGCGGCAACGGCCGGGCGCGGCGTTGTCAGCCGGGCGCGGATGCGCTCCAGGCCGTCGCCCGCTGGCTCGACCGAGTCCGCCGCCACGCGCAGCGCACGGCGCAGCAACTCCTCGTGTTCACGAGTCGGATATGTCATGGATTCCGCTCCAGGCCTTCCGTAGCCCCCCTTGTCCTCGTCATAGGTCTGGCTCCAGTACGCCGCGCAGTGACGTCATCGCCCTCGCCGTATGACTCTTCACTGCTCCCCTGCTAATACCCATGGCCGTGGCGATCTGAGCTTCTGACAGGTCCCCGTAGTAGCGCAGCACCAGCGCCTCGCGCTGGCGCGCCGGGAGCGTGCGTAGCGCGGTCACCACGGCTGATCGCTCCAGCTGGATGATGGCGCCCTGTTCCGCGCTCGGCATGTCGGGCGGCGGTTTCGGCGCGTTCTTGTCAACCACGACGCGATGTCGCAATACGGAGCGTGACCGATTCACAACCGACTGGCGGAGGTAGGACAGCGCCTTCTCGCTGTCCCTGAGCCGACGCCAGCCACCATGCATCGCGACGAACGAGTCCTGAACAACCTCCTCCGCCGTCGCCACATCCCGCAGCAGCAGCGCTGCCAGGCGTACCAGGGAGCGATAGTGCGTGCTATAGAGCGCGGTCACCGCCCGATCAGCGTCCCAGTCGGTCGGTACTGCCCCTAGCGCGCTATCGGCTACCAGGGTTTCAGTCACCTGAGTTGGACGCGCAGCGGCGTCGTCCGGTTCACCCGTTGTCATGTCCGTTTTTCGCGCCGGTTCCTCGCTCGCCGACTGGCCTCAACGATCCTTCGCCCCCACGTCCGTTCCATGCCGAGCCTGCATCGCCGCGCACTCGGGTGCACCGTCGCGAATCGCCGGCGAATGGCGGCGTCCCGCACGCCGCTGCACACGGACAAGGCCTGCTGTGGCCGTGCGCGGGAGCGATTCGCCGAAGGTTCGCAGTAGAGCAACCATATATGTCGGCAGTCGCGCGGACGGGGTACAGTTAAGATCGTTGCATGGCCGACTGCCTCTTTTGCAGCATCGCGGCGGGTGAGACGGCGGCGACGCGGGTGCTGGAGAGCCCCCGCACGATAGCGTTCTCCGATATCAGCCCGCAGGCGCCGACTCATGTGCTTGTCATACCCAAAGACCACTACCCCGACCTGGCCGCGCTGGCCGGGGCGGAGGCGGGCCTGCTGGATGAGGTCGCGATGCTGGCGCACCGGATCGCTGCGGCTGCCGGGATCGACGAGACGGGCTACCGTGTCGTATTCAATACCGGCCCGCAGGCTGGCCAGACAGTTCAGCATGTACACGCGCACGTTCTCGGTGGCCGGGTGATGGCCTGGCCGCCTGGATGAGGCCAGGCAGGAGGCCCGGGCAGATAGCATGGCGAACACGCGGGCGCAGCAGCACCCAGGCGGGGAAAGGCAATTGACGCAAGATTCAGCGGATCCGGCGAGCCGCGCGCTCTCGTCGGGCGACAGCGACACGCAGCTAAAGATCGTCATTCCGGATGACCACTCGATGGTGATCCTGCTCGGATCCGGTGATGAGCTGCTGCAGGTAATCGAGCGTGACTTCGCCGCCGACATTCACGTGCGCGGCAATGAGATTACGGTGACCGGCCCGCACGCGGAGACCGCCCTGGTCGCGAGGCTCTTCGAGGAGCTGACCAAGCTGGCCTCCAGCGGCACCGAGCTGTCCGTCGGCGTGGTCGAGCAAACCGTCTCCATGCTGCGCAGGCGGCCGGCGGCACGGCCCGACGAGGTGCTCACCCTTGACATCCTGTCCGCCCGCGGCCGCACGATCCGGCCGAAAACGCTGAACCAGAAGCGCTATGTCGATGCGATCGACGCGCACACGATCGTCTTCGCCGTCGGCCCGGCCGGGACCGGGAAGACCTATCTGGCGATGGCCAAGGCGGTGCGTGCACTGCAGGCCAAAGAGGTAAGGCGGATTATCCTTACCCGGCCGGCCGTGGAGGCCGGGGAGCGGCTCGGGTTTCTGCCCGGCACGCTGTACGAGAAAATCGACCCGTACCTCCGCCCGCTCTATGACGCCCTGCACGACATGCTCGATTCAAGGACCATCCCGGAGTTGCTCTCCGCCGGGACCATCGAGATCGCTCCGCTGGCGTACATGCGCGGCCGGACGCTGAATGACTCGTTCATCATTCTCGACGAGGCGCAGAACACCTCCGGCGAGCAGATGAAAATGTTCCTGACCAGGCTCGGCTTCGGCTCCAGGATCGTGGTTACCGGCGACGTCACCCAGGTGGACCTGCCGTCCGGGCAGGTCAGCGGCCTGCGGCTTGTCCAGGAAATACTCGAGGGCGTCGACGATGTCTACTTCTCCCGGCTGACCAGCCACGACGTGGTCCGGCACAAGCTGGTGGCCGACATCGTGGACGCCTACGACAGATACGACGCCCGCCAGGATCAGGCCGCGGACGGGCAGCGGCCGGCCGGCAGCCGGCCGCGCCGGGCCGGCACCCGGGCCAGGTGACGGGCAGCGTGAGCATAGAGATCGCCAACGAGTCGGGCGCGGCGGTCGATGAGGCGGGCCTCGCGGCCGTCGCCCGCCATGTGCTCGACGGCATGCGGGTACATCCGCTGGCCGAGCTCTCCGTCCTGCTCGTCGACGAGCGGGCCATGGCCGACCTGCACGAGCGCTGGCTAGGGGAGCCAGGGCCGACCGACGTTCTCGCGTTCCCGATGGACGAGCTGCGGCCGCCGAACCAGGCCGGGGCGCGCGCCGACCGGGGAGCGCCCGCCGAGACCGGCCCGGTGCCGGGGCTGCTCGGCGACGTGGTGCTGTGCCCGCAGGTCGCCGCCGAGCAGGCCCGCAAGGCGGATCACGCCGTCCAGGACGAGCTTGAGCTGCTGTGCACGCACGGCATCTTGCACCTGCTCGGCTACGACCACGCGGACCCCGGCGAGCACGCCGAGATGTTCGGCCTGCAGGACAGGCTGCTCGCGGCGTGGCGGGCTGAGTGCGAATCCGACGCCCCCGCGCGGTCTGGGCAGGACGCGCCAGCCGGGCAAGAAGGGCAAGAAGGGCCAGGGTGACACCGCGATGGGCTGGCTGGCCGTCGCCGCGCTTGCGCTGATCGTCCTGGCCGGGTGCTGCGCAACCGCGGAAGTCGCGCTGCTCAGGGTGTCCAGGGCAGGCGCAAAGGAACTGGGCCGCACGGCGGGCGGACGCTCGTCGCCGCTGCAGGCCGTGCTGGCCGAGGTGCCGCGCTACCTCAGCGTGCTGTCGCTTGCCCGGGTCGTGGCCGAGGCAGGCGCGTCAGTCCTGATAACCGCGGTTCTGCTGCATGAGGTCGGGTCGGGCTGGCGGGCGTTCGTGATCGCCGCCGCGATCATTGTCGTGGCGGTCTACGTGGCTACCGTGCTCGTCCCGCGCAGCGCCGAGCGCCAGTATCCGGTCCGGGTCGCGCATGCCGCCGCGGCGATTCTGCACCCGGTGGTCCGCTTCCTCGGTCCGCTGCCGCGGTTTCTCGGCGCAGCCGGGCGCAAGCTGGCCGCGGGCAGGGGATCGTCGGGCTCCGAGGAGGATCTGCGCGGCCTGGTGGACCTGCTGGAGCAGCGCCAGGTCATCCAGCCCGGCGAGCGTGCCATGATCCATTCGGTGTTCGAGCTGGGCGACACGATCGTGCGAGAGGTGATGGTGCCGCGCACCGACATGGTGTTCGTTGAGCGGAGCAAAACACTGCGCCAGGCTCTCTCGCTCGCGTTGCGCAGCGGTTTCTCCCGTATCCCGGTCATCGGCGAGAACCTCGATGACGTGGTGGGGATCGCCTATCTGAAGGACATCGTCACCCGCAGCCAGGAGCACCGGGAGTGCGAGTCGGTCGAGAAGGTCTCCTCGATCATGCGGCCTGCCACCTTCGTGCCGGAGAGCAAGCCGATTGACGAGCTGCTCAAGGAGATGCAGGCACGGCGGATCCACCTGGCTATCGTGATCGACGAGTACGGCGGGACCGCGGGGCTCGTCACGATCGAGGACATCCTCGAGGAGATCGTCGGGGAGATCACCGACGAGTACGACCAGGAGCAGCCCCCGGTGGAATGGATCGAGGAAGGACGCCGCGCCAGAGTCACCGCCCGGCTGCCGGTGGAGGAACTCGAGGAGCTCTTCGACGTCAGGATCGACGCGGAGGACGTCGAGACGGTGGGCGGGCTGCTGGCCCAGCGGCTTGGCCGGGTCCCGATCGCCGGATCGATGGCGACAGTTCAGGGACTGAAACTGACCGCGGAGAGCCTGGCCGGGCGCCGGAACAGGATCGGGACGGTGACCGTGCTGCGCAGCGGCCCGGCTGGGCCGGCCAGCCTGCGGCAGGCAGGCGAGCCGGACTAGACAGCGGGCGCCGCCCGGGCACGGCAGCACCGGAACCTGGCCGCCGCAACATCGGGGATGCAGTGGACTTGAGAAGTAACAGGGGCAGGGCAGCACTAGAGTTAGCCGCGTGAGCGAGGCTCAGCCCGGTCCGGAGGACGTCAAGATCATCACCCTGGCCCGATCGGCGCGCGCCCGGGTCGCGGCAGCCGAGGGCGCGGCGGTCCGTGATGAGACCGGCCGGACCTATGCCGCCGCCGCGGTGGCCCTGCCGTCGCTGCGGCTCTCCGCGCTGCGGCTGGCCGTTGCCATGGCGGTGTCCAGCGGCGCTGCTGCCCTGGAGGCAGCGGCCCTGGTCAGCGAGGCAGACGAGCCCGACTCCGCCGACCTTGCCGCAGTCCGCGACGTCGGCCCGGATGCGATCGTGTTCCATGTGCGCCCGGACGGCACGGTGCTGGCGACGCTGCTGCCCTGACCGCCGCGGACCCGGCGCGGGGCGCCGCCCGCCCGGCGTTATGCCCACGGCGCGCCGGTAGGGGAGAATCACCGCGTGGGACGACCGCGGGAAACCCAGCCAGCAGGCGGCTCGCCGCCGCGGACGGAGTTCAGGTCAGGCTTCGCATGTTTCGCCGGGCGGCCCAACGTCGGCAAGTCCACGCTGATGAACGCGCTCGTGGGCAGCAAGGTCGCCATCACGAGCAGCCGCCCGCAGACCACCCGCCGGGCGATCCGAGGTATCGTGCACCGCCCTGACGCGCAGCTGATCATCGTCGATACGCCCGGGCTGCACCGGCCGCGCACCCTGCTCGGGGAGCGGCTGGACAGCCTGGTGCGGTCCACGCTCAATGAGGTCGACGTGATCGGGTTCTGCCTGCCGGCCAGTGAGCGGATCGGGCGGGGTGACCAGTACCTGGCCGGCGAGCTGGCCAGCCTCGGCAAGACGCCGGTGGTCGCCATCGTCACGAAGACGGACCAGGCATCCAGGGATCAGATAGCCGCGCAGCTCAGCGCGGTCGGGGAACTTGGCGACTGGGCGGATGTGGTGCCAGTCTCCGCCATCTCCGGATTCCAGCTGGACGTGCTGGCCGACGTGCTCGTCTCCCGGCTGCCGCCGGGCGCGCCCCTGTACCCGGACGGCGACCTGACCGACGAGCCCGAGCAGCAGCTCGTGGCCGAGCTGATTCGCGAGGCGATCCTGGAAGGCGTCCATGACGAGCTGCCGCACTCGATAGCGGTCGTGGTCGAGGACATGGCGCCGCGGCCAGGGCGGGACGACCTGATCGACGTGCACGCCTTCATGTACGTGGAACGGCCGAGCCAGAAGGCCATCGTCATCGGCGCCAAGGGCGCGCGGCTCAAGGAGGTGGGCAGCCGGGCCCGGCGGCAGATAGAGGCGCTGCTGGGCACGCGGGTTTATCTCGACCTGCGCATCAAGATTGCCAAGGACTGGCAGCGGGATCCGAAGCAGCTGCGCCGTCTCGGCTTCTACGACTGAGTCAAACCGGGGTCCGCACCGCGCCGCTGACCGCAGCGACATTCTGCGCGTCCATCGCCGGCCGGCTGCGCGAAGGCCGTTTCCGCCTCCGGCGGCCAGCCGCCCGTGCAGCGAGTGCCGTGCGGGACAATGGCCGGGTGAGCGTCTACCGCGACGACGGGATCGTGCTGCGCACCCAGAAGCTGGGCGAGGCGGACCGGATCGTCACCCTGCTCGCCAGGCGGACCGGCCGGGTGCGGGCGGTGGCCAAGGGCGTGCGGCGGACAAAGTCGAGGTTCGGCGCCCGGCTCGAGCCGTTCACCCACGTCGACCTTCAGCTCTACACCGGCCGGTCGCTCGACGTGATCACCCAGGCCGAGACGCTGCGGCCGTACGGAGAGCCGCTGGGCGCGGACTACCCGCGCTACACCGCGGGCACCGCGATGCTGGAGACCGCCGAGCGGTTCACGCCGGTCGAGAAGGAACCGGCGTTGCGCCAGTTCCTGCTGCTCGTCGGCGGCCTCCGGGCGCTCGGCGAGGGGACGCACGACGCGCGGCTTGTGCTCGACGCGTACCTGCTGCGCTCGCTCGCGGTCGCGGGATACGCTCCCGCGCTGGACGAGTGCGCGATCTGCGGAGCCCGGGCGCCCAGGCCGGAGTCAGCGCCGGCCGCGGCCGATGCGGCTGACCCGGCCGCGGCCGCCGGGCGGCCGCGGCCGCCCGGCGGTTTCCGGGCGTTCGCGATACCGGCCGGGGGCGCGGTCTGCCGGTCCTGCCGCGCGCCCGGCGCGGCGATGCCGTCGGCGCAGACGATCACGCTGATGAGCGCGCTGATGAGCGGCGACTGGCCGCATGCCGACGCGAGCGAGCGCCGGCACCAGGTTGAGTGCAGCGGGCTTGTGGCGGCCTACCTGCAGTGGCACCTGGAGCACTCGATCCGCTCGCTCAAGCACGTGGAGCACGCATGACCCGGTCAGCCTGGCGTGCCCGGACCAGCCCCCGGCCTGGCGCATGAACGGCCAGGTCCGGCCGCCGTACCCGCACCCCGGCGGCGCCCGCCCCCCGGCCATCCCGGCCGCATTCGTGCCCCGGCATGTGGCACTGGTCATGGACGGCAACGGCCGCTGGGCCAAGCAGCGCGGCCTGCCGCGGACTGAGGGTCACAAGCGCGGCGAGTACTCGCTGTTCGACGTGATCATGGGCGCGATCGAGCTCGGCATCCCGTACCTGTCCGCCTACGCGTTCTCCACCGAGAACTGGCGGCGCTCGCCGGACGAGGTCCGCTTCCTGATGGGCTTCAACCGCGACGTGATCCGCCGCCGCCGCGACCAGCTTCATGAGATGGGCGTGCGCGTCCGCTGGGCCGGCCGACGGCCGAGGCTGTGGCGCAGCGTGATCAGCGAGCTTGAGGACGCCGAGCAGATGACCGCCGGCAACTCCGTGCTCACGCTCCAGTTCTGCGTCAACTACGGCGGCCGGGCCGAGATCGCTGATGCCGCGGCGGCGATCGCGACCGACGTGGCGGCGGGGAAGCTGCGGGCCGACCGCGTCGACGAGAAGGTGTTCGCCCGCTACCTCGACGAGCCGGGCATTCCCGACGTTGACCTGTTCATCCGGTCGTCCGGCGAGCAGCGGATGTCGAACTTCCTGATCTGGCAGTCCGCCTACGCCGAGCTCGTCTTTCTTGACACCCTGTTCCCCGACTTCGACCGGCGCCACCTATGGCACGCCTGCCAGATCTTCGCCAGCAGGGACCGCAGGTACGGCGGTGCCGTGCCCAACCCGGTCGAGCCCAGCCCCGTCGAGCCCGGCCAGGCCTGACCAGGCCCCGCCGGATCAGGCCCGGCCGGCCATGGCCCGGTCGGCTACGGCCCGGCCGGCTACGGCCCGGCCTGACGGCCTGCCGGGGTTGACGAGCGGACCGCCGCCCGGCCCAGCGTCAGTGGGTGGCCTGCACGACGGCGAGCCCGAGGATGCAGGCGGTGACGGCGATCCGGCCGGCCCGCCCGGCGCTGCCGAGCCGTGGCCAGGACAGGTAGCCGAGCCAGCCGATGAAAACAGCGACCACGCACAGCGCGGCCGCGCCGGCCGGGCTCCGGAGGGCAAGCCCGGCCACCAGGAGTCCGGCGAGCACCAGCGCAGGGAGCCAGGACGGCAGCTGGCGCAGGAAAACCAGCAGCGGCGCGCTGCGCCGTTCCAATGCCACGCGCAGGCCGCCGGGCCGGGCCGCCAACGGGGCCGCGCGGTCCGGCAGGCGGCGCTGCGGGTGCCGCTGCCGCACGGGACGGTTCGTGCTCACGGTCGCGGGCCTCTCGGTCAAGACGTCACTGCCACTGATGCATCAGGCTGCCTTACGGTACAGCACAGCCTGCGCCCAGCTCGCTGAGCAGCGCATACGATGTCCGGCCGACCCTGTCACGGTCGATGGGGCGGACCTCGGTGGCATACAACGGCGACTGTTACAGGAATTACCTGAGTGACTGGTGCGCAGGCTGCGGCCAGCGTGGCGGCGCGTTATCATCCCGGAGCTGCTGTGCGTCTTTTCGAACACTATCTATCAGCGCTTAATGAGGAATTAGCTAGATCTTCCTAGGCATATCTGGCTAGGTGATTATAACTGATCAGCTATTTGTCAGAAACGCCTTTAGTGCTGATACTCTGTGAAAACACCCGCCGGACTAGGCGCCCGGCGCTGCACTATTCCATGCGAGGCCGAGGCCCGGACCCTGCTGTCGGCGCCGTCCTTGCCTGACTGCCTCGCAGTGTGCAGCTCGCGACCGATAGCACGGCGCGAGGGAAGGGGGCCGGCGGGCCCCTGACACGTGCGGGGGCTCGTGTCGTCCATCTGGCTCCCGAGGCCTGCGGTCGCCCAGACCGCCGCTTCCCTAATGAAGGGGTGCTTTCCATGATCAGGAAGATTCAACGTATCGCGGCCGTGGGAGCGGCCAGCGCGGGATTAGCCCTCGCCGCAGTGCTCCCGGCCGGCGCGGCAACCGGCCCCACGCTGACCAGCCACGAGCAAGCCGGCTACGCGGTCACCGGCGCCAGGTTCCGGTTCGTCCAGACGACGTTCACGCTGCCCGACGCCACCAGGTTCGCCTCCGAGCTGCCGGACAAGGGCCTGGGCGTCTCGGTGCAGCTGATCTCCAGCGAGAACACCTGGATGGTGTTCAGCTTCAACACCACCACTGATTCCGGTGTCTACGCCGCGAGCTTCGCGAACGAGTTCGATGCCGGCGTGGCTATCGGCGCTCACGGTGCCCTCGGCCCGAACGGCTGGGCCAAGGCAGGCGATTCGGTGACGCTGTCCATCTTCTACGACCGCGCCGGGCACGACCACCTCACCGCGGTTGATAACACCACCGGCGAGGCGCACTTCACCAGCGTCGCCATCCCGACGACGCAATACACCCAGGCCCGCGTGGGCACGGAATTCGGCGTCACGCCGAGTTCCACCGCAGGGTACACGGCCCCGGCCACCGAGACTCGTCTCGTCACGCTCAACGGCATCCATCTCACGTCCTACAGCGGACACCGGGCCGGACTGGTGTCGTGGTGGGTGCGCCATAAGGTGGTCATGGTGAGCCACGGCGTGGTCGAGATCGCGCCACATGGCGTTTTCAATCTGGGCCGCTCGTTCAACGTTTTCATGGAGCCGGTGCCGGCGTAGGCGCTAGCATTCCGGCCAGCCGCCCTGGCCCGCTCGCCTGCCCTTCCGCTGTGAGCGGGTCAGGGCCTTCGGCTGCCCGGCGGCGCCCCATGGTTTGGCTTCGGCGCGGCAAAGGTACGGTCTGCCGGGAGACGGACCAGGGCCCGGGCGCGGCTAAGCTTGACCACCGACCGCGCCGCCGAACCAGTGCGCGCTGACACAAAGCCGCCGACCGCCAGCCGGATGGAGATACTGATGGCCCGACGCAGTGACCGCATGGACACGCTGGTCAGCCTGGCCAAGCGACGGGGAATTGTCTTCCCGTCCAGCGAGATCTACGGCGGCCTCCGGGCTTCCTGGGACTATGGCCCGCTCGGCGTCGAGATGAAGAACAACATCAAGCGCCAGTGGTGGCGGACGATGGTGACCGAACGCGACGACATCGTCGGGCTTGACTCGTCGGTGATCCTGGCCCGCGAGGTATGGGAGGCCAGCGGTCACGTCACCGAGTTCACCGATCCGCTCACCGAGTGCATGTCCTGTCACAAGCGGTTCCGGGCCGATGACCTGATCGAGGCGTACGAAGGCAAGCACGGGCGCCCGCCGGAGGGCGGCCTCGCCCGGCTGGCCTGCCCGAACTGCGGCACCCGGGGCGCATTCACCGAGCCGCGTAACTTCAACGGCCTGCTGCGCACCTACCTCGGCCCGGTCGAGGACGAGTCCGGCCTGGCCTACCTGCGGCCGGAGACCGCGCAGGGGATCTTCATCAACTACCGCAACGTGCTGCAGACGTCACGCAAGAAGATCCCGTTCGGCATCGGCCAGATCGGCAAGTCCTTCCGCAACGAGATCACCCCCGGCAACTTCATCTTCCGCACCCGCGAGTTCGAGCAGATGGAGATGGAATTCTTCGTCAAGCCGGGCACCGACGAGGAATGGCACCAGCGCTGGATCGATGCGCGGCTGGACTGGCATATCGGCCTCGGGATCAGCAAGGACAACCTGCGCCTGTACGAGCACCCCAGGGAAAAGCTCTCGCATTACTCCAAGCGCACGGTCGACATCGAGTACAAGTTTGACTTTCCTGGCACAGAGTGGGGCGAGCTTGAGGGAATCGCTAACCGCACCGACTTCGACCTGACCACGCACGGGAAGGCAGCCGGGCAGGACATGTCCTACCTCGATCCCGAGTCGGGGGAGCGGTACATCCCCTACGTGGTCGAGCCGGCCCTCGGCGTCGACCGGACCCTGCTCGTGCACCTGCTCGACGCCTACACCGAGGACGAGGCGCCGGACGCCAAGGGCAAGCTGGAGAAGCGGACCGTGCTGCGGCTCGATTACCGCATTGCCCCGGTCAAAGTCGCCGTCCTGCCGCTGTCACGCAACGCCGACCTGTCCCCGAAGGCCAGGGACCTGGCCGCTGAACTGCGCCGGCACTGGAACGCCGACTTCGACGACGCCAGCGCCATCGGCCGGCGTTACCGCCGGCAGGACGAGATCGGCACCCCGTACTGCGTGACCATCGATTTCGAGACACTCGACGACCAGGCCGTCACCGTCCGCGAGCGGGACTCGATGAAGCAGGAGCGGATCGGCATCGACGGGCTGACCGCCTATCTGTCGGAACGGATGGCAGGCTGCTGATCTCAGCCCGGAGCGGCGGCGCCAGCTTCGTGCATCGCGCTGTGGATCCGTGCCCCGGCGCGTCCGGCGGGAGCGCTCGCTCGCCGTCCGGGTCAGCCGCTGACCGACGCCATGGCAGCCTGCATCTGAGTGGCGGACGCCCCGGTGCCGCAGCTCGCGCCGGCCTCGGGCGTAGTCGCCGTGTAGTGCCTGATGCCGACGCGGTAGTGGATGGCCATCGCCTTCACCGTCCAGCAGCTTCCGCGGGCCGGCGGACCCACCTCGGCGACCAGGCCCAGGCTGGGTACCTGCACCAGGTCGCCGGTCACCCGGTCGCGCACCTTCCGGCTGGGCGGGATGGCCAGTCCGGCCAGGGAGAGGCGCCCGCTGGCGCACCGGCCGGCAACCGTCTCGCCCGGCCCGGTCAGCAGGCTGAGGGTTGAGCACCCGGTGTCCCGGGTGCCGTAGACCGCGAGCAGCCGCGGCGCCGGGTAGCCGCTGCCGCCGCCGACCAGCGTGATCCCATTGATGATCGCCGGTGCCCGGCCGTGGTTGATGACGAAGATGACAAGCCCGACCGGCACACCGTGCGGGTCAAGCGCCCTGGCGACGCTGAACGAGCCGAAGGTCAGCGGGCCGTTGCCCAGGCCGATCGGGCCGCGGGCGAGGAAGGCCCCGATGCCGAGTAGCACCACGACGACGCCCGCGAGGATCCGCGGGTGACGACTGGCAAAGCGCAGCCTCATTTCCCCTCCGGGCTGATGGCTGATGGCGCCGATAATAGTGTGCCCGGGCGCCCCGCGGAACGGGCTTGCGGTCAGCCGGGCGCCCGCGGCCGGCTCACCGCGCGGGCCGGAGCCAGCGCCGCCAGGATGGCGTCGAGCGCCTCTTCGTCCGTGGCGGCCGGGCCGAGGCGCGGGGCGCGGCGGAATATCTCCGCGGCGGCTTGGTGGAACCCGCCCGGCAGTCCGGCCGCGATCATGCTTGCCGCGATCTCCTCCATCTCGCCGGCCCACCGCCAGCCCTTCGAGCCTGCCGACCCGGCGGCCCGGGCCGACCTGGCCTCCCGGCGGGGCTGGGACAGCGCCCATTCCCCGAGCAGGTCAGCCTCGACGCCGTCGGCCCTTGCCATCGCGCGCACGGCCAGCAGCAGCGCCGCAGTTCCCTTGGTCCAGGCCGCGTAGGCCACCTTCACGGTGGACGCCGCGGTCAGGCGCTGGCCCGGCTGCCAGGGACCGCGCCGAGCCGCCGCGCAACTCCGGTCTCTTCGGGATCGTCCCGCGCCCGCTGCGCCCAGGGGCCGGCCAGGCTCGGTAGAGTCCAGGGGAGGGGCCGTGAGGCCATAATTACTTTGGCCGCCCAGTGTCCAGGCTGATCTGCCGGGCCGGCGGCGTCGCGAGGAGTGCGTGCAGTGCCGAAGCTCGTTTATGACTTCACCGAGGGAAATAAGGACCTGAAGGACCTGCTGGGCGGCAAGGGAGCCAACCTAGCTGAGATGACCAACCTGGGTCTGCCCGTTCCACCCGGGTTTATCGTCAGCACCGACGCGTGCCGCCATTACCTGCGGGAAGGCGACGTGCCCGCCGGGCTGGACGACGAGATCGCCGCCCATCTGCGTGACCTGGAAGCGAAGATGGGCAGGCAGCTGGGCGATCATGCCGACCCGCTGCTGGTCAGCGTGCGGTCGGGGGCCAAGTTCTCCATGCCGGGGATGATGGAGACCGTACTGAACATCGGCCTGTCCGATGAGTCGGTGCACGGCCTGGCGAAGCAGGCGGGCAATGACCGCCTCGCCTGGGACTCCTACCGGCGGCTGATCCAGATGTTCGGCAAGACCGTGCTCGGCATCGATGGCGAAGACTTCGAGCACGTGATCGATGCCGCGAAGCAGGCGAAAGGCACCAAGAACGACCTGGACCTGGAGGCCGGGGACCTGCGCAGGATCGTGGACTCCTTCAAGGAGATCGTCCGCGAGCACACCGGGCACGACTTCCCGCAAGAGCCGCGCGAGCAGCTGGACATGGCGATCCGGGCGGTCTTCGACTCCTGGAACGCGGACCGGGCGATCCTGTACCGGCGGCAGGAGCGGATCCCGGCCGACCTGGGCACCGCGGTCAACGTCGTCGCGATGGTGTTCGGCAACGTCGGCATGGACTCCGGCACCGGCGTCGCGTTCACCCGCGATCCGGGCAGCGGCCAGCAGGGCGTCTACGGCGACTACCTGCAGAACGCCCAGGGCGAGGATGTGGTGGCCGGCATCCGCAACACGGTGCCGCTGCAGGACCTGGAGCAGATCGACCCGAAGTCCTACGGCGAGCTGATGCAGATCATGCAGACGCTGGAGAATCACTACCGGGACCTGTGCGACATCGAGTTCACGATCGAGCGCGGCAAGCTGTGGATGCTGCAGACCAGGGTGGGCAAGCGCACCGCCGGTGCCGCGTTCCGGATCGCCGTCCAGCTGGTCGACCAGGGCCTGATCGACCTTGACGAGGCGCTGAACCGGGTCACCGGCGACCAGCTTGCCCAGCTGATGTTCCCCAGGTTCGACACGAGCTCGGACGTCAAGAAGATCGCGAAGGGCATCAGCGCCTCGCCCGGCGCCGCCGTCGGCAAGGCGGTCTTCGACTCCGCGCGCGCGGTCGAGCAGGCCGCGGCGGGCGAGGACGTCATCCTGGTCCGGCGCGAGACCAACCCGGACGACCTGCACGGCATGATCGCCGCGCGCGGCATCCTGACCAGCCGCGGCGGCAAGACCAGCCACGCCGCGGTGGTAGCCCGCGGGATGGGCAAGACCTGCGTATGCGGCGCCGACGAGCTGGAGGTCGACGTCGCGGGCCGCAGCTTCACCGCGCCGGGGGAAATGCAGGTCAGCGAGGGTGACGTTATCTCCATCGACGGCACCTCCGGCGTGGTCTACCTCGGTGAGGTCGCGGTGGTGGCCTCCCCGGTGGTGGAGTACTTCGAGGGCACCCTGGAACCGGATTCCGATGAGCTGGTCAGCGCGGTACACCGGATCATGACCCGCGCGGACAAGCGCCGCCGCCTCGGCGTCCGCGCCAACTCCGACACCGGCGAGGATTCGGCGCGGGCGGTCCGGTTCGGCGCGCAGGGGATCGGCCTGACCAGGACCGAGCACATGTTCCTCGGCGAGCGGCGGCAGCTGGTCGAGCGGCTGATCCTGGCCGACGACGACGAGACGCGGCAGTCCGCGCTCGATGCGCTCGAGCCGCTGCAGCAGGGCGACTTCGTGGAGATCCTCGAAGCGATGGACGGGCTGCCGGTCACCATCCGGCTGCTCGACCCGCCGCTGCACGAGTTCCTGCCCGACCTCACCGAGCTGACGGTCAAGGCCGCGCTGACCGGCGATGCGGCGTCGGACAAGGACAAGAAACTGCTCGACGCGGTGCGCCGCCTGCACGAGCAGAACCCCATGCTCGGCCTGCGCGGCGTCCGCCTCGGCCTGGTCGTCCCCGGGCTGTACGCCATGCAGGTCCGGGCGATCGCGCACGCCGCGGCGCAGCGGGTGCGCGACGGCGGCGATCCGCATCCGGAGATCATGATCCCGCTGGTCGGCGCGGTGCAGGAGCTGGAGCTCGCGCGCGAGGAGACCGAGCGGGTGCTCGCCGAGGTGGCGGCGGAGACCGGCACCAAGGCGCACACGCTGATCGGCACCATGATCGAGGTGCCGCGGGCCGCGCTGACCGCCGGGCAGATCGCGCAGGCGGCCGAGTTCTTCTCGTTCGGCACGAACGATCTCACCCAGATGGGCTGGGGCTTCTCCCGCGACGACGTGGAGGGCTCGTTCTTCAGCCGCTACATCGACCTCGGCGTGTTCGGCGTCTCGCCGTTCGAGACGCTGGACGCCGACGGCATCGGCCGCATGGTGCGGATCGCCGTCGCCGACGGCAGGGCCACCCGGCCCGATCTCAAGATCGGCGTCTGCGGCGAGCACGGCGGCGACCCCGAGTCCGTGCACTTCTTCCACCGGGCCGGGCTCGACTACGTGTCCTGCTCGCCGTTCCGCGTTCCCGTTGCCCGGCTGGAGGCCGGCCGTGCCGCCGTCGAGGAAGCCACCGGGGCCAGCGACACAAGGTGACCGCCGGCTACGACAGCCACGCGACGGCGCGGTGGACGGCCGAGCCGCCCAAGCGCGCGCGCAGCTCCGGGCGCGGTCCGTTCGAACGGGACCGCGCCCGCGTGCTGCACAGCGCCGCGCTGCGCCGCCTGGCCGCGAAAACGCAGGTGGTCGAGGTGGGCTCGGGGGACTTCCCGCGGACCAGGCTCACCCACTCGCTGGAGTGCGCGCAGGTCGGGCGCGAGCTCGGGGCGGCGCTTGGCTGCGATGCCGACCTGGTCGACGCGGCCTGCCTGGCACATGATCTGGGGCACCCCCCGTTCGGGCACAATGGCGAGTCAGCCCTCGCCGAGATCGCCTCCGGCTGCGGCGGTTTCGAGGGCAACGCGCAGAGCCTCCGGCTGCTCACCCGGCTGGAAGCCAAGGTTCCCGGGGCCGGCCTGAACCTGACCAGGGCCACGCTCGACGCGACGCTCAAGTACCCGTGGCTGGCCGGCCACGGCGAGGCCAAGTACGGTGCCTACGCCGACGACATCGCGGTGTTCAGCTGGATCCGGGCAGCGGCGCCGGCCGGACGGCCGTGCCTGGAGGCACAGGTCATGGACTGGGCCGACGACGTGGCCTACTCGGTGCACGACCTGGAGGACGGGCTGCACGCCGGCATGGTCACGCTCCGGCAGCTTCGCGATGGCGGCGAGCGCCTGGCAGTGGCCGAGCTCACCGCCGCCGCGTACTGCGACCCGGGCTCGGTCGGCGTCGCCGAACTGGCCGAGGTGTTCGCCGCGCTGCTGGAACTGCCGTGCTGGCCGGCCGCGTTCGACGGCGGGCCGGCCGCGCTCGCCGGGCTGAAGAACCTCACCAGCGAGCTGATCGGCCGGTTCTGCGAGGCGGCGCTTGACGCGACCCTCAGCGATCGGCCTGCCGGGGCCGGCCCGGCCACCAGGTACTCGCTGGACCTCGTCGTGCCCAGGCGGCAGCGGCTGGAGTGCGCTCTGCTCAAGGGCGTGACCGCGCACTACGTGATGAGCCGGCCGGGGGTGGCCGCCGCGCAGGCCCGGCAGCGCGAGCTGATCGCGGAGCTCGCCGCCGCCGTGCTGGCCGGGGCACCGCAGACGGTGGAGCCGGTGCTCCGCCCCGCCTACCGGGCGGCCGGCTCCGACCAGGCCAGGCTGCGGGTCGTCATCGACCAGATCGCCTCGCTCACGGACACGTCGGCCATCGCCTGGCATGACCGGCTGTGCCGCTAGCGCGCCCGGGAACTAGCTCCCGCGCCACTAGCGCGCCGGGGGACTAGCTCCCGCCCGGCCGGCCCGCGACCGCGGCCAGCACGCGGCCGGTGTCGGTGAGATCGGGCAGCACGGCGTGCGCGCCGGCCCCGGCTAGCTCCGCCGCGGAGAAGCCGCCGGTCGCCACGCCGATCGCCCTGGCCCCGGTGCGCAGCGCCGCCTCGATATCGAGCGGGGTGTCGCCGACCAGGACGGTCGCCGCGCCGCCGAACTCCGCCCCGTACGCTGCCGCCGCCCGGCGCCGGGCCGGGCCGACCAGCTCCGACCTGACCTCATGCGCGTCACCATAAGCGCCGACATCAAGGTCGAGGTACCTGGTCAGGCCGAGCCCGCCGAGCTTCAGCTCGGCGAGCGCGCGGATGTTGCCGGTCAGCAGTGACTGCACAACCAGCCCGCCGCGGTCGCCCTTCGCCCCGAGCGCGGCCACTGCCGTCAGCGCATCGGCCGCGCCGGGCAGGGCCCGGCCGCGCTCCGTGAGCCGGCCGGCCAGTTCCGGCGCATGCGCGGTCATGCTGGCCTGGAACGCGGTGACCTGCCGCCGCGCGTCGGGTACCCCGGCAAGCGTCAGCACCTCGATGGCGATGGCACGGTCGGTCCGCCCGGCCATCGAGCCCGGCATCGGCGCCTGCCCGCCGAACAACTCGGCGAACGCGATCCGGTAAAGCTCCATGCCGACCCCGCCGGCATTGACGAGCGTGTGGTCGACATCCCAGAGGACCAGCAGGCGGGGCACGCCGTGACGCTATCAGCTAGATCTTTTCGCCCGGCGTCGCCCGGTGCTGGCCGGCTGGCCGTCGTCTGGCCGGCTGGCTGTCGTCTGGCCGGCTGGCTGTCGTCTGGCCGGCTGGCTGTCGTCTGGCCGGCTGGCTGTCGTCTGGCCGGCTCAGCCGAGTCTCGTCAGGCTCGCCTGCCGATGCCCGGGTAGTCGACCACGAGGCCATCGGGGTCGAACACCACGTCGGCGGTGAAGGAGCCGCTCTCGAAGCGGATCACGCTGAGCCCGGCGGCCTCACGGCGCACGAAGGAGTATCTCTGCTCCGACGCCAGCACCGCCAGGTCGGGCACGCTTACCCAGGCCATCAGGTAATCCACCGGCTCGCCGCCGGCCAGCAGGTTATGCCGGAGCACCGGCATCGTGTTGGTCAGCGGGGACAGCCCGAGATCGCAGTCCAGCGCCGCGCGGAAGGAGGCCGGATCACCGCCGGGCGGCGGCAGCGCCACGCCGGGATCGCCCTCCGCGCTGGCCACGACGGTCCACCCGCCATCCGGATCCCGCGACAGTTCAAGCTTGCGCTGCCACGACGCACCCTGCGCGCGCACCGACAGCCACTGCGTGACGTAGCCGTCCCCGCAGTCCAGTTCGTAGTCCAGCCGGTACGGCAGCGGATCGGCGCCGATCGCGACGCCGGTAGCGCACAGCAGCCCGCCGCCGACATCGGCGGCCGCGCTCACGTCGGCGACGGTGAACTCGGCACCGCGATCCTTGATCCAGGTGATCGCGCGCATGCCGATGATCCTATGAGCGCGGGAGGCGCAGCGGCAGGCCCCAGAACAAGCTCAGCGCGGGACGCAATGACGGTCCCGGGGACTAGACTCGCCGCGACAAGACAGCGGGCAACTGCGGAGGGGCGGACGTGCCAGGCCGGATCCGCGACGAGGATATCCAGCTAGTCCGCGAGCGATCGGCCATCGACGAGGTTGTGGGGGAGTACCTGCAGCTCCGCAACGCCGGCGGCGGATCGCTGAAGGGACTGTGCCCGTTCCACGACGAGAAGACGCCGTCGTTCAACGTCACCCCGGCCCGCGGGCTGTGGTACTGCTTCTCGTGCTCAGAGGGCGGCGACGTCATCAAGTTCGTGCAGCGGATCGACAACCTCAATTTCGCTGAGGCCGTCGAGCGGCTGGCGGCCCGGGCCGGCATCGACCTGCGCTACGAGCAGGGCGGGCACGTACCGGGCCAGGAGCAGAGCCAGCGCAGAAGGCTACTTCAGGCGCACCGCGCGGCAGCCGACTTTTACCTGGAACGAGTGTCGGGCGCCGATGCCGTCGCGGCGCGCGCTTTCCTGTCCGAGCGGGGATTCGAGCTGGCCGATGCGGCGCAATTCGGCGTCGGCTACGCGCCGGCCGAGTGGGACGCCCTCACCAGGCACCTGCGCGGCCGCGGGTTCACCGAGGCGGAACTGCTACTCGGCGGGCTGGCCAAAGAGGGCAGGCGCGGGCCTATCGACCGGTTCCGCGACCGGCTGCTCTGGCCGATCAGGGACCTGAGCGGCGACGTCATCGCCTTCGGCGCCCGCAAGCTGTCGGCCGACGACCAGGGCCCCAAGTACCTGAACACGCCGGAGACGATGCTGTTCAAGAAGAGCTCGGTGCTGTACGGGGCCGACCTGGCGAAGCGGGACATCGCGAAGCGCCGCCAGGCCGTCATCGTGGAGGGCTACACCGACGTCATGGCCTGCCACCTGGCCGGGATCACCACCGCAGTCGCGACTTCCGGCACCTCGTTCGGTGACGGTCACATCGGCGTCCTGCGGCGGCTGCTGATGGATGAGAGCCAGTTCCGCGGCGAGGTCATCTTCACCTTCGACGGCGACGCGGCCGGCCAGCGTGCCGCGCTGCGCGCGTTCGGGATGGAAGAGAAGTTCGTCACGCAAACGTTCGTTGCCGTGCAGCCTGACGGCCTCGACCCGTGTGACCTGCGGCTGAAGCACGGTGATGTCGCCGTCAGGGAACTTGTCGCGCAGCGGGTGCCGCTGTTCGAGTTCGCCATCCGCAGCGTGCTCGGCGAGCATGACATGGAGACGGCCGAGGGCCGCCTGGCCGCGCTGGACGCGGCCGCGCCGATCGTGGCCAGGATCAAGGACCGCGGGCTGCGCCAGCTCTACGCGGTCAGCCTGGACCGGTGGCTCGGCATGATGGACGAGGCGTTCGTGCTGGCCAGGATCGGCGCGCACGCCGGGCCGGCCGGCTCAGCCAGGATGGCCCAGGGCAGGGGTGCGCAGGGCAGGGATGCGCGGGGCGGAACTGCGCGGAGCGGGGCAGACCCGGGCCGGGCGGGCCAAGACGGGCCCGTGCAGAGCCGGCCGGGGCGGAACTCGCCGGGCGTGCCAGCCCAGGCCCGGCCGCGAGATCAGGATGCGCCCTACGATCCGCGCGATCCCGTCGTCCAGGTGGAGCGAGAGGCGCTGAAACTGGCCGTGCAGCGCCCGGCGCTCTGCGGGCCGTCGTTCGACGCGCTCGGGGCGGCCTGCTTCACCGTGCCGGTGCATGCTGCCGTCTATGAGCTGATCGCCGGGTGCGGCGGCACCAGCGGAGCCGATGGCGGACGGCAGTGGGCGGAGCGGCTGCGCACGGCCGCCCCCGACGATCACGCACGCGGTTTCGTCACGCAGCTTGCCGTGGAGCCGCTGCGCGCGCCCCGGGCCGACGGGGAGCCCGACGCCAGATACGCGGACGCGGTCCTGGCGCAGGTGGAGGCACGCGCCATCAGCAGGGAAATCGTGGCCATCAAGTCCCGGCTGCAGCGGATGAGCCCGGTTGACAAGCCGGCTGAGTACAACAGGATGTTCGGCGACCTGATGGCTCTGGAAGGGCGGCACCGGGCGCTGATGGAACGCGCGCCAGACTCGATCTAACGGCAGGTCCCGGGCCTGTCGTGACGGCGGGGTTACCCGCCTGTGGCCGGAGCGTTACTAGCCATAAGGTGACAATATTAGCCCCCCATAATCGCGGGCTCGTGACGCACACTGGTCTCCATGAGCCTTACGGTCCTTCCCCCGGTGGATCAGGTGACCGATTTAGTGGCTCGGGCAAGGGAACGCGGTGCCGTCGCGATGACGGACATCACCGCTGCCTTCGAAGGCAGCGACTTGCCCGCGGACGCCGTGGATTCCATCGTCCGGCTGCTGGGTGACGAAGGCGTCGAGGTGGTCGACGCCCCGCCCGACGATGTCGAGGACCGGCGCAGCGGCAGGGCCGAGCTTGCCCGCCGTGCCGTCACCGGAGACCTGGTCCGGATTTACCTTCGCGAGATCGGCCGCGTCCCGCTGCTCACCGCGCAGGACGAGGTCGAGCTGGCCAAATCGATCGAGGCAGGTCTCTTCGCCGAAGAGACGATCCGGGGTGGCTGCCGGAACGGCTGGCCGCACGGCGCCGAGGTTGCCGAACTCGCGGTTCTCGCCGCGGAGGGGTTGCGCGCGAAGCAGCGGCTGATCGAGGCGAACCTGCGGCTGGTCGTGTCGATCGCCAAGCGGTACATCGGCCGCGGCCTGGTCTTCCTCGACCTGATCCAGGAGGGGAACCTCGGCCTGATCCGCGCGGTGGAGAAGTTCGACTACACCAAGGGCTACAAGTTCTCGACCTACGCCACCTGGTGGATCCGGCAGGCGATCACCCGCGCGATCGCCGACCAGGCCAGGACGATCCGGATTCCCGTGCACATGGTCGAGACCATCAACAAGATGGCCCGCATCCAGCGCCAGCTGCACCAGGACCTGGGCCGGGAGGCGCTGCCAGAGGAGATCGCCAAGGAGATGGGCCTCAGCCTGGAGCGAGTAGCGGAGATCCAGCGAATCGCGCAGGAGCCCATCTCGCTGCAGTCGCCGATCGGCGAGGAGGACTCCGATCTCGGGGACTTTATCGAGGATGCTGACGCCGTCGTGCCGATCGAGGCTGCGGCGTTCATCATGCTGCAGGAACAGCTGGACAATGTCCTCGACAACCTCTCCGTGCGCGAGCAGCGGATCATCCAGCTGCGGTTCGGGCTGACCGACGGCCACCCGCGCACGCTGGAAGAAGTCGGCAGGGAGTTCGGCGTTACCCGCGAGCGGATCCGCCAGATCGAGTCCAAGACGCTGGCCAAGCTCCGCCACCCGAGCCGCGCCCAGATGCTCAAGGAATACCTCGGCTAAGACATCCAGCGGCTAAGATCATCCAGCCTCATCGCTTGCCGTCCGGGCTAGGCGTTAGCGGCGCTGGCCAGGCTGTTAGTGGCGCTGGCCGGCCAAGGAAGCGCTGACCGTCAGCGCTGCTCGCGCACGAATGTTCCCCAGCCGGTGCGGGACTCAACCAGGCCTTCGCGCTGCAGTGCGGTCAGTGCCTTCCTGACCGTGACCGGCGCGACCCTGAACTCGCCGGACAAGGCGATGATCGACGGTATCTTCCGCCCAGGCGGATACTCGCCGGACTCGATCCGTCGCCGCAGCACATCGGCAATCTGCTGCCAGGGCGGCACCACGGAGTCCCGAGTCACCATGGCGGAAACGATAGGTTGCTATAACCTGATCGAGCGAGTAGCAGTGCACTATAGCGTGCTGCTGTTCGCAGTGGTGTAATCGAGCCATGGCCAACCAAGAACCAGCGTTATCGGATGTCCTCGACGAGCCATCAGCCCTATCCGGCGTCCTCCGGAAGTACGGCGCGACCTGGCAGATCGTCCACGACGCCGGGGTCGGCGTGTGGACCGCCGTCCAGCGGCCGACCCCAACTGCCCTGCGCGTCATCTGCGCGTATGATCTTGCCTCGCTCGCCGTCAAGCTGGACGCGACCAGCGATCGTGGAACCGGGTAGACCCTCGCCCCAGGCCGTCTCGATGACCGCGACTTCGAACGCCGCTCGGCCCGCCACGAGAGCGTCGTCGTCCTCGTCCTGCGCTTCGGCCTGCTGTACAGGCCAGACCGCAACGGCGCGGGCAATTCGTGCCCCGATATGACAGCACCCCCGTCAGCGACTCTTGCGCTGGCGAGGGCGTGCCGGGCGCCGGTGTGCGGTCGCCTCTCGGCGAGTGGCGCGACGCGGCTCCAGCCGAACGGGTATTCCGCGAAGGCAGTAGATGCGGCCCGGGGGACACAGCACACCGACAGAGATAGTGAACGCGAAGCGGCTGGGTGCTATTCCGGCGTGCCCAGGGCTGCGTATCAGACCTGCTGCCGCCACTGCCGTTCATCCGGTCCGTCGGCCCTGGCTCCCCCCCGCGAGGTCAACGTGAGCCGATACTTTTTGATCGACCATAAGTTCTAAATGAGTTCAGATTGACAGCAGAGTACGCTATTATATTCTAAGAACATGAGTCATCCAGAGCCGGAAGGGAGGACCCTGATGCCAGAGCCCGACTCCGCCTTACCCGGCAGCGGGGTTCCCGGCGGGGGCAAGCCCGATAAGCCCCGCGACCGCGATCTGGCTGGCCAGCCAGGCTCGCCCGGCCGGTCCGCTGGTTCAGGCAGCGAGCCTTCCGGCGATGCTGGTCTGGCTGATATGCCGGGCGTACTGGACCTGGCATACCTGCAGGGCGTCCTGGATCTTGTCCGCGAGAGTGACGAGGCTGCTGGCGACCCGACGGGGGAGGACGGAGCAGCATACGCGCTGCTGGAAGACGGAGAGGCTTGGCCGCTGGCGGAGCTAGCCGGGACGGCGGCCGAAGACATGACGCCGGGCGCCGGCCTGGCCTACTGGGCGTCGGGGTTTGCGCCGGCTCAGATGACCGACTACGCGCTGCCCGGCGCGGCGGCGGCATGTCGGCGGCTCGCGTCGTGGGCGCAGGCCACCGAGCTTGCTCTGGTAGCCGAGGTGGCGGCGCGGGCCGCCGCACGCGACTCGGGCATTCCGGCAGGGCCGGGCGGGCTGCCTGCCCAGGTACCCGAAGAGGCTGCCGCCGAGGTCGCGCTCGCGCTGCGCATGTCGCAGTACGGCGCTTCTTGCTGGACGGACCTGGCGATCACCCTGGCTGGGCGGCTGACCGGCACGGCGGCCGCGCTGCGCGACGGCATGATCGACCTCACGCGGGCAAGGCTGATCGCCGAGACGACGAGCGTGCTGGACGACCGCGCAGCGAAGCTGGCGGAAGAGAAAGTCCTGCCCGGCGCCGGAGGCAAGACGCCCGCCCAGCTGCGTGCGGCGCTGCGCCGCGCGGTGATCAGCGTCGATCCTGATGCCGCCGAACGGCGCCGCGAAGCGGCCGAGCGCCGGGCGAAAGTTGGCCTGTACGGGGATGAAGAAGGCACCGCTACATTGTCCGGGCAGAACCTGCCCGGCGCGCATGCCGCAGCCGCGATGGCCCGGATCAGTGCGCTGGCCCGCGCCATGAAGGCATCGGGCGCGAGCGGCGGCATCGACCTGCTCCGCGCCCAGGTCTACATCGGCCTGCTGCTCGGCACCCTGCCGCTGATCCCGCCGGCCGAGGACGACCCCCCCGATCCCCCCAGCGAGGGCCCGCCGAGCGGCCCCGGTCCTTCCGGTCCCTGGGGTCCCGGCCACCCGGTCGACCCCGACGACCCGAGCGGTGCCGGTGATGCGGGCGACCCGAGCGATCGGGATGCCGAGGATCCGCGAGGCTCCTATGATCCCGGTCCAAGTGGCATAGGTGATCCTGGCAACGGGGATCCGAACCATCCCGCCGGCATAGACAAGCCAGATGATCCGCTGGGTGCCGAGGATTTGAGCGACGCCCGCGATCCCCGGCGCAGTGGCCCGGGCGAGTCCGCTGGTCCGGATCAGCCCGATGGTCCGAACGACGCGGACGATCCGAGCTACCCGGATGGCCCGGAGTGCGCGCTGGGCTTGCGCAGCCGGTGCGATCCCGGCCCTGGTGGTCCGGACCCGCCCGAGGATCCGGGTGGCACAGACGACCCCAGCGACGGCGGCGAGACCGCCGGGCGACCCCGGCCGTGGGTTCCGCGATGGCCTGGCTTGCCGTTACCCGGGCATGTTCCGGTCGGGCTGGCCGCGTCGGGGACCGGGGCGCTGGCCGGCCTGCCTCGTGGCCCCGCTAGCAGCAGCTTGCTGGATCTCACCGTTCCGTGGCGCACTCTGGCCGGCCTTATCGCCGAGCCTGCCCTGCTGACCCGCCTCGGGCCGGTCACCCCGCAGACTGCCCGGAGGCTTGCTGAGGCCGCGGCGACCGATCAGGGAACCGAATGGAGGGTGATCGTCACCGATGGCCGCGGGCGGGCCATCGCCGTCACACGCGTTCTGCATGCCCGGTCCCGCTGCCGTGGCGGCGAAGAGCCAGCCGGGCTCATCGGGCGGGTTACTCTCACCGTTCCGGTCAACCTTGCGCTTGGCGGCTCAGCGCTGCTGGGGGCACCGGCACCGTCCACGGCTGGACTTGGGACATACCCAGCTGCGGAATCAGGTCGCGGGCCAGGGCCCACGAGCTCAGCAGCCGGCCGGGCCGTGCATCCTGACAGTCTGGGCGAGATCCTCGCCGCCGCGCTGCACGCCGCCCGCCGCGCAGCCGCGATCGCCGAAGCGGAGACAGCCGAGGAGGCTAGCCTCGCGATCGGGCGGTGCGCGCACCGCAAGTCAAGTCCTGCCTACCGGCCGCCGCCCCGGCTGCGAGAGTTCGTCGCGGCAAGGGACCAGACCTGCCGGTACCCGGTATGCCGCCAGCCGGCCAGCCGAGCTGACCAGGATCACACCATTCCGCACGACCAGGGCGGACGCACCTGTGACTGTAACCTCGGTGGCGCCTGCCGGACGCACCACCGCATCAAACAGCGCCCTGGATGGCGGCTCGTGCAGCCTGAACCCGGCACCTTCGTCTGGTCCACCCCGGCGGGGCGCACCTACACCCAGACCCCTGACACCTACGCCAGTTGAGTAGGACGCTCGTTCGTACTGGCCACCGTTGCGTTACGCGACTGGCGTCGTTGCCGGCTAACTGCTGATCACTGGGATCGCACGCTGGGACGCGAGTTGCCCCCAGTCAACGAACTCACCGCGCCAGGACGCCGCAACTCGGAGCACACCTCGCCCTCGGCCAGCCTGGGCGGGCACCTCGCCTTCGCCAGCCTGGGCGGGCACCTCGCCTTCGGCCAGCCTGGACCACCTGTCGCTGTCAGCCTGGGGCTAAGTGCCGTCTGGACGGCTGCTCGCGTCGGGGGCCGAGGTGCGCGCGCCCTGCGCCGGCGGGAAGTGCTGGTCTCCGCGGTGGCCGTTGGACTCCCGGCCGCGCATGCCGGGTACCTTGTCCCGGGCGCTTGCCATTCCGTCGTGTAGCTGGTCAGTCACCTTGTGGGTGGCGGTGCTGGCGAGCCCGGCGGCCTTGGCCTGGACGGCCGCTGCCGCCTGCTGGACGGCGGGGTTGTCGGCTGTCTGCCGCGCCAGCTTCATGAGCTGCTCATAGCGCTCCCGGCCTGCTCGCGCGCCTGCCACGAAACCAGCCGCAAAACCGGCGAGGAAAGTGACCTTATACCGCATATCTACCTCTTTCGGGCAGGTCAGCCCGGCAGCCACTACCTGCCATCGGGTGTGCCGGACACCTGCGCCCGGCTGGCTTCCGGGTAAATGCCCGGCGGCTGGCAGGTTATGCCTGCGGCACGCGCGGACAGCGCCTGACCGGGCCGTCATCGGCTACACGTCTCGCTTCGCGCGCGGGCCGCGATCGCAGGCCGCATCTCACGCCGCATCTCACGCCGCGTATCTCGCGCGCCGCGCATGTTCAGCGTGCGCTACCCTTATCCAGCGGCGCTGATGCGGCGGGACCGGGCAGTCCTGCGGCGTCTGGCGCTGGCCGATCCCGCGTAGCTCAATCGGCAGAGCGTCCGGCTGTTAACCGGCAGGTTATAGGTTCGAGTCCTATCGCGGGAGCTCAAACGAATTCATCGTATGCGCGTTCGATGGCCAGCGGTTAACACGACTTGCCTGGCAGAGAGTGAGCCCGCGGTCCGCGTTGCGGAGGGCGGGGCAGGCGCTTTCTGGTTGAGTCAGCTGCGGACGCTCAACTACGGAGGCCGGGCCCATTGCTGGCCGGCGATCTGAAGCCAGTAGCACCGATGGCCCGGCGGGGCGTACCCGGCCGGGCCATCAGGCTGTTGCGGGGCGGCAGTTGCCGCCGACTATCCGTTCTCTTCTTGGTTTTATCCAGGGATCGGCTGGACGCCGGCCAGGTCCTCGCGCTTGACCCGGATCATGGCGATCGTCACGATCAGCGCCAGCACCATGATCCCGGCGGACACCTCGAACCCGCGGGAGAAGCCGACGGCCAGCGCGTGATCGTAGATCGCCGCTTTGGCCTGCGCGGCATTCCCCTGCACCACCTGACCCGCATGCGCCGCCGCAGCCTTTGCTGAGCTGCGCGCGGTGTTGGCGACGACCGTCCACGCCACCGTGCCGAGCAGGGCAAGCCCGATGGAGCCGCCGACCTGCTGGCCGGTGTTGACCAGGCTGGAGGCCAGGCCAGCGTCCTTGTCGTCGACCTTAGTCAGGGCGACCAGGGTGGTCGGCATGAACAGCATGCCCAGGCCGGCCGCCGTGACCAGCATCGGGCCGAGCAGGCCGCCGGTGTAAGTGCTGTGCTCGCTGATACGGGACAGCCAGAACATGCCGACCGCGGTAATCGCCGATGCGGCAAGCAGCAGCGGCCTCGCGCCGATCCGCGGCACCAGCTGCGAGCTGACCCCGGCCATCAGCATGATGGTGGCGACCATCGGCAGGTAGGCCACGCCGGTCTTCAGCGGGCTGTAGCCCCAGACCGTCTGCACGAAGATAGTCAGGAAGAAGAACATCCCGAACATCGCCGTGCCGACGCATAGCATGATCAAGTAGGCGCCGGACCTGCTCCGGTTGCTGAAGATCCGCAGCGGCATCAGCGCGTGCGAACTGCGGGCCTCGATGATGACGAACGAGACCAGCAGCACGACTGCTGCCGCCAGCGAGACGACGACCTTGTTGTCGCCCCAGTGCGAGACGCCGTTCGGGCTGGTCGCCGCGCTGGACAGGCCATAGACCAGGGCCACCAGCCCGAGGGTGGAGGTGGCCGCGCCGGGCAGGTCGAACCGCCGGCCGCGGAGCCGCTCCGACACGCCGATCGCCCGCGGCGCGAGCAGCGCCACCACGATCCCGATCGGGACGTTCACGAACAGCACCCACCGCCAGGAGAAGTACGTGGTCAGCAGGCCGCCTGCGAGCAGCCCGACGGCGGCGCCGCCGATGCTCATCGCGGCGTAGACGCCCATCGCCCGGTTGCGCGGCGGGCCTTCCGGGAACGTGGTGGTGATCAGCGACAGCGCGGTCGGGGCGACGATCGCACCGCCGACGCCCTGCAGGGCCCGGGCAGCCAGCAGCCATGCCTCGGTCGTGGCGAACCCGCCGAGCAGCGAGGCTGCCGAGAACAGGATGATGCCGGCGATGAAGACCCGCCGGCGGCCGAGGATGTCACCGGCCCGGCCGCCGAGCAGCAGCAGGCCGCCGAAGGTCAGCGCGTACGCATTGACGACCCACTCCAGGCCTGAGCCGGAGAAGCCGAGTGCGGTCTGGATGTGAGGTAGCGCGACGTTTACGATCGTCGCGTCGAGCACCACCATGAGCTGCGCGGTGGCGATGACGACGAGGGCCAGGCCGAGATGGCGGTGGGCGGGCGCGGTGGCATCTGCGGGCCTGTCGTCGATGACGACGGTGCCGCGTGCTGCCGCTGCGCGCTCACTTTCTGGCGTTCTGGCGGACATCAAGTCTCCTTTTTTACGAGCGCCGCAGGGTCCGCGCCGAGGCCGTGCTGATCTAGCGCGGAGGCCGTCCGGCCCTGCGTTCTTCTTAAGTCGGGTTGGTGCTGGTGGTGACGGCGGTGGCCGGGGTCAGGGGCCAGCCGGTCAGGCGAGGCCAGCGGAAGCAGTGCTCACTGCGTCATCCACCTCCCCCGCGGGCGCCGGCCGACTTACTTCTGCGTCGTCCGGCGCGACGGCATTTCCCGTGCTGGCCATCTTGCGCAGCAGGCCGAGCAGCTGCTCGCGCTCACGGTTGTCAAGGATCTTGCTCCAGGGCATCACGGCGGCGAGCTCGCGCTCCATCCGCAGCCGCATCTCCTGCCCCGCGTCAGTCAGCACGATGTTCCTGATCCGCCGGTCGCCCGGGTGAGCCTCCCGGCGGGCGAGCCCGCGCTTCTCCAGCCCGTCCGCGATCACCGTCACGAAAGACGGGTCACAGTGCAGGCGCCGGCCGAGTTCCTTCATGGCCATCGGGCAGTCGAGCATGTGCAGCGCCTTGATGAAGAAGCCGGGGAAGGAGTACTGCTGCGCGATCCGCTCGCCGTGCGCCGCGATCTGGCCAATCAGGTCCGCCAGCGAGTCGAGGATGGCCACGTCCAGCTGCTCGGAGCGCGCGTCCTTGCACATGCTGCCTGTCCTCACCGTCCGGGTCTGCTGGCCATCCCAGGCGCCCCGGCCTCGGCCGAGACCGTGGTGCCTGAGCCCCTCAATAGTTGAGTAGCTCAACCGTCTCTGCCTACGGTACGAGCAGAGCTTGAGCAAGTCAACTTTTTATTTCGTGAAGCTCCCGGCTGTCCCTGGCCAGTGCTGACGCTCCGTCAGGCACCGGCGCTCAGGCGCTGTCACCCCTGCGCCCCGGTGCCACCGCCAGCGCCCCGGTGCTCCTGCGCTGTGCTCCCGCGCTGTGCTCCCGCGCGGTGCTCCCGCCTGGCGCGGGAGAATCAGTAACGTCGCGCACCGGCGTGCTCGAAGCAGCAGTGCCGACCCGTCAAGGTGGTGTCCGGCGCCGGGCTAATGGCCGATGAGACCCCGAATCATCATCAGCGCGACAAAGAACATGACGATAGCGAGAATGCCGCTGCGAAGCCTGGTCTTGCGATATCCGGGAAGCCGCTTGCGGGTGGTCCGCAAGTCGCCGTGTGCCGCATGAGCGCGATTCGCATGCCAGCCCATCAGGGTACCCACGACCAGGATGACTAGTACAAATGCGGTAGCAGCTGCTTTCATGACAGTGGGCTCCCCCCGGCATTCCACTCCGCCAGATCTTCTCGCAGAAACTTCCGGCGACGCCAGTAAACGCGCCGCTCGTGGCCTTTATCTCTGCGTGCGGCTGCGTGCTCGCTGGAGTGCCGGGGCATGCGGCCGTGCGGCGGCTGCTGGCAGGATTGGGCCGGGACCGGACGATTCCGCGGCGAGAGAGAGGCAGCGCATATGAAAACAGCGCATATGAAAGACGCGTTGGCGGCGGGAACGATCAGCATTGCCGGGCACGGCGGGGATGAGATCGAGGCTTATCTCGCGCAGCCGCTCGGCCCCGGCCCGGTCCGCGGCGTGGTGGTGATCCATCACATGCCCGGCTATGACGAGCCGACGAAGGAGATCACGAGGAAGTTCGCGGCGCACGGCTATGCCGCCCTGATGCCGAACCTGTACCACCGGGAAGCCCCGGGCGCCAGCCCTGATGACGCGGCGGCGACCGTGCGGGCCCGCGGCGGGGTCCCGGACGAGCGCCTGGTCGGGGACGTCGCCGGGGCAGCCGCTTACCTGCGGGCGCTGGACGGCTCGAACGGCAGGGTGGGCGTGATCGGCTACTGCTCCGGCGGCAGGCAGTCCTTCCTGGCGGCATGCAGCCTGCGGCTGGACGCGGCCGTTGACTGTTACGGGGCCTGCATCATCAACCCGCCGTCGCAGGGGATGCCGCGCTCGCTGCAGCCGATTGTCGGACTCGCCAAGGACTTGTCCTGCCCGCTGCTCGGCCTGTTCGGCGCGGACGACCAGTACCCGGCTCCGGCCGAAACCGAGGCGCTGTCCAAGGAGCTGACGGCGCTGGGGAAGGCACATGAATTCCACACCTACGACGGCGCCGGGCACGCGTTCTTCGCCGTGAACAGGCCGGCTTACCGGCCTGAGGCGGCGAACGACGGCTGGGCGAGGATCTGGGACTTCTACGGCCGTTACCTGGCCAGCTGAGAGGCTCGCATGTGCACGTACCTCACCGAGAAGATCGAGGTCACCGGCAGCGGAAAGGGGGCAGTCGGCTGGTTCGCGCTGACCGGCGCCGCCGTGTACTTCGACCATCCGCAGCACGCCCCGGCTGAGCACACGCTCAACATCGACTTCCTGAACCCGGGCGAGGGGCCGTCCGCCCGGGTTGCCGTGGAGCTGACCGCCGAGTCAGCCCGGGCGCTGGCACGAGCCATCGAGGCAACCCTGGCAGCCGTACCTCCCGGGCTGACCTGAATCTGGCCGGCCGCGGCCTTGTTGGCCGGACGAGCGGGCTGACGGGACGAGCGAGCTGACCTGACGAGCGGGCTGACGGGACGAGCGAGCTGACCTGACGAGCGGGCTGACGGGACGAGCGAGCTGACCTGACGAGTGGGCTGACGAGACGAGCGGGCTGACCTGATCAGCGGGACGCCTCCATTCGGCTTTGTCGGCAGCCCGTGCCAGTATCAGGACAAAGCGGCGGAGGCGGTGGCAGCAGCATGAAGTTCCGGGTCGGTCGAGATGCGCTGGGCGAGGCGGTGGCCTGGGTGGCGCGTGCCCTGCCATCCCGGCCGGTCGTGCCCGTGCTGGCCGGGCTGCTACTCGAAGCGGGGGACGGACTCGTGCTGTCCTGCTTCGACTACGAGGTGTCAGCGCGGGTCCGCATCGACGCTGACGTGGCGGAGCCGGGGATGGCGCTCGTGCCTGGCCGCCTTCTCGCCGAGATCACCAGGAGCCTGCCAAGCCAGTCGGCCGAGTTCACGGCCGGACCGGACGCGGTCAGCCTGACCTGTGGCAGCGCCGAGTTTATGCTGGTCACACTGCCACTGGAGGACTTTCCCGCGCTGCCTGAGCCGCCGGCCGCGGCGGGCACGGTCGATGGCGGCATCCTGGCCGCCGCGGCGGGGCAGGTGGTGCCCGCCGCTAGCCGGGACGACACCCTGCCGATGCTGACCGGCGTATGCCTGGACTTCGACGGCGACACGATCACCCTCGCCGCCACGGACCGCTACCGGCTGGCCGTGCGGGAGATTCCGTGGGCGCCCGCTGACCCAGCGGTGCGCGCCGCCGCCCTTGTCCCGGCCAGGACCCTGGCGGACGCGGCCAGAACCATGGCGGCCGGCGTTCCGGTAACGATTGCCTATGGAGCCAGCGGTCCCGGGAGCCAGGCGGCAGGCGCCGCCGGGCGGAACGTCACCCGGGGGAGCGGCGAGCCGAGGCCCGCCGAGGGCATGATCAGCTTCGAGGGCGGCGGCCGGCGGATGACGGCCCGGCTGATCGCTGGCGAGTTCATCAGGTACCGCTCCAGGTTTCCCGGCGAGTTCGGCTGCCGGGCGGAGGTTTCCGCCGAGCCGTTCATAGAGGCGGTCCGGCGCGTGTCGCTCGTTGCCGAGCGGGCCAGCCCGGTCCGGCTGGCGTTCGGTCCCGGGGTCGTCGTGGTGGAAGCGCAGGCAGAGGGCCGGGCCAGGGCAGTGGAGACGGTGCCCGCCGAGTTCGAGGGGGACGAGCCGGTCATCTCCTTCAATCCGCACTACCTGCTCGACGGCCTCAACGCGGCAGCCATCGACGCGCCTGCCCGGTCCGCTGATGCGCCCGCGGACGGGGAGTCACCGCGCCAGCCGGGCGGGCGGATCAGGATCGAGTTCACCAGCCCGGCCAAGCCGGCGCTCATCACCTGGGCGGCCGACCCGGTGCCGGCGGCGGGCGAGCCGGATGCCGGCGGGGGCGGCGCGGGCGGCCGGGAGGATCCGAGCGCGGCGGCGGGCGAGCCGGATGCCGGCGCGGGCGGCCGGGAGGATCCGAGCGCGGCGGCGGGCGAGCCGGATGCCGGCGGGGGCGGCGCGGGCGGCCGGGAGGATCCGAGCGCGGCGGCGGGCGAGCCGGATGCCGGAGGGGGCGGCGCGGGCGGCCGGGAGGATCCGAGCGCGGCGGCGGGCGGGCCAAGCGCCGGTACGCGGAGCGTCGCCGCGTTCCGCTACCTCGTGGTCCCGCTCAGGGTTCCGGCCCGGGCCTGACTCAGCTAGCTCCGCGGCGCTGTTCGCTGACCCGGCGGCGCTGTTCGCCAGCACCGCTCGCCAGCCCGATGGCGCCGCCCGATGGCGCTGCTCCTGGGCCGCGCCTCAGCTGGGACACCCCCTGGCCGGCGCCGCGGCAGTCAGCGGCCGCGGCCGAACAGGCGGCGAAGCAGGCCGCGGAGAAGCCCGGCGACGAGCAGGATGACGGCCAGCTTGCCGGGGAACGGGAACAGCCGGAGCGATGGCAGCCAGGCGAAGAACAGCAACCAGACCAGCGCGACCATGGCGAACACCGGGAGGAACCGCGGCCAGTAGGCCCGTCGCCCGTGACCGCTTCCCGATTGCTGCCAGCCGCCGGCGCACGCGGCCTGTGGCAGCGGCGATGGCGCCGCCGCGTGCGGCAGATCCTGGGTCAGCTGGCTCAGCTCGCGCTCGGTCGTCGCGGCCAGCGCCGCGCTGAGACGCTCGTTGAACTCGTCCAGGGTCAGCCGGCCCTGCGCGTAGCTCTCGCGCAGCCGCTCAGCAGTCGCGTCGCGTTCGGCGTCGCCGACGCGCAGGTCCGGTCCTGACGCCATCTGTTCCTCCTGTGCCCCCGGCGAGCTCGCCGATACTCTCAGCAAGACGATATATCTCGATTTGATCAACAGCAAGCCACTGGCCGGCAATCAGGCCGGTAACTTTCGTTTCCGGCAGGCTGCAGCTGCGTGCAGGTGCAGCCAGCCAGCCCGCGCTGCTAGCCGCGCAGCCGGACGCTCAGGAATAGTCCCGGAACGCGGGCCAGGCTTCCTGCCAGGTTGACCGCAGCCCGCTGACGACGAAGATCCGGGCGCCTTGCTCGTCGTCGCTGACGCCGAGCCCATTCCCGAACGTGGCTACCTGCTGGACATGGGTGAATTCGCGGTGCAGGAACGCCGGGTCCAGGTTCACCACGACCGCAGCGGTGTCGGCAGCCGGTGGTGGTCCCCACAGCCAGAAGTTGTTGGCGCCGCTGTAGGCCCGGGGCAGCCCCAGCTGCGAGCCGTACCGGTCGATGGCTCCCGCCTCGCCGTAGTTTCCCGCCAGCACCGTGGTCAGCCGCCGCTGCGCCGCGGGCAGCGAGTGGTACTCGCGCGCGACCAGGGCGACGAGCCGGGGCCAGGCAATCGTCTCCGCGAGGTCATAGTTGATCTTCTGCAGTGGTACCGCGCGCAGCGTGCTGGCCGGCAGGACCGGGATCGCTACCGGCGCCGCCAGCGCGGCGGAGGCGAGCATCGCCGAGGTCAACAGGGCAGCGGCGGGGATCCGGCCACGCAGCGGCCTGCGCGCGGCCAGCCGGTGCTCCAGCGGTACCGAGCCGGCAGCGAACAGGAAGAGGTAGATCGCGCCGGCGTAGTAGGGCTTCCCGCCCAGCACGAAGATCAGGACTCCCGCGATGGCACACCCGATCGCGACCGGCCGGAAGCGGCGGGCTGCCTCGCTGCGCAGCGACCACACCAGGCCGGCGATCCAGACCGGGGAGATCGCCAGGCCGGTATAAACGAGCTGCGCCGGCCAGTATGTCGCCCTGTTGTGCCAGGCCGCGCCCTGCAAGGCGTGGAACACGTCCAGGTTCGGCCATCCGTGGGCGGCCTGCCAGATGATGTCCGGCGAGGCGAGCGCAGATCGCCGTTGCCCTCTTCGTCAGCGAGGCGACCGTCAAGACGCACATCGGCCAGGTGCTCGCCAAGCTGGGGCTTCGTGACCGCGTGCAAGCCGTGATCATGGCCTATGAGGCGGGCATCGTGATTCCCGGCGAGTTTCCCGGCTGAACTGGCGGAGCCTCAGCCACGCTGCAGGGCGGTGCCGAGCAGGCCGAGCGGCGGCGAGCCCAGGCTCAGCAGTGCGGTGTGGAAGCGGCGCAGCGAGAAGCCCGCGCCCCACGTCTTCCTCGCCTGGTCGCGCAAGGCCATGATCTCCAGCTTGCCCCAGGTGTACCGGCCGTAGCCAGGGTCGAATGTCGCCCGGCGCGCCTCGGACAGCGCGGCGGGCCCGGCCAGGTGGGTGTCGGACTCGAACCTGCGCGCGCCTTCCGCCACGGTCAGGCCGGCGGTGTGCAGGCCGATGGCGCAGGCGAGCCTGGTCACCCGCACGAGTGCCTCCAGCCAGACGCCGATAGCGAACCGCGGGTCATCAGCGCAGAAGCCCTCCTCGACGCACAATTCCTCCGCATAGTGCGCCCAGCCCTCGACGAAGGCGTCAGAATGCAGCGTCTGCCGTACCCCGGCCGGGGCCCGCCGGATGGCCCGGCCATGCGAGAAGTGCCCGGGCGCGACTTCGTGCACGGTGATGCCGGGCAGCGTGGTCGCGCTGAAGACTTCCAGCCACTCCTGCGCCTCCCGCTCTGGCCAGGCCGGATCCGGCGGCGTGATGTGATACCACGACGGCCCTTCTGGTTCGCCAGGGCCAGCCGGGGACATCATCGCCATCGCCCAGCGGCGCGACTCGGGGGCCAGCCCTACCCGGCATTCCCCGTCCTGGTAGGGCACCAGGTCCCGGTCCCTGGTGAACTCGATGGCGCGCGAAGTCCAGTACCTGGCCGCATCGATGACCCCGTCCGCGTCCGGGTGATCACGAACAAGGTCACGCGCGACCTCGAGCGGTGGCCTGCCCGGATCCACCCGGGCGCAGCTCTCGGCGAGCAGCCCGCTGAGCCGGTCCCGCTCGGCGTCGGCGCGCTCGCTGAGCCTGCCCAGGTCGACTCGCATTCCTTCGGCGCTGCTCATCAGGGCGGTCAGCGCGGCGCTGCCCAGGGCGGCATCGGAGTCGCCGCGCACGGCCGCGTTGTCCACGTGCGCGACCAGCCGGGCATGCGCCGCGAGCGCGGCCGCGCGGGCCTGCTCGGCGGCATCCGCCGGAATCCCGGCTGCGAGCCCGCGGATGGCGCTGGTCAGCGCTGCCGCCACCGGCGCGCTGACCTGGTCGAGCGCATCGATGGCCGCGTCAGCGGCCTGCGGCCAGCCGGAAAGGTGAGCTAGCCGGGCGCGGCTGCGGTCAGCCTCGGGTGCGTAATCACGGTCGTAGCAGGCCAGGTCCAGCATGGCCAGGTGCCGCAGCGGGTTGCGGCGGTGTAGCTCAAGATCGCCCAGCGATACCCGGGCGTATTCCTCGAAGGTCGCAAGCTGCGCCTCGTCGTGCGGATCGTCGAGGGGCGGCCCGCCCGCCTTCGCGGTGGCGAGCCTGGCAAGGCCGTCGCGTACCCCGGCCTGGGACAGGTCCTGGATCCGGCCGTCGTATTCATGGCGGCCGCAATACTCGCGCATCTCGGCCATGCTGAGGTCGCAGACGGCACGCAGCCGCGGCGGCAGATCGTCCATGCCAGGACGCTATCGGCCGGGCAGGCCGTCTGCGGCCAGGGGCGGTGAATCCGGGGAATCCCCGTCCCAGGCCGCATCGTGTCGGCGGCAAGCGCGCCGCCATGGCGGTTGCGGCAGGCATGAAAGGTCAAGTCGCCGACGTGGCAGGCTGGCCGCTGGGCCGGAACTACCAGGTGGCGAACGCGCCTCGGGGGTAGCGGCTGGCCACCGCCCGGGGCGACACTTAGTTGCTGTCTCGTCAGTGGGCAGTGAACGAGGGAATTCCGGTGTGTGACCGCACTGCCCCGACACTCATGATCCCGATCTTCTTGCAGGTGGGGAAGGAAAATCCATCGATCGGGTAGCGCACGCTGCCAGCCCCGGCATCGCCGTTACCCAGGCCAAGCCACACCTCGAAATGGTTGCAGGTGTTCACTATGACGGCTGCCGCTGGCCGCGCCGGGGCGGAATTCCCGGCGGAGCCGGCGCAGGCCGCGGCAGGCAGCAGAATTACGACAGTAGCGAGCATAATGGCGGTGACAATGCGGCGGGATACGTTAGCTCTCGGTTTCGTGATTGCCTCTCCTGATGTTTTGCCAATATGGCAGGACACCATTGGAGACGATATCTACTTGCTTTTGGTTGTAATTCCGTCTTTCTTATTGCGCCGAGCCGCGGCTGGCCCTCCCGGGCAGGACCGGCTGGATGGTGAGGATGCCGTGGCCGCGCATGGCCGCGGCGCAGGCCGGGAACGCTCGCCGTACCGGGCTGGCGCTCGCCGTGCCGGGCGCGCGGATGAGCAGCATGTGCGCGATCACCGGGTGGCACGCCTTCGCCGGGTAGTTGGCCGCATCAGTGACCTGCAGCCAGGCATGCGCGGTCGCCCCTGGCGGAAGGTGCACCGGACGTGCGGTGACGCCCCGGTCCCGGCCGGCCGCGGCACCGATCCGGTGCCCAGCGGACGTGCCGAACCAGGCGTCCGGGTAGCCGTCCAGGCGGCAGCTGACCGCCGAGGCGTTGGTGAATTCGATCGGGTAGTAGGTGCTTCCCGCTGCCGCGCCTGCCGCCCCGATATCGATGGTCACCTTCAGGCGGGACGCCGGGCAGGCGCCGCTGGCGCTGGCGCCGGGAGCCCTGCTCGCTGGCCCGCAGCCGGCTGCGCCGGCCACGATCAGGACGGCGGAACAGGCGGCGGCAGCCCGCAGCCGCCGTGCCGGGCGCGGCCGCAGCCGCGGCCGCCGGTCATGCCGGATGCCTAACCCCATCGGATGATCCCCTCGCTGCCGATGAATTGGCCTACGAGAGGTAGGACGCCGCCGTGCCGCCCGGGGTTGTTCGGAACGTGACAGTTCTGTGACGGAAAGCGGCAGGCGGCCGCTGTCAGGAGCTGCCGGGCCGGACGGCCTCGACGGCCAGGATGTCGACTCGCTTGGCCTTCTCGGAACAGGCGTGGGCCATGAAGCTGACGTAAAGCGGCGCCGTCTGGTTCGGCGGGTAGACCTTCAGCCAGTGCGCGGTCACCATATGGCAGGCCGAAGCGGCGAAGTTTTCCGCGTTGACCACCTGCAGCGTCGCGTGGGCGATCCCGCCCGGCGGGATGGTGACCAGCTCGCTGGGCAGCGCGGGGTTCCTGCTCGCGGCGCTGCCGATCTGGCTGCCGCCGATGCTGGTCACGAACGACACCCCCGGGTACCCGAACAGGGTGCAGCTGGCGCCGGAGTTGTTGGTGAAGTCAAGCGGGTAGTAGGTGCTGCCGGCCGCGCCGTTTCCCTGCCCCAGGGTCACCTGCAGCCCGGAGCTCGGACACGGCGCCGGCCCGCCTGGGCTGGCGCTCGGGCTCGGGCTGGCACTGGGGCTGGGCGTCGGGCTTCCCGCCGTGCTGGCCGTCGGGGAAGCAGTGGCGGTCACGCTCGCCTTGGCCGCGGGCTGGACGGCCTGGCCCGCACTCGAACTACAGGCCGCGGATGCCGCGGCGATGCCGCCGAGCGCCGCGGCGGCGATCACGCGCCGGAGGTGGCGGGGGAATGACGTCATCGCAGCCCCTTGTGGTGAGACGGGTAGTGTCCCGGAGACCTCGTGACAGCTATGACGTCGTTATGGCCGGGCTGGTTGCGGCCACGCCGGCGGCCAAGGTCACGATCTGGCGGCAGTCGGCCGATGAGCCAGCGCGCGCCGCCCGGTAGCGTCGGGATGACCCGGCCTATATCGCAGGAGGCGCGCATGCCCGGCAGTTCCCCGTTTACCACCAGACCGCAGCTGGCCGGCACCTTCGGGATGGTCGCCTCGACACACTGGCTAGCCTCCGCGGCAGGCCTGGCGGTGCTGGAAAAGGGCGGGAACGCGTTCGACGCCGCCGTGGCCACCGGGCTCGTGCTGCAGGTGGTCGAGCCGCACCTGAACGGCCCCGGTGGGGAAGTGCCGGTGCTCGGCTTCGACGCTGCCGCGGGCGAGGTCTTCGTGCTTGACGGCCAGGGGCCCGCGCCGGCCGCCGCCACGCTCGCGGTATTCGAGTCGCTCGGGCTCGGCCTGGTCCCCGGCACCGGGCTGCTCGCGGCCTGCGTTCCGGCCGCCTTCGGGACCTGGATGCTGCTGCTCGAGCGGTACGGCAGCCTCCCCCTGCGCGAGGTCATGGAGTACGCGATCGGCTACGCGCGGGACGGTTACCCGATGCTGCCCACGGCAAGCGCCACCATCGCGGCCATGGCCGGCACCTTCCGTGATCACTGGCCGAGCTCGGCGGAGATCTACCTGGGCGACGGCGTGCCGCCTGCAGGCGGCCGTTTTGCCAACCCGGTGCTCGCCACCGCCTACAGCCGCATCCTGGCCGAGGCGGAAGCGGCCGGAGCGGGCAGGGACGCGCAGATCGAGGCTGCCCGCCGGACCTTCTATGAGGGCTTCGTCGCTGAGGCCATCGCGGCCTACCTGCAGCGAGCCGAGGTGATGGACGTCAGCGGTCGCCCCCATCGCGGCCTGCTGGCCGGGCAGGACCTGGCCGCCTGGCGGGCCAGCGTGGAGGCGCCGGTCACCCTGGACTACGCCGGTCTGACGGTGTGCAAGACCGGCCCGTGGGGGCAGGGGCCGGTCTTTCTGCAGCAGCTTGCCCTGCTCAGCGGGTTCGGCATGGCGGAGATGGGCCAGGGCAGCGCGGACTTCATCCACACCGTGGTCGAGTGCACCAAGCTCGCCTTCGCCGACCGCGAGGCCTGGTACGGCGACCCGCGCTGGTCGGACGTGCCGCTGACGGCACTGCTTTCGCCCGGGTACGCCAGCCAGCGCAGACAGCTGGTCGCCAGCCAGGCATCGGGCAGCTTCGCTCCGGGGGCCCCCGGCGGAGCGGCCCCGCGGCTGCCGGACTACGCCCTGGCCGGCTTCCCCGGTGCGGCTGCGGAATACGCATCGGCAATGCGGGGGGACCGCTGGCCCGGCCAGGAAGGCGGGGCAGCGGACGCCGGCCACCGCGGCGCCGGCGCGGGCGAGCCGACGGCCGTTTCGGCGGTTCAGGCGGCGTCGCGGCCCGAGCTCGGTCCCGGCGATACGTGCCACCTGGATGTCGCCGACCGGTTCGGCAATCTGGTCTCCGCGACGCCGAGCGGCGGCTGGCTGCAAAGCTCCCCGGTCATCCCGGGACTGGGGTTCTGCCTCGGCACCCGGGCGCAGATGTTCAGCCTGACCCCTGGCTTCGCCAGCACGCTGGCGCCCGGGCGGCGGCCGAGGACAACGCTGTCGCCCAGCCTTGCGCTGCGCGATGGCCAGCCGTACCTGGCGTTCGGTACGCCGGGCGGAGACCAGCAGGATCAGTGGACGCTCGCGTTCTTCCTGAACCATGTGCTGTTCGGGATGAACCTGCAGGAGGCGATCGACGCGCCCGGTTTCCACACCGACCATTTTCCCTCGTCGTTCTACCCGCGCGGCGCGGCGCCGCGGTCGCTGTCCATCGAGGCGCGGGCACCAGGGGAGGTGATCGCCGAGCTGCGACGGCGCGGGCACCAGGTGGAGGTGACGCCACCGTGGTCACTCGGCAGGGTAAGCGCGGTCGCCTGTGACCGCGGGTTCCTGTACGCCGCCGCCAACCCGAGGGGAATGCAGGGCTACGCGGTCGGCCGCTGACCCACGCGCCGGGGCCCGGCGTCAGCCAGGTGGCAGCGCCGCGTCGGCCAGCTCGCCGGCCAGCACCGTAACGGCGTGGCCGGCCAGCAGAATCCGGTCCGCCGCGGCGCGCACCCGGACGGTGCCGCCGCGCGGTGATGCCTGGTAGCCAGTCAGCTCGGTCCGGCCGAGCCGCCCGCACCAGTACGGGGCCAGTGTGCAGTGCGCCGAGCCGGTGACCGGATCCTCCGGGATGCCGACCGCCGGGGCGAAGAAACGGGAGACGAAATCGACATCCGGCCGACTCGCCGGCGCGGTCACGATCGTGCCCCGGATGCCCGCCACCAGCAGCCTGGCCGGGTCTGGCCGGATGCCGAGGACCTCGTCCTCGGTGCCGACGACCACGAGGGAATCCTCCGGCGCTCGGCCCGTCCACACCGGAGCGTCGACACCGAGCGCATCCAGCAGGCCGGGCGGCGGGTCGTCCTGGCTGGCCGGGGTGGCGGGGAAGTCAAGCACGATCGCCCCGTCGTCCAGGCGGGCGGCCAGCGGGCCGCTGGCCGACTCGAACGTGACCGGCTCGCCCGTCGCGGCCAGGCCGGTCTCGAACAGGACATGCGCGCTGGCCAGCGTGGCGTGACCGCAGAGCGCGACCTCGACGACGGGCGTGAACCAGCGCAGCAGGTAGCCGCCATCGCGCGGCTCGACGAACGCTGTCTCGGCGAGGTTCATCTCGGCCGCCAGCCGCTGCATCCACCGCGGATCAGCAGGCCCGTCGAGCAGGCAGACGGCGGCCGGGTTGCCGGCGAACGCGGAATCGGTAAACGCGTCAACCTGGAAGATGCGCATCACCGGAGCATATGAGCAGCCCGGCGCCGGCCTTGCTCCGGGCCGCCGCGCGGCGCTAGGAAAGCTGCTCGGCGATCGTGCTGATGGCGTCGGTGCTGTGCTCCGCCGGGAACGCGTCCAGGCACAGGCGTTCCATGACGGCCATGTAGTGGTCGACAGTCTCGCGCTTGTCCAGGTAGATGGCGCTGGTCAGCTGCTCGAGGTAGACGATGTCGGGCAGGTCGGCCTCGGCGAAGCGCAGGATGCTGAACGGCCCCCCGGCTGCCGAGTGGCCGCCGGCCTGGAACGGGATCACCTGAAGCGTCACGCTCGGCATCGCCGCGCACTCGATCAGGTACTCAAGCTGCGCCCGCATTACCTTCTGCCCGCCGATCGGCCTGCGCAGCACGGCCTCGTCGATCACCACCCACAGGTGCGGCGCCTGCGGGCCCTTGAGCAGCGGCTTGCGTGCCATCCGCAGGCTGACCCGGCGCTCTACCTCCTCCGCCGGGGCATTCCCGTGACCGAGCAGGGTCACCGCGCGCGCGTAATCCTCCGTCTGCAGCAGGCCGGGAACGAACTGGATCTCATAGGACCGGATCCGGGTGGCTGCCTCCTCGAGCCCGATATAGGCCTCGAACCAGCTGGGCAGGACGTCGGAGTAGTCATGCCACCAGCCCTGCGCGTTCGCCTTCCTGGCGAGCGCGCGCAGGGCCTCGCGTTCTTTCGCGTCCGTTACCCCGTACAGGGTCAGCAGGTCGACGATATCCCGGTCTTTGAAGCCGACCCGGCCGAGCTCAAGCCTGCTCATCTTGGAATGCGACGCGCGGATGACATGGCCCGCTTCTTCCAGCGAGATCCGCTTCGATTCCCGCAGCCGCCGTAGCTGCGCCCCCAGCAGCAGGCGCAGCACGGTAGGACCGCCGCCACCCGGCGGTTCGAGCAGACTGCGGACCTGGCCGCCGCCCGGCTCCGCTGTGATCATGTGCACTCCCCAGAACACCAGACCACGGCAGTCTCCCACGTCAGCCGCTATCGCGCCACATTGTGCTTTGACATTTCATAACGGCATGTTCTGCCCAACCCGCCGCCTAACCGGAAGGCCGGCCGAAATCGCCATCCTGGGCACCGCCAAGAAAGGAATCCCAATCGGCTCTCCCCAAGATCAGGGCGGGGCCGTCAGGGAACCTGGAGTTGCGCATGGCGACCTCGCCGCCGCCCAGGAACGCGATCTCGACGCAGTTACCACTGGGATTGCTCCGCTGGCTCTTCCGCCAGACCGCTCGGCGCAGCCGGGTCGCGACGATGCCGCTGTGAGCCGGGTCCACTTCGTATCCCTTTCGCCTCGCTGACGGGGGGTCTTTCTGCAGACCGGCCGGCCAGCGCGTCCATGACCAGGCGATTGCAGCTATCGTGCGATCCTTGTGCAAACCTAATGCACGTGCAGTAGCACTTGCACCTGCACACCGTGAATGGCATGGTAGCGGAAGTGCGGGCTGGCCCGTCTGCACGTTCCAGATCACAGCGCTGGGGTTGGCTCAATGCACGGAGGACATCAGGCGGCTCCCGTCGGCACAGCGCACGACGGCGGCATCCGGCTGCCAGCCGGCCGGCCGGCCCCGCCAGGCCAGCTGCGGCCGCCGGGGTTACTCCCCGTTGCGGTGGCCGGGCCGCGGGGGATCGCCGCCCGTGCGGTCGGAATCGAGCCCGAGTCACCGCGGGCTGCGCGCGAGTTCGCCAGGGAGACCCTGCTCAGCTGGGACATGAGCGCGGCGTTTCAGGACACGGCGGTGGTGGTGTCGGAGCTTGTCACCAATGCGCTGTGCCACGGCGCGCGCGTCGTCGCTGGCGAGATGGCACCGGGGCAGGTTGAGCTTTCCCTGTGGCACCGGGCCAGCCACCTGGTGTGCGCCGTCACCGACCCGAGCGCCGAGCCGCCGGTCCTGCGGCAGCCCGATCCCGGCTCCGAGGCCGGCCGCGGCCTGCATGTGGTCCAGGCGCTGGCGACCACCTGGGGCTGGGCCATGCTCGGCTTTCACCGGAAGGTGGTGTGGGCAGCCCTGCGCGTGCCGCAGGCCTGCGCGGGGTCCGCGGAGATCCTGCCTCGCCTGGTCTTATCCCGGGCGCAGCGCCGGGTACTACCTCGGTCGGACGGGAGTTCAGCCCGTGGGCTGACGACGGACTCCCCGGCAGGCGGGCATCCTTTGGAGCGCATCCGCTGCCGGCCTGTCAGCCGGCGGCGCACCGCCGCCAGCGGAAGGCGAGGCCAGAGGAAACGTGACCGCTCATGCATCGGTGCGGGCAGCAGGGCCGGCTGGTGAGCCGGCGCCGGCGACAGTCATCGAGACGACAGCCCTGACGAAGCGCTATCCAGGCCAGGTGATCGCGCTTGACGGGCTCACCGTGGCCGTTGCGCCGGGGATTACCGGCCTGGTCGGCGCCAACGGCGCGGGAAAGTCCACGCTGATCAAGATCCTGCTCGGCCTGCTGCCAGCGACGAAGGGCAAGGCAAGCGTGCTCGGCCACGACTGCGAGCGCGGCGGCGAGCAGATCCGGAGCCTCACCGGTTACATGCCCGAGCATGACTGCCTGCTGCCGGACGTGACGGCCACGGAGTTCGTCACCCATCTGGGCAGGATGTCGGGGCTGCCGCCGACCGCCGCGAAGGAGCGCGCGGCGGAATCGCTTCGCCACGTGGGGCTGTACGAAGAGCGCTACCGGCAGATCGGGACCTACTCGACCGGCATGAAGCAGCGGGTCAAGCTGGCCCAGGCGCTCGTCGGCGACCCCCGGCTGCTGCTGCTCGACGAGCCGACCATCGGCCTCGACCCGGCAGGCCGGGCCGCGATGCTGGAGCTGATCGGCCGGATCGGCGCCGACTTCGGCATCTCCATCGTGGTCGCGTCCCACCTGCTCGGCGAGCTAGAGCAGATCTGCGATCACATCGTGGCCGTCGACGGCGGCAAGCTGCTGCGCGCCGACACGATCACCAGCTTCACCCGGGCGAGCCAGGTCCTGGTCATCGAGGTCGAGGAGGGCACCGGATCGCTGCTTGCCGAGCTGGCGAGGCGCGGCCTCGATGCGCGTCAGCAGGACCGGGCGGTGCTGGTCAGGCTGGCCGGCGAGGACACCTACGACGCGATCCGCGACGCCGTCGCCGACCTTCGCCTGCCGCTGAACCGGATGGAGCAGCGACGGCACCGGATCGAGGAGTTGTTCCGCGGCGATCAGGCGGAATCCAGCGAGATGAAGGGAGCGGCCGATGCCCGCTGACACAGCCGGCCCCGCACCCATGCCGCCCCCCAGCGGGGTCATCCATGATCTCGGCTACCGCCGCTATGACGGGCAGCGGCTCGGCCGGGCGCAGATCGTCAGGGCACTGGCCTGGCACAGCCTCCGCTCGGCATTCGGCATCGGCCGCGGCGTCAAGGCCAAGATCGTCCCGGTGATCACGTTCGGCATCATGTGCCTGCCTGCCGTCATCAACGCGGCCGCTGTGGCGCTCAGCAGCTCGCACGCCCGGATCATTCCGTACGACACGTACGTGCCCGCGATCCGGGTGCTGGTCATGACGATCTTCATCGCGGCGCAGGCGCCCGAGCTCGTCTCCCGCGATCTGCGCAGCCACGTCCTGCCGCTGTATTTCGCCCGGCCGGTCCGCCGGGCCGACTACCCGCTGGCCAAGCTCGCCGCGTTCGTCTTCGCCTGCCTGATCATGATCGAGGTCCCGCTGCTGCTGCTCTACCTGGGCACGGTCCTGCAAGCGCACGGCGTCAGCGCGATCTGGGCGCAGACCCGGGCGCTGACGCCGGGCCTGCTCGTCGGGCTGATGTGGGCGGCCGTCCTCGGGGCGATCGGGATCGTGCTCGCGTCGTTCAGCGGCCGCCGCGCTTACGCGACCGGAACGATCGCGATCTTCTTCTTCCTCACCTGGACGCTGGCCAGGCTGCTGAGCCACATCGCGGCGCGGGTCGGCCGGGTCGCCGCGGCAGCGCCAGGCAGCGGTGTCGCCGGAAAGCACGTGCACGTGATCGTTGGGCCCGACATGACCCCAGCCGGGGTGCACCTGGCCGGCCTGATCAGTCCCTTCACCGCGCTGGACGGCGTCAGGGAATGGCTGGGCGGGACCCCGGCGGGCATCATCCCCGACCCGGGGAGCTACGGCATCGCGTACGGGCTGATGGTGCTCGTCTTCCTCGGTGCCGCCATCGGCGGCCTGATCGCCAGGTACCGGAAGGTGGGCGTCGGATGAACGCCATCGAGCTGCGCAACGTCTCGCGCTGGTACGGCAATGTCGTGGCGATCAATGACATATCGATGTCGGTCGGCCCCGGCGTTACCGGACTGCTCGGCCCCAACGGCGCCGGTAAGTCCACTCTGCTGCACATGATCGCCGGCTTCCTGCAGCCGTCCAGGGGCGAGGTGACGATCGACGGCAGGCCGAGCTGGCGCAACGCCGAGCTGTTCAGGACCGTCGGCCTGGTGCCCGAGCAGCCTTCCGTCTACGCCTTCCTGACCGGCACCGAGTTCGTCCGCGCCACGGCGAAGCTGCACGAGCTGGCGGATCCGGATGCGGCAGCGCGCCGGGCCATCGGGATCGTGGAGATGGCGGATGTGCAGGATCGCAAGATCGCGACCTATTCCAAGGGCATGCGGCAGCGGATCAAGGTGGCCGCGGCGCTGGTCCACAATCCCGAGGTGATCCTGCTCGACGAGCCGTTCAACGGCATGGATCCGCGCCAGCGGCTGCACATGATGAACCTGCTGCACGAGCTCGGGGTCGGCGGGCGCACGATTCTCTTCAGCTCGCACATCCTGGAGGAGGTGGAGCGACTGTCCGGCACCATCCAGGTCATGGTGTCGGGCCGGCTGGCGGCATCCGGCGACTTCCGCGCGATCCGCAGGCTGATGACCAGCCGGCCCCATGTCTTCCTGGTGCGGACCTCGGACGACCGCCTGCTCGGCGCGACGCTGATCGGCCGCCCGGCCGTCACGGGGGTCGAGCTGACGCCCCGCGGGCTGCAGGTGCGGACGTCCGACTACGGCACCTTCACCAGGGAACTCGCCAGCCTCACCAGGGACGCCAACATCAGGCTTCGCGAGCTGCTGCCTGCGGACGAATCCCTGGAGAGCGTGTTCGCCTACCTGATCGCCTCCTGACCGCGCACCGATCCTGACGACGGATCCGCGAGAAAGCAGTCAACGACATGTCCGGCATTCTCAACGGCACCGTCGCCAAGATCACGTTCCGCGCGACGATAGGCCGAAAGCGGGCCTTCCTGTTCGCCATCCCCCCGGTGATCCTGCTCCTGGTCACCGTGCTGCTGAAGCTGGCCAGCCCGGAACGCGCATCGTGGCCCGCCGACATTCTCGGCGTCTTCGGCTTCTCCGTGGTACTGCCGCTGACCGCGCTGATCATCGGCACGAGCGTGCTCGGCGCGGAGATCGACGACGGCAGCGTCGTTCACCTGCTGGCCACCCCGGTGCGCAGGTCCTCGGTGATCATCACCAAGTTCGCGGTTGCCGCCGTCATGACGATGGTCTTTGTCGCCGTGCCCGAGCTGCTGGCCGGCGTGATCGCGACCGGGGGAGCCAGCCGGCTGGCGATCGGCGTGTTCGCCGGGGCGCTCACCGGATCCGTGATCTACAACGCCGTCTTCGTGCTTGTCTCCGTGCTCACCACCCGGGCCATCGCGGTCGGGCTGCTCTACCTGCTGGTCTGGGAGAGCCTGCTCGGCAACCTGGTCAGCGGGGCGAGCGAGCTGTCGGTCGGCCAGTACTCCCTCGGCGTGGCCAACTCCATTGCCCGTGACCCGGCGCTGAACGCGCACCTGACGCTGGGGACGGTGGTTGTCGCAGGCGCGATCGTCACCGTCGCCGCGCTCACCCTGGCGATCCGCCGGCTGGCGGCGTTCTCGCTCAAGGGCGACGCGGCGTAGCCGGCACCGCTGATGAGCTAGCGCGGCGTCCGCTCGCCAGGCCGGAACGCGGGGCCGTGCCCGGGGATGATCACCGATGCCAGCCCGAGCAGCCGCTCCCGGCTGGCCCGCAGCACCTCGCGATCGGCGGCGAACGGGTCGTCGGCCGGACCGTCCGCGGCCCACCAGGCATGCGTGCACGCGTACACGTCGTCCGGACCGGCGGCCAGCGTGGTGATGTCCTCGGCCGAGTGCCCGGGGGTGCGCAGCAGCCGCACCGATGGGCTGAGCACGGTGCCCTCGGCATCCCTGGTCGTCCACACGTCGCCGTCGTAGCAGGCCCAGTGGTCGTGGATCCGCGCGGCGGGGAACAGCGCGGCGTTCACCGTGTGATCCGGGTGGTGGTGGCTGAACACCACGTCGGTCACGTCGGCCGGCGCCGGGCCGTGCCCGGCCAGCGCGGCGAGCAGCAGGTCCCGGTCGGGGACCATGCCGGGATCGACCACGATGACCGCGTCGCCGTCCAGGATGAGCGTGACCGTGCTGGCGACGTGCTGCACACCGCCGCTCTCGCGGACATAGCCGGCCTGCAGGACATGCACGCGCGCCGCGCCGGTTACCGGGAACCCAGAATCTGACATGCCGCCTGACATTACCGGCTGGATGGCGGGGCAGCAGCGGGCGGCGCGTAGGCACCGCGAGTGCTAGCCCTGGCGCTGGACCGGGTGAGCGCCAGTACTCAGCAGATCACGGCATCGAAATTCTCGCTCGGGTCTGAGTAGGAGCATCGCGATTTCACGATGCCGTTGGCGTTCTTGAGCGTCGCACGGTCGCCGGTGTTGTTCCAGATGTACCAGGAGTGACGCCAGTAGCGGTTCGTCTGGGTGTTGTGGCCCCTGCCGGTGTCACCGCATCTACCCTGAATAAAACCCTGAGGCCTCAGGATGCGTTGCGGGGCTGACCTGCGCGAACTGCTCCTTGTTGTTTCATCTGCTTCTTGAACGCGCGGACCTCGGCCAGCGAGGCATCGTCGACGATGTCGGCGACCGAGTAATGCGATCCCTCCTCACCGAACCGGCCCGCGGCCTCGCGCCAGCCATCCGGCCGCACGCCGAGCTGCTTGCCGAGCAGCGCCATCATTATCTGGGCCTTGTACGCCCCGAATCCCGGCAGCTCCGTCAGGCGCGCGACCAGTTCCTTGCCGGTCGCGGCGTCGGCCCAGACCCGGGCGGCGTCGCCGTCGTACCGGTCGGCGATGATCTTGGCGAGATCCTGCACCCGCGCGGACATGGCCCGGGGGAAGCGGTGCAGCGCGGGCCGTTCGCTGAAGATCGCGGCGAGCGCCTCGGGGTCGTAGCTAGCCAGTTCCTCGGCGGTCGGCTCGTGACCAAGCCGCTGCACCAGGACCTGCGGCGAGCCGAATGCCTTCTCCAGAGAGACCTGCTGGTCCAGCAGCATGGCGATCAGCAGCGCCAGCGGGCTACGGGACAGTAGCTCGTTCGCGCTCGCGCCTATCGGCAGCGACAGCGTCATGGCGTCCTCCAGTCCGTGCCCATCATTGTGCATCCGGATCATTGTGCATCCGGGCAGGCGGAACTTCGGCCGCGCGCCCAGCGTTTACCGTAGCGACCCGCGGATGTGGTCTAGTTAGCTGGTCAGCACGGAGCGGGAACGCGGGAATCCGCCGAGGAGAGGAAGTCCGGTATGTCGCCTCACATGAAGTTCGGCATCGCCGGGGTCGTCGTCGGGCTCATCCTGTTCATCATCAGCCCATGGCTCGCACTCGCGGTCATCGTCGCTGCGATCGCCATCCCGGCGGTGCTGTGGGCCATGCTCGACCCGTCCCAGCGCCGCCGCCTGCGCCGGGCGCGCGGGCGCAAGCAGATCGGCGGCTGACGCTCGGGCCAGCGGCCCCGGTCAGCTGAGCAGCCCCGGGTACAGCAGGGAAAGCTCGCGGGGAAAGGCGGCGATCAGCCGCAGCTCATCGTCGGTCAGCGGCTTGCCGGTCGCCGACGCGCAAAGCTGAACCAGCTTGAACACCAGGTCCTCGTCGTCGCCTGCATCGATGCCGAGCCCGCCGAGCACGTGCCGCAGTCCGGCCATGCCGCCGTATTCCCCGGTCAGCACGACCCGCCCGGCCGTGGCGTGCCAGTCCGCAGGGAACGGGCCGAGCGTGTCGTCGTCGTACAGCTCGTAGTTGTGCCGGTCCTTCAGCGCGCCGTCGGCGTGGATGCCGGACTCGTGCGCGAACGCGTTGCGCCCGGTGCCCGGCTGGTTCTGCGGCAGCGGCTGGCCGAAGGCGTAACTCGCCCACAGCGCGAGCCTGCGGGCCCAGGACAGGTCAACCGGATCGCCGATGTCGGCCTGGCCGGACACGCCGAGAGCGTGCCGGAAGGCGAGGATGCAGGACAGCAGGTCGGCGTTGCCGGAGCGTTCGCCGATGCCGTTGACGCAGGTGTTGACCCACGCATCCTGGCCGGCGTCGAGGTCGCCGAGCGCGCCCGACACCGAGTTCGCCACGGCCATGCCCAGGTCGTTGTGGCAGTGGGTCTCCACCGGGATGGCCACCGTGCCAGCCAGCCTGGCGAACCGCTCCCTGATCCGCTCCGGGCTGTCCGCGCCGATCGTGTCGCAGTACCGGACCCGGTCGGCACCGGCCTCCTTGGCCGCCAGGGCGAATTCCTTCAGGAACGCGTCGTCGGTGCGCGACCCGTCCTCGGCGTTCGCGCCGATGGTCACGGCGCCGGCCTGCTTCGCCGCGGTAACCGCGGCGGTCATCTCCGTGATGATCGCCGCACGGTCCAGCCTGCCGCGGAATTTGTGCTCGATCATCTGGTCGGAGGTGGAGATCGACAGGTTGTAGTGGCTCAGCCCGAGCGGCGCGGCGCGCTCAACGTCCGCGGGAATGGCGCGGCACCATCCGGAGAGCCGCAGCTCACCGAAGGCGCCGGCCTCCGCCAGCGCGACATTGGCCCGGACGTAGGGGACCTCGTGGAAGAGGAAGGGAAAGCCGATCTCCGACTGCGCCACGCCCAGCCTGGCCAGGTAGAAGTTGATCATTGTCTTGCCGAATTTGGACAGTCCCGTCCTGGCGGTCTGCACGCCGTCGCGGTTGGTGACATCGAGAAAGTGAATCGCTGGCATTCCCAGGCCTCCAGGCTCGCCGGAGCGCCGCCGCGGCCGCGTCTCCGTTACAGTCCATCTGCGTCAGTCAGTAGTCTATAGATGGAATCAATGTTGATTAAAATCAATATAGGAGCAAGAGAACCGGCGGATGCGGGTGCGAAAGGACCGGGGATGCGGGTGCGGGAGGACCGGCGGATGCGGGTGCGGGAGGACCGGCGGATACGGGGGGACCGGGCGGAGCGGGTGCGGGAGGACCGGCGGATACGGGTGCGAAAGGACCGGGGATGCAGGCGCGGGAGGACCGGCGGATACGGGGGAACTGGGCGGATGCGCGGGAGGACCGGGGGTGCGGGAGGACCGGCGGATGCGCGGGAGGCCCTGGGGATATGGACAAGGGAGGAGCAGGCGGCGTGACGGACTGGATCGGGGCGGCCGAGGCCGCGCAGCGGCTCGGCATCAAGCAGGCCAGCCTGTATTCCTACGTGAGCCGGGGCATCCTGTCCCGGCGGACCGGCCGGGACGGCCGGGCTAGCCTATTCGACCCGGACGAGATCACGGCTCTTCGCCGGCGGGGCAGGCCGCGCCGGGAGCCCGGCGGGGCGGAGCTGGTCATCGAGACCTCGCTGACCGAGATCGCCGGCGGGCGGCTCTGGTACCGCGGGCTCGACGCCGCCGCGCTGGCTGGCACGCGGACCTTCGAGGAGGTCGCCGGCCTGCTGTGGACCGGCTCCTTCGCCGGCGCCGCGGCGCCGTGGCGAGCCACCGGCGAGGCCATCGCGGTCGGCTCCGCCGCGCAGTCGGCGCTGCCGGCCGGCACGCTGGCGCTGGAGCGGCTGCAGGTCATCGTGCCCAGCCTCGCGGCCACCGACCCGCTCCGCCTCCAGCTCGACCCGCCCGCCGTGGTCGCGGCGGCCCGCAGCCTGATCGCCGGCCTGGTCGGCTGCCTGCCCCTGGCCGGACCGGCCGCTCCCGGCGGCCAGTCCATCGCGGCGCAGCTGGCCGCCAGGCTCAGCCCGGACCCGGGGCAGCCCGGCCTCACGGCCACCGTGCAGGCCGCGCTCGTGCTGCTGGCCGACCACGAGCTGGCGGCGTCCACCCTGGCCGCGCGGGTCGCCGCCTCGATGCGGGCGGATCCGTATGCGGTGGTCGCCACCGGTCTTGGCGCGGTCGGCGGCGCCCTGCACGGCGGCGCATCGCTCGGCGCCGAGCTGATGCTGGCCTCGGCCCGCACGCCAGCCGATGCGCCGCACGTCGTCGGCGACCTGCTCAGGCGCGGGGAGCGGATCCCCGGGTTCGGTCATTTCGTCTACGAGACCGGCGACCCGCGCGCCGTTTGCCTGCTGGAGATGATCAGGAACCTGGCGCCCGGGTCACCGCGGCTGGCGGTGACCGACGCGGTGCTCGCCGAGGCCAGCCGCCGGGCGCTGCCAGAGCCGAACATCGACTTCGCGCTCGCCGCGCTGGCCGACGTGGCCGGCCTGATCCGGGGCGCCGGGGAAGCGATCTTCGCGGTAGCCCGCACGGCGGGCTGGCTCGCGCATGCGCTGGAGGAGTATGCACGCAAGACGCCCATCAGGCCGCGCGGGATTTACACTGGGCCACCCGGCACGGGAGGTCGAGGCGATGATCGAGATTAGCGCGATCGAGACGAAGTCCCTGGGAGACCGCGGCTACCTGGTGACGGACGGCGAGACAGCGCTGGTCATCGACCCGCAGCGGGACTTCGACCGGGTGCTCAGGCTTTCCGCTGAGCGCGGCGCGGAGATCTCGCACGTTTTCGAGACCCACCTGCACAATGACTACGTCACCGGCGGCTACGCGCTGGCCCGCGCCACCGGCGCCGCCTATCACGTGAACGCGGCCGATCAGGTGACGTTCGAGCGGACCCCGGTCGCCGACGGCGACGTGATCGAGGCCGGCGGGCTGCGGCTGCGGGCGCTCGCCACCCCGGGCCACACGTTCACGCACCTGTCGTATGCCCTGGAAGACGCCGGCCACGGCACGGTCATCGCGGTCTTCACCGGCGGCTCGCTGCTGTACGGCTCGACCGGCCGCACTGACCTGCTCGGCGCCGAGCACCAGGTCGAGCTGGCCAGGGCACAGCATCGGTCCGCGCGGCGGCTGGCCAGGGAACTGCCCGACGCCGTGGCGGTCTGCCCGACGCACGGATTCGGCAGCTTCTGCTCGGCCACCCAGACGACGGGCACGTCGTCGACGATCGGGGACGAGAAGCGCGTGAACCCCGCGCTGACGATGGCCGAGGCCGACTTCGTCGAGACGACGCTGGCCGGGCTCGATGCCTACCCTGCCTACTACGCGCACATGGGCCCGGCGAACGCGGCCGGCCCGGGCGCGCCTGACCTGTCGCCGCCGCGCCGGGCTGACGCCGCGGAGCTGCGCCGCCGCATCGACGCCGGGGAATGGGTGGTGGACCTGCGGTCGCGGACCGCGTTCGCGGCCGGGCACCTGCGCGGTGCGCTCAATTTCGAGCTCGGCGACAGTTTCGTGACGTACCTGGGCTGGCTCATCCCGTGGGGCACGCCGCTGACGCTGATCGGCGCGACGGCGGCGGACGTGGCGGCAGCGCAGCGGGACCTGGTGCGGATCGGGATCGACCGGCTGGCAGCGGCCGCCGCGGGCCCGCCGGGGGAGTGGTCGGGCAAGGAGCCCTTGTCGTCGTTCGCGGTCGCGGACTTCGCCGAGCTCGAGCGCGCGCGAGAGCTCGGCTCGGTGGTGGTGCTCGACGTCCGGCGCAACGGTGAGTGGGCGCAGTCCCGCGTGCCGGGGGCGGTGCATATCCCGCTGCATGAGCTGCCGGCCCGGATCGGCGAGCTGCCCGGCGGGCAGGTATGGGTGCACTGCCACAGCGGCTACCGCGCGTCCGTCGCCGCATCGCTGCTGGACGCGGCCGCAGTGCCGGTCGTGCTCGTCGATGACGAGATCGAGCGGGCCGAGCGGGCCGGGCTTGCCCGCCCGGCGCCAGGAACGGGGGCGCCAGGCACAGGGGCGCCGCCAGGCACGGTGGCACCGGGAACGGTGGCACCGGAACCGGTGACGCCGCACGTGTCGCCGCGGTACCCGGCCCCGCGGCGCTGGCCGCACGGGGAATCAGATGGCCTGGCCCGGCATTCTCCCTAGCATCAGCAATTCACCGGGAGATCCGCCATGGCCGTCCGCCGCCTGAACCACGCCGTCCTCTACGTCAAGGACCTGGCCAGCACCGTCGACTTCTACCGTGCCGCTCTCGGCTTCGAGGTCCGCACCGAGATTCCGGGCCGGGCGGCGTTCCTCCGGGCGCCGCGATCCGCCAACGATCACGACCTCGGCCTCTTCGAGATCGCCGAGGCCAGGCTTCCGGACGGCCCGTCGCTCGGGCTGTACCACCTGGCCTGGGAGGTTGGCACGCTGGCCGAGCTGGCGGATATCCGCGCCCGGCTCGCGGAGCGCGGCGCGCTGGTGGGCGCGAGCGATCACCGGGTGTCGAAGTCGCTGTATGCCAAGGACCCGAACGGGATCGAGTTCGAGGTGATGTGGCGGGTGCCGACCGAGGACTGGGAGCGGGAAATGCAGGCCGGCCAGATGATTGCCCCGCTCGACCTGGACGGCGAGCTTGCCCGCTGGGGGGACCGGGTGACCGGCGCTGCGGCCGGCTCAGTCACCTGAACCGGGTGCTGCGGCAGGCTCAGTCACCTGAGCCGGGCGCTGCGGCAGGCTCAGTCACCTTGCGTCCCTGCCCGCTACCGCTCGATGCCGGCCTTTCCCGGCGGCCTGGTGCGGGCCTCGATCGTGCCCTTGTAGGCGACGCCGCGGACATGCACCACGGGGGCGTCGTGCGGTAGCTGGCTCTCCCACTGCTCATCGGCGGACCAGCCCTTGCTGACCCCGAAGCCCTCCATCTCGACCCGGATCCCCGGCGGTACCAGGATGTCGATCCGCGACTTGTAGGCGACGGCAACCACGGTGGTGACCCGTGCGGTCAGCTCGGCGGCCCGCAGGTCGAGCAGGCCGCCGCCCTTGTAGACGACCGAGGTGAACCGCTCGGGCACGAGCCAGCGGCCGCCCCGCCGTACCGAGCCCTTGTACGTGCCGGCGAACCGCCCGGCCCGGCGGCCAGCCGGGCCGGCCGCGGCGGGACGGCTGCCGGCGGCAGCGGGCAGGTCATCGAGCAGCTGTGCCAGATCGGCACTGGTCCTGGCGGTGAGCGCGGCGCGCATCCGCTGATCGAATTCATCGTCATCAAGCCGGCCCTCGGCGAAGGCGGCCTGCAGCTGGTGCAGGGCGGCCTCCCGGTCCTGGTCGCCGGCCCGGAGCTGCCGGAGACCTGGCTGCTGTCCTGGCGGCTGGCCAGCCGCCGGCCCCGGGCCCGCACCCGGTGACTGTTCCGCCTGCTCCGGGCTCGCCCCTGGCGGCTGCTCCATCGCCCGCTCGGCTCGCTGCTCCACGGATGACCTCCTCGCCCGAGACTAGTTGCGATATATCTTAACCTGTTCCGGGTGCGCTGGGCTAGGCCCCGGTTCCTGCCGGGGCGCCGGCCGCGGTTCCGGTCAGCTCCTGGTACAGCGCAACGGTCTGCGCCGCGATCCCCGCCCAGTCGAACTCGGCGATGGCCCGCTCGCGCCCCCGCCGGCCCATGGCAGCCGCCATCGACTGGTCGCGGACCAGCGTGTTGACGGCGTCGGCCAGCGCGGCCGGATCGCCGGGCGGCACCAGCAGCCCGGTCTGGCCATCGGCCACCACCTCGGGGATGCCGCCGACCCTGGACGCCACCACCGCGGTCCCGCACGCCATCGCCTCCAGGTTCACGATGCCGAGCGGCTCATACAGCGAAGGGCAGACGAACGCGGTGGCGTGCGACAGCAGCTGGATGACCTCGCGCCTGGCCAGCATGCCGGACAGCCAGATCACGCCGGACCGGCTGTCCCGCAGGTCCTTGACCAGCCCGGTCACCTCGGCCGCCAGTTCCGCGGTGTCCGGCTGACCGGCGCAGAGCAGCAGCTGGGTGTCCGGGTCAAGCCCGGCGGCGGCGCGGAGCAGGACGGGCAGCCCCTTCTGCCGGGTGATGCGGCCGACGAATACCACCAGCGGCCGGTCCGGGTCCGCGCCGTATTGCGCCAGCACGTCGATGCCGGGATCGGGGGCATACTCGCGGGTGTCGATTCCGTTGCGGATCACCCGCACGCGGCCGGCCGGGACTTCCGGATAGCAGCCGAGCAGGTCATCTCGCATTCCCGCCGAGACGGCGATGACCGCGGCCGCTGACTCCAGTGCCGTGCGCTCGCACCAGGACGACAGGGCATAGCCGCCGCCAAGCTGCTCGGCCTTCCACGGCCGCAGCGGCTCCAGCGAGTGCACGGTGACGACGTGCGGTGCGCCGGAGAGCAGAGATGCGAGATGGCCGCCCAGGTTGGCGTACCAGGTGTGAGAGTGCACCACGTCGGCGGCGGCAGCGGCGGACGCCATCGACACGTCGGCGGAGATCGTCTGCAGGGCCTGGTTGGCCCCATCCAGCCGGTCCCAGGGCTGATGGGCGACCGCGCCGGGCCGGTCGGCCCCCTGGCAGTGCACGGTGAGGCTGACCAGGCTGCCGAGTTCGCGCGCCAGGTACTCGACGTGCACGCCGGCCCCGCCGTATACATCTGGCGGGTACTCCCTGGTCAGCAACGCCACCGCAAGCTTGCCCCGAGGGCCGCCGGCGATCACTCCGGCACCAGCTGGCCCTTGCCGACCACGGTGATGCCGCCTTCGGAGACGACAAACCCGCGCGCCTTGTCGTGCTCCTTGTCGACGCCGACCTGCACGCCCTCCGGGACGACCACGTTCTTGTCCAGTATCGCGTCCCTGACCACGGCGTGCCGGCTAATCCTGGTGTTGTTCAAGATGACCGCGCGCTCCACCGTCGACCAGCTATCCACCCGGACCCCCGGGCACAGCACGGACTTGCGCACGAGCCCGCCGGAGACGATGACGCCGTTGCTCACCAGGCTGGACAGCGCCCGGCCCACCCGGTCGCCCTTGTCGTGCACGAACTTGGCCGGCGGCAGGGACGGCACGCTGGTCAGGATCGGCCAGCGGTCGTTGTACAGGTTGAAGACCGGTTGCAGCGCGCACAGGTCCATGTGCGCGCCGAAGTAGGAGTCCAGCGTCCCGACGTCGCGCCAGTAGCCGGCATCCCGCTCCGTCGCCCCGGGCACCTCGTTCTCCAGGAAGTCGTAGGCATGCGCGCTGCGCTGGCTGACCATCATCGGGATGATGTCGCCGCCCATGTCGTGCAGGCTGTCGTCGTTGGCGGCGTCCTTCCGCAGCGCCTCGACCAGCGCGTCACTGGTGAAGACGTAATTGCCCATCGAGGCGAACGCCTCGTCCGGGTGGCCGGGCCGGCCGGGCGGGTCGGCGGGCTTCTCCAGGAACGCCTCGACGGTGTGCCCGTCCTTGCCGACCTCGATCACGCCGAAGGCGGTGGCCTCGGCCCGCGGCACGCCGATGGCCGCCACCGTCGCCGCGGCGCCGGAATCGACATGCCGCCTGATCATCTGGCCGGGATCCATCCGGTAGACGTGGTCAGCGCCGAAGACGGCCACGATGTCAGGCCGGTCGTCGTAGATCAGGTTGAGCGACTGGTAGATGGCATCCGCCGAGCCGGTGTACCAGTGCGGGCCGCGCCGCTGCTGGGCCGGCACCGGCGTCACGTAGTTGCCGAGCAGGCTGCTCATCCGCCAGGTGGTGGTGATATGCCGGTCGAGGCTGTGACTCTTGTACTGGGTCAGCACGCAGATGCGCAGGCATCGTGCGTTCACCAGGTTGGACAGCGCGAAATCCACCAGGCGGTAGAGGCCGCCGAACGGCACGGCGGGCTTGGCCCGGTCCGCCGTCAGCGGCGCCAGCCGCTTGCCGGCCCCGCCCGCCAGCACGATGCCCAGGACCCTCGGCTCGGCCATGTCGCACCTCGCGATCTTCGGTCCCCGGGACCTACCCCGCCGCGGCCGTCCGATTCGGCGTTCCGGCGGGTTTCGCCGGGCTTCGCGCTCCCAGTGTTGCGCCATTGGCAGCCCGGCGGTATAGGCACCGGCCGATGCGGCAGGAAATCTCGCCGGCGTCCGCGCCGCGCGAGCGGGCAGTCACCTTTGATGAGTAACGCGGATCTTCGACTGCGAGTGCCCGAGGGCAGCCCAGTCATCCATCAGGCGGGCCTGCAGGCCATGCCGGGCGGCCAGTGCCACGAGCGTTTCTGCCCGGTAGTAGAAGTCCTCGCGGAGCACCTGGTGCTCCTCGCCGGTGGTCCGGTCGAAGGTGAAGTCGAAGAACCCGCCGGGGGCCATCACCCGGCCGACGTTGCCCAGGCACTCGCCGATCACCTCGATCGGGCAGTGCGAGAACACGCTGTGCGCGTGCACCACGTCGAACTCCGCCGGCGGCAGGAACGCTAATCTCATATCCCGGACCAGGGTCAGGTGCGGCAGTTTGCGCTGCAGGCTGAACTCGGTCATCGTGTCCTGCGCGGCGAGCAGGATGTCGGGCGAGATGTCGACGCCGTAGTAGTTCCCCGCATCCAGGTAGCCGATGAACAGGCGGCCGGCCCGCAGGTTGCCGCAGCCGATCTCCAGCATCCGCATGCCCGGCTTGAGGCCGTGTCCCAGCAGGTAGTCGAATTGCAGCTGGCCAATTCTCAGCCAGGACTCGTGCGTCTTGCTGCCGACCGCGCCCTCATGGCTGCGCGAGGCCTCGGACCGCATCACCGCCCGGTAGTAGCTGAGGTGATCATGTGCGCGCAGGCTGAGCCAGGCGTCACGGCCGCGGCGCCGCGCGTACGGCAGGATGCGGCCAGGGTGCCGGATGGCGTAGCCGATCTTGTAAGACAGGTCGGAGCGGTTCTTGACGGTCACCACGCCCAGGCTAGGCGGGTCAGGGACATGCACGGTCGTGGTCTGCCGAAATCGATGCCGTGGGCCGACCACGCCATGGCTGGCCGGCCGGCTGGCAGCGCTACGTCGCTAGTTCGCTGCCTCGTCGGCGCCTGCGCTGGCGCTGGCATTCCGGGTACGTGCCGTAAAGACCCGGGTGGCGAGCAGCCGTGCCGTCTCCATCCCGACGCCCATGACGACCGCCCAGCCGAGCGCCTCCGTGAGCGCGACCTCGGGATCGTGCGGATCAGTGGGCGGCTCCTTGCCGGTGATTCGCTTCCAGCCGAAAGTGATCACCTTCCTGGCGATGGCCGCCGCGACGAACGCGGCGACCATGCCGGCCACGCGGGTGCTGCCACCGGCGCGCTTGGCTGCCATCCGACTTCCTTCCTGACGACCGTCCGAGGATCATCCCACGGGGCTGCCGCCGGTGCGCGCGGCAGGACGCGATCTCTCGATCGCGGCGGCGAGCTCAGCGGGGTGCCTGGTGGCGATCAGCCAGTACGGCTGGGCCGGCGACCGCCCGCTGGTCTCGATGTAGACGGCGAGCTTGAGATACGGCCTGATGAGCAGGAAGGCCGCCGGATCGGCCCGCGGGCCGCGCAGCGCGCGCGCCTGGGCTTCGTCGAGTTGCGCCACCTCGCCCGCAGACTGCAGTGGCAGCACGGCCTTGCCTGCCCGCAGCCGCCCGCCGGCCACCTCGATGCGGGTACCGCCCCAGGCCAGCAGGGCGGCCGCGGTTCCGCCGCCGGTGACGGCATAGACCGCGATGGCGACCCCGACGCTGAAGCCGGCCCAGAGGGTACTGCCGATGATGGCCACGCAGAACAGGCCGAGCGCCCAATAGGAGGCAGGCACGCGGAGCCGCTCGCGGTAGTTGCCCATCTGGCTACGGTAGTTGGTTACATGGAAGACATGACTGGCCGACGGACGCGGCGGGGCGACAGGGCTCGCGCGGCAGCGGGCACGGCGCTGCCGGAACGAGCCAGCTGGGCCGTCGACGCTGCCGATGCCGCACCGGAACCAGGCCCGGCGGCGGGAAACATCGCGACCGGCCGCTCTGCGCGGCTGCGCGCTGCCGCTGCGAGCCTCCGGCAGCGCGCGCAGGCTGCCGCGGCGCAGCCCGCGGGCTCGTCATCCGCTCCGGGCCCGCCATCGGCGGCCGGCTCGCCGCCCGAGGCGGATCCGCCGGACGCGCCGCCGGGCGGCGCAGCGCAGGCCGGTCCTGCGCAGGCCGCGCCGACTGTGCCGCGCTTCCTGCGCCAGGGGGCCGCCTGGTCCTGGCGGCTGCTCCTGATCGGCCTCCTGATCTACGTGGCGTTCCGGGTCGCGAGCGCGCTCAGCCTGGTTGTCCTGCCGTGCCTCGCCGCCCTGCTGCTCACTGCCCTGCTGCATCCGCTGACCGCGCGGCTGCGGAAGCTGGGCTTGCCCTCGCTGGCCGCGACCTGGAGCACGATCCTCGCGGCGATCGCCGTCCTCGCAGGCGTGGGCACGCTGGCCGCGAACCGGGTCAGCGCGGATTACCCGATGCTGTCCGCCGAGGTCAGGCACACCGCGCGGCAGATACAGTCCTCGCTGGCCGGCCCGCCGTTCCACATCAGCAGCGTCCGCCTGCAGCAGTACTCCAACGAGCTGGTGCAGTTCCTAACGCAGCACAAATCGCTGGTCGCGGGCACGGTGGTGACCGGAGGGCGGATCGTCCTGGAGCTGCTGACCGGGCTCGTGCTCACGGTGTTCATCACGTTTTTCCTGCTCAAGGACTACGAGCGGATCTGGAACTGGCTGGTGAGCAGGCTGCGGCCAGCGGCGAGGGAGCGGGCCACCAAGGCGGGCATGGCCGCCTGGGATGCCCTGGAGCACTATGTGCGGGGAACCACCCTCGTCGCGGCGATCCACGCGATCGCCATCGGCCTCGCCCTCTGGATCCTTGGCGTGCCGCTGCTGGTGCCGCTGATCATCCTGGTCTTCCTGGCCGCGTTCGTGCCGCTTGTCGGGATCCTGGTGGTCGGGGCGCTGGCGATCCTGGTGACGCTCGGCACCAGGGGCTGGCTCGCGGCGGTGATCCTGCTCGCGGTGTTCCTGCTGGAGAACCAGATAGAGAGCCATCTGCTGCAGCCGCTCGTCGTCGGCCGGATCGTGCGGCTGCATCCGCTCGCGATCATCCTGGTGCTGGCCGTCGGCGGAATCGTGGCCGGCATCGCCGGAGCGATCGTCGCGGTGCCGGCCGCGGCCGCGATCAGCCATGCCTGGCCCTACCTGCGAAGCACGCAGACAGCACCGCCGGGCGAGCCATGACCGGCGGGCCGCTGGAGCGCGGGCGCCTGCCGGTCCGTCCGGTACGGCGAAGGCCCGGGCGGCGGTAAGGTCGCGTCGGTGAACAACGCCGGGAGGACGGACGCCATGCCGCTCGCGAATGCTGAACCGGACGCGGTGCACGTGCTGATCCGGCGGCTGGATCCGGGTATTCCGGTGCCCGCGCGGGCTCATCCCGGTGATGCGGGCGCCGACCTGGTCGCCGCCGCCGACGTGGAGCTCGCCCCGGGCCAGCGCGCTGTCGTGCCCACCGGCGTCGCCATCGCGCTGCCCGACGGGTATGCCGCGTTCGTGCATCCGCGGTCCGGCCTGGCCGCCCGGCACGGAGTGACGATCGTCAATGCGCCCGGCACCGTGGATGCGGGGTACCGTGGCGAGATCAGGGTGACGCTGCTCAACACCGATGCCGGCCAGCCCGTCCGGTTCCAGCGCGGCGACCGGATCGCCCAGCTGGTCATTCAGCGGGTCGAGCGCGCCGTCTTTCACGAGGTCGACTCGCTTCCGGGGTCTGCCAGGGGGGACGGCGGCCTCGGATCCACCGGCGGTCACGCCGCCACGGCCGGCCAGGCCGCTAGCCACGAGAATCCAGCCACAAGGTAACCAGCCACAAGGCAACCAGCCACAAGGCAACCAGCCACAACAACCAGCAGTGAGCAACCAGCCACAACAACCAGCAGTGAGCAACCAGCCACAGCAACCAGCAGTGAGCAACCAGCCACGGCAACCAGCAGTGAGCAACCAGCAGCAGCTGGCAACGAGCGACAAGGTAAGGAGCGTGCGGGGTGTTCCGACGGCGCCGCCGCGAGCACGCGGCTCAGCCCGGATTCGAAGCTGACGCTGCCCGGGATGACCTTGACATCCAGGGCAGCCTGGACTCCCCCGACGATCTGGCGGAGGACGAGGATCTCCCCGACGATGACTTCGGAAACGAGGGACCCGGGGACGGCGAAGACTTCGGAGACGACGAGGACATCGCGGACGGCGGCGGCCGGGCAGGCCCGGCAGCCGCCGATGACCCTGGCGGGCAGGCATCGGGTCCCTGGGACGCCGCTGAGCGCTTTCCCGCTCGGGAGCGGATGGACTTCGGCAGCCTCCAGATACCAGTCCGCGAGGGCCTGGAGGTCCAGATCAACATGGCCGAGGACCAGGGCGTGTGGATCGCGGTCCTGCGCGGCGAGAACGGCCTGCAGCTGCAGGCGTTCGCCGCGCCGAAAACCAGCGGGCTCTGGGACGAGGTACGGCAGGAGATCGCCGCCGAGGTCGCGAAGTCGGGCGGCGACAGCGAAGAGGCCGAAGGGCCGTTCGGCCCGGAACTGCATGCGCGCGTCGTCGCCGCGGAACCCGGCCATCGCACCCAGAAGCAGCCGGTCAGATTCCTCGGCGTGGACGGGCCCCGCTGGTTCCTGCGCGGCGTGATCAGCGGCCCGGCGGCCCGCCGCCCCGAGCTGGCCAGGCAGTTCGAGGAGGTATTCGCGGACGTGGTCGTGGTGCGCGGCGAGCATCCGGCGCCGCCCAGGGACCTGCTCGAGATCAGGCTGCCCGAGGAGGCGCGGGCGGCGCTGGAGGAGCAGATGGCCGCGGAAGGCATCCAGGACCCGCCGAACCCGTTCGAGCGCGGCCCGGAGATCACCGAGACCAGGTAGCCCGGCCGATCGCCGAGACCAGGTAGCCCGGCCGATCACCGAGACCAGGTAGCCCGCCGGCTGGGAAGCCGGCCCGGGCAACCCTGGCCCGTGGAGCCCGGCTGGCTCAGTGGTCGCCGGCCAGCAGCTGCCCGAGCTGATGCTCGACATCCTCGCTGGTCACGAACAGCAGCTCGTCTCCGCCCTCCAGCGGGTCATCGCTGTTCGGGACGATCACCCGGCCATCCCGCAGGATGGCGACAAGCGCCGTATCGGCTGGCCAGTCGATGTCGCCGATCCGCTGCCCGGCCAGCGGCGCGTCCGCGGGCATGGTGATCTCGACGAGGCTGGCCTCGCTCTGCCGGAACGTCATCAGCCGGACCAGGTCCCCGACGCTGACCGCCTCCTCGACCAGCGCGGAGAGCAGCCTCGGGGTGGACACCGCGACGTCCACGCCCCACGACTCGTTGAACAGCCACTCGTTGCTGGGGTGGTTGATCCTGGCCACCACCCGCGGCACCCCGTACTCGGTCTTCGCGAGCAGCGACACGACCAGATTGGCCTTGTCGTCGCCGGTCGCGGCGATCACCACGTTGCACCGCTCAAGGGAGGCGTCGTCCAGCGAGGTGATCTCGCACGCGTCCGCCAGCAGCCACTCGGCCCGCGGCACGCTGTAGACCTTGATCGACCGCGGGTTCTTGTCGATCAGCAGGACCTCGTGCCCGTTCTCGAGCAGTTCCTTGGCGATGGAGCGGCCGACCGCGCCCGCCCCGGCGATGGCTACCCGCATGTCAGTGACCGCCCTTTCCCGGTGCGGCCGGCTGGCAGAAGATCGCCGTGATCCGCGCTATGTCGCCCTCGCGGGCGATGACGTGCACCACGTCGCCCTCTTGCAGGACGGTGCTCCGCCCCGGCAGCATGGCTTCGCCAAGCCGGGAGATGAACGCGATCCTGGCGTCGGACGCATCCTCAAGATCGCCCACCTTCTCGCCGAGCCAGCGGTCCGAGCAGGCCACCTCGGCGAGCACCACGGCGCCGGTCGGGTCGCGCCAGAGCGGTTCCGAGCCTTCCGGCAGCAGCCTGCGCAGCATCTGGTCCGCCGTCCAGCGCACCGTCGCGACGGTGGGGATGCCGAGCCGCTGGTATACCTCGGCGCGGCGGGGGTCGTAAATCCGGGCAACGACCCTGGCCACGTTGAATGACTCCCGGGCGACGCGTGCCGAGATCACGTTCGAGTTGTCCCCGCTGCTGACGGACGCGAACGCGTCGGCCTGCTCGATGCCCGCCTCGATCAGCACATCGCGGTCGAAGCCGATGCCGGTGATCTTGCTGCCCTTGAAGCCCGACCGCAGCTTGCGGAACGCCTCGGCATCCTGGTCGATGACGGCAACCGAGTGGCCCTGGTCCTCGAGAATGTGGGCGATGGTCGAGCCAACCCGCCCGCACCCCATGATCACGATGTGCACGGCCTTCCCTTCAGCCAGAACGATGCCCGATCAAGGTATGCCCTCTCGCGCGGTGCTGCTAGCCTCAACGGCCCCCCGGTGGGCTCTCCGCTCACCGGTCACGGGAGCATAGTGCAATGAATCTGCCCGCCGGCCAGCCGCCCAAGGCGGGCGACCTGCTCGAACTGACCGTCGGCGAGGTCGTGCACGGCGGCTGGTGCGTTGCCCGCGCAGCCGCAACGGGGGCTGGGTGATCTTCGTGCGGCACGCCCTGCCCGGCGAGCGGGTACGCGCCCTGGTCACGCAGACCACGTCGAAGTTCGCCCGGGCCGACGCGGTGCAGATCCTGACGGCCGCGGCCGGCCGGGTCGACCCGCGCTGCCCGCATGCACGCCCTGGCGGCTGCGGCGGATGTGACTGGCAGCACGCCAGCCTGCCGGCCCAGCGCGAGCTGAAGGCAGCGGTCGTCCGGCAGCAGCTGCGCCGCATTGCCGGGATCGACCGCGACGTCGTGGTCGAGTCGCTGGACGGGGACGCTGACGGCCTCGGCTGGCGGACCAGGGTCAAGTTCGCCGTGCGGTCCGACGGCACCGCCGGGCTGCGCCGGCACCGGTCCCACCAGGTCGTCGCGGTCGGCGACTGCCCGATCGCGCATCAGCTGGCCGACGCCGCTGGCATCACCCGCAGACGCTGGCACGGGGCCAGGTCGGTGGAAGTGGCGGTCGCCCCGGAGTCGGGCGAGCGCGCGCTGATGATCTCGGGCGGAGCAACCCGTTCAAAATCCTGGCCTGATTTCCCGGCGGACACGGTGCTCACGCCGGGACAGGACGGCAGCCTCACCGCGCTGCGCGGTAGCGGATTCTTGCACCAGCAGGCCGCCGGCCGGTCCTGGCGGGTCGGCGCGGGGACGTTCTGGCAGGTGCACCCGGGCGCGGCCAGCGCGCTGGCCGATGCCGTGCTCGGCGCGCTCGCGCCCCGCCCCGGGGACGTGGCGCTGGACCTGTACTGCGGCGCCGGACTGTTCGCCGGCGTGCTGGCCGACGCGGTCGGGCCGGAAGGCACCGTGATCGCGATCGAGGCGGACACCTCGGCGGTGCGCGACGCCCGGCACAACCTCCGGTCGACGCCATGGGCCAGGGTGCACAAGGGCGACGCCGGAGCGATGCTCGCCAGGTACGGCGTGTCCGGTGCCTCGCTCGCGGTGCTGGACCCGCCGAGGGCGGGCGCCGCGCGGCAGGTCGTCGAGCTGCTGGCGGCGGCGGGCACCGATGCCGCGCTGAGCCGGATCGCCTACGTGTCCTGCGACCCGCCGACCCTGGCCCGTGACCTGGCAATATTCGGCGAGCATGGCTGGGACCTGGCGGCGCTGCGGGCGTTCGACGCGTTCCCGATGACCCACCATGTGGAGTGCCTGGCCACGCTGACGCGCTGGTAGCCGTGCCCGCGGCTGGCTACCCCCCGGCCTGGTCGGCGTCCTTGCTGTGCAGCGCCGCCTCGACCTCGATGGTGAGCTGGATCTTCTCGCTCACCATGACACCGCCGCCGGGGATCGCCATGTTGGCTCGGATGCCGAAGTCGGTGCGGTTGATCTCGCCGGTGGCCGAGAAGCCGGCCCTGGTGCCGCCGAACGGGTCCGGGCCGAAGCCGTTGACCTCGAGCGCGAGCTGCACCGGGCGGGTGATGCCGCGAATGGTGAGGTCCCCGTCGACGACCAGGCTGTCGCCGCTGCGCCGGATGCCGGTCGAGCGGTACGTCATCGTGGGGTAGTTCGCGGCGTCGAGGAAGTTCTCGCCGCGTACGTCGTCGTCGCGCTGCTGGTTGCTGGTGTCGAACGAGGTCGTGTCGATGGTGGCCGTGGCCGATGACTGCATCGGGTCGTCGGCGGTGATGATCTGGCCCTCGAACTTGGTGAAGTTCCCGCGGACCTTGCTGACCATCAGGTGCCGGGCGACGAAGCCAATGTGAGAATGGACGGGATCAATGTCCCAGGTGCCCGCTATATAGCCGGGTATCTCGACAGCCTGTGCTGTCATGGTGTCTCCTAGGTTCTCAGAGGTATGACGGTTACTGGACCATACGAGGTACTGATCCTGAACCATTTGCCATCCTCTTGAGAGCGGCCCGGACTGCGCAAGACGGCACATCAAGCTGCCCGAGTAACCCGGAGGTAACCAATGGACCCTGGCATTGCCGCCGCGGCGGCCGGCGTGGCCGGGTGCCGGGTACGGGAAATCCTCGACCGGATCGGCCACAAGTGGTCGCTGTTCGTCATCTTCCGCCTGGGCGAAGGCCCGCGGCGATTCACCGTGCTGAAGCGCTCCGTCGACGGCATCAGCCAGCGGATGCTGACCGTCACCCTCCGCGGCCTGGAACGGGACGGCATCGTCAGCCGGACCATGTACCCGGTCATGCCGCCGCGCGTCGACTATGCGCTCACCCCGCTGGGCCATACCCTGCTGGACGCCGTCGGCGCGCTGATGGCCTGGGCGGACGAGCATCTCGCCGAAGTCGATGCCGCGCGTGCCCACTACGACGCTCGCGCCGCCCACGCACAGGCCGGCCCGGCTGCACCGCCGGGCTTCCCGGAGGTTTACCCACAACAATGACGCCGGTTATCCACAGATTGCGCGAGCGTCCGCCCGGCGGCCGGCTGCCGGGCCAGCCCGGGGAAATGGCCCAGACACCGCGATCCGGGGCCGATACGACAGGATGGCGGCATGCAACTGCGGATCTTCACCGAACCCCAGCAGGGTGCCAGCTACGACACGCTGCTCGCCGTCGCCCGCGCGGCCGAGAACCTCGGCTTCGACGCCTTCTTCCGCTCCGACCACTACCTGAAGATGGGCCCCGGCAGTGGCCTGCCCGGCCCCACCGACGCCTGGGTGACGCTGGCCGGGCTGGCGCGCGAGACGTCCAGGATCCGGCTCGGGACGCTGATGACCCCGGCCACCTTCCGGCTGCCTGGCCCGCTGGCGATCACCGTGGCGCAGGTGGACCAGATGAGCGGCGGCCGGGTGGAGTTCGGGTTCGGGGCCGGCTGGTTCGCGGCCGAGCATGAGGCCTACGGCATCCCGTTCCCCGGCACCGCCGAGCGCTTCGACCGGCTGGAGGAGCAGCTGGCGATCATCACCGGGCTCTGGGAGACGCCGGAAGGAGACAAGTTCTTGTTCAGCGGGACGCACTACTCGGTAGCCGACTCGCCGGGACTGCCCAAGCCCGCGCAGCAGCCGCGGCCGCCGGTGCTCATCGGCGGCACCGGCCCGCGCCGGACGCCGCTGCTGGCCGCGCGGTACGCGGATGAGTTCAACGTCGCCTTCAGCGGGCTGCAGGAGACGGCAGCGGCCTTCGGGCGGGTGCGGGACGCATGCTCGGCGGCGGGCCGCGCGGCGGAGTCGATGACGTACTCGGTGGCGCACACCGTGTGCTGCGGCCGGTCGGCGGCGGAGCTTGAACGCCGTGCCGCCTCAATCGGGCGGAGCGTCGACGACCTGCGGACAGGCGGCCTGGCCGGCACCCCCGCCGAGGTCGCCGACGCGATCGCCACGTATGCCGGGATCGGCGCACAGCGCGTCTACCTGCAGATACTCGATCTGCACGACCTTGATCACCTGGACCTGATTGCCTCTGAGGTGGTCCCGCTGCTCGGCTGACGCCAGGCCGGCCGCGGTGCTCAGGCGGCGGCGACCCGCACCGGCAGCCCGGCCAGGCCCTTGATCGTGTTGTTCAGATACGTCCGGACCGGCCCCGCCAGTTCCAGGCTGGCCACCCGCCGGGCCAGGGCAGCGAGCAGCAGCTCGCCCTCGAGGCGGCCGAGCGCGACGCACGCGTGAATCCCCGAGCCGAACCCCACATGCCCGGCGGCGCGCCCCGGCGGACAGCAGCGATCGCACCAGCAGGCGGGCCTGGTCACCGGCTCACCTCCTGCCGCGTCGGCCCTGGCTAGCTTGCGCCTCGCCACGGGTCGTAGTCCACTTCCAGCGCCTCCTGGGCGGGACGCTGCGCGGCAGGCACGTGGCGCAGGTTCAGCCGGATCCTCGTCCAGGTCGAAGACCGGCCGCGCATCGAGTCCACCAGCACGTCGGACGGTTCGAGGTACGGCCAGACGTCGCCGTGCCGCTCCTTCCAGCGGTCCAGCCCCCGCATCGCCTCGGCCTGGGTGGCCGCCCTGGCGATCTCGATCAGCGGCATCGTCGGCTTGCGCCGGCCAGCCGCCCCGCTTGTCCCGGGCGGAGCGCCGGCGCCGGGCGGAGCGCTTGTCCCGGGCGGAGCGCCGGCCCGGCGTTTCGACGGCTGCACCCGCGGCGGCTCACCGGCCTGCTTGTCGAAATGCGGTGGCCAGGGCGCGTCGGGCAGCCCGGCGGCCGTGTGATCCGCCGCGAGGCGGAGCAGCGGCTGCAGCGAGCCTGGCTGCTCGTCCATGCCAGCGGTCAGGTCCCCCGCCGCGGCGAGCCGCACCGGCATCGTGTCGATGGTGAACGCCTCCGGGCGGCAGTCAGCCACCTCATCCCAGGTCAGCGGCGCCGAGACCCGCGCGTCCTGGGTCGGCCTGACCGAGTAGGCGGAGGCGACCGTCCGGTCCTTGGCGTTCTGGTTGTAATCGACGAACACGCCGTGCCGCTCTTCCTTCCACCACCGGGCGGTGGCCAGGTCCGGCGCGCGCCGCTCGATTTCCCGCGCCAGCGCCACCGCCGCGGCGCGGACCTCGGTGAATGTCCAGCGCGGCTCGATCCGTGCGTAGACGTGCATGCCGCGCGAGCCAGACGTCTTGGGCCAGCCGGCCAGGCCGAAGTCGGCGAGCACCTCCCTGGCCACCAGGGCGACCGCGACGATCTGCGGCCATTCGATGCCGGGTACGGGATCGAGGTCGACCCGCAGCTCGTCCGGATGATCAAGGTCGTCGGCGCGGACCGGGTGCGGGTTGAGGTCGATGCAGCCGAGGTTTACCACCCAGGCGAGCTGCGCCGCGTCACGGACGACGACCTCCTCGGCCGTGCGCCCGGACGGGAAGCTCAGCTCGATGGTCTCGATCCAGTCCGGGCGCGCGGACGGCGCCCGCTTCTGGAAGAAGGGCGGCTTGGCGGCTCCGTTCACGAAGCGCTTGAGTACCATCGGCCGCCCGGATACCCCGCGCAGCGCGCCCTCGGCGACCGTCAGGTAGTACCTGACGACGTCCAGCTTCGTGTGCCCGGTCTGCGGGAAGTAGACCTTGTCCGGGTTGGTGACCGGCACCGTGCGGCCGGCCACCTCCAAGATCTCCTTGCGGTCGGGCATCCGCCCACGATAACCGGAGCCTTGTCCGGGCCGGTCAGCCGACCAGCTCGTCGGCAAGCTCCGCGGACAGGCCGTACGCGCCGGCCGGCATCCCGCCGGCGATCGACTTGCCGATCGTGACCATGTCGGGGTCGAGGCCCCAGGCGAGGGTGCAGCCGCCGGGGCCCGCGCTGAACGTGTGCGTCTCGTCGTTGATCAGCAAGCAGCCGTACTGGCGGGTCAGGTCGCGGACCGCGGCCAGGTAGCCGGGCTCGGGCAGCACGATGCCGATGTTGGTCAGGGCCGGTTCCATCAGGACCGTGGCCACGTCACCGACCGCGAGCTCGCGCTCCAGCGCGGCCAGGTCGTTGAACTCGGCCACCCGGGTGGTCTGCCGCGGGTCGACCGGGGCGCCGACGTTGCCCGCCCGCGGCACCGCGCCGATGGCCCGGCGACGATGAAGGTCTCGTCCACGCTGCCGTGGTAGCAGTAGCTGAACACGCAGATCTTCGGCCGTCCGGTCAGCTGCCTGGCGAGCCGGATCGCCCACCGGTTGGCGTCGGTCGCGGTCAGCGTGAAGCTCCAGTGCGTCGGCCCGAAGCGCCGAGCAAGATCAGCGGCGACCCAGTCGGCGTCGGGCGTCGGCAGCATGGTCGCCGCGCCGCCGAGCTCGGCGTACCTGCGGGTCACCGCGGCGACGGTCGGGGCGGGGGAGTGCCCGGCCATCGCGCCGGTGTCGCCGAGGCAGAAGCCGATGAAGGTGTTCCCGTCGATGTCCGACAGTCGCGCGCCGCGCGCCTCGGCGAAGTAGATCGGGAACCCTCCTGCCCACATGCGCATCCAGGTCATCGGTACCCCGCCGAGCAGGTTGCCGCCCGCCGTGCGGAACGCGTGCAGGGACCCAGGGTGGCGCTGGCCGTACGTCTCCCGCTCGCGGCTGATCAGCCCGGCGAGATGCTGCCGGTCGAACACTGCCTGCTCCGTCGTCGGGCTATCCGGCATCGGCGGTACCTCCTGCGGTCGGCGCGGGGACGGGGGATCGGCCTGCGGGTCAGCTGCGCAGCTCGTCGAGGATGGCAGTGATGTCGCGCACCGTGCGTCGCAGCACCGGCAGCCGGGCGGCGGCGATCAGCCGGGCGGCGATCGGCGCGGTCATCTCGATCAGCCGGTAGGTCCTGGCGAAGCCGGGCGAGGTGTCGTGCACCCAGTACAGAATGATGCCCATCGAGTACAGCCACAGCAGCTCGGGCAGCTTCGCCCGGAGCTCGGGCCCGATCCGGGCGGACGACCCGTCGATCACCTGCCGGTAGACGGCGATGGCAGCGTCGCGCACCGGGCTCGACTGGGCACTGAACGGGCTCAGCGGGGTGCTCGGTTCCGCCGCGTGCTTGTAGAAGGTGGCGGCGAAGGCGTGGTACGGGACACTGACGTCGATCAGCGCGCGCACCGTGCCGCTCAGCCGGGCGGTGAGGTCGGTCTCGGTGGCCAGTACCTGGCGGCAGGCCGCCAGGTGCCGCGCGTGGTTGCGGAGGTAGAACTCCTGGATCAGTTCTTCTTTGGAGCCGAAGTAGTAGTAGGCGTTGCCGGTGGAGACGCCCGCCCGCTCGGCGATCGCGCGCATCGTGGCCGCCTCGTAGCCGCGCTCAAGGAACAGCGCCAGGGCCGCCTCGGTGATGGCTGCCCTGGTCTGCTCGGCCCGCGCCGTGCGCGCCTGATAGGCCTGGCCATCGCAGCAATGATCTACGCGGTACTGCGGCGCCGTGCGTCGCCGGCTGGGTGGCGACGCTGGCGACCGTCCCGGTGCTCTTTGACCCGGCTCAGCTGCTGATCGAGCAACTGGTCATGGCGGACATCCTGGCCATGTTCTTGATGGTCGCGGCGTTCGCGATGACGCTGATCCGGACGCTCCCGCCCAGCGGCAGGCCCGTCGGGATGCCGGGGTGACCTGATCACCGGGGAGGTCGGTACCTGGCCGCGTTCGCCGCTGGCAACCCGGCCGCCGCGCCTTGCCGTCCTTACGCCGGGTAGGTGTCGGGAGTCGTGGTGAAGGTGCGGCCGGATGGGGTGGTCCAGCTGAAGGTGCCGGGGGCCGTTTGCCGGACCTTCCAGCCGGGGTGGTGTTTGAGGAGATGGTCGGTGCGGCAGAATGCGCCGAGGTTGCAGGAGCAGGTCAGGCCGCCGTCATCGAACGGGATCGTATGATCCAGGTCGCCGCGCCAGGCGGGCTGCCGGCAGCGGGGATTGCGGCACGTTCGGTCCCGGGCGGTGATGTAGTCCCGCAGCCGGGGCGGCGGCCGATAGCCGGGGCTGGCGAGGGTGTGGGCGCAGCCGCCGGCGGCGGCATCGGCCGCGGCGGCGGCCCGTGCCCGGGCGGCAGCGCGGTCCGCTGCCTGCAGGGCGCGGCGCAGGATCGGGCCGAGCGCGTCCGGGCCGGGGGCAGGGCCGGGCGGGTCCGGCCCGGGGATGGAGCCGGGGCTTGGCCTGCGGCCGGTGCATGGCTCTGGTTCTGGTGGCAGCGGAGGCGGGTGGGCGAGGAGGTCTTCTGGGATGGTGAGGGTGACCCGGCCGACGAGCCCGCTGCCGGCGCGTGTCGCGGTGCTGGTTCCGGTCCCGTCGGCCATGGCGCAGGCGTCGGCATCGCGACCGTAGCCGCCGCTGGTCGCGGTGGCTCCGCCGACCGGTCGCGGCGGTCTGTCTCGTCCCCGGGGGCGGGGGATGCGGGTGACGGCGATGGCGTGCCCGGCGGGGCTGGTGATGATGATCCGCCATTCGGCGGCGGGATCGCGGGCAGCGCAGCCGGCCAGCTGGCGGGCCTGGGCGGCGGTGACGGGCCCGATCCGGCCCAGGTGCCCAGGGCTCTCGCTGGTCCCGGCCAGGACCTGCCAGGGCACCGAGAGGTCCAGCAGCCCGGGGACAGGCCGCCCGTCGGCGGGTCGCCTAGCGGCCGGGTGGGCGAAGGCGGGCGGGATGACGGCGGGCAAGTCCGGCCAGGCCCATGCCGGGCGGCCGTCGTCCTCATCACATGGGCCACCGCCGTCCCGGCCGTGCCTGGCCTCGCCGCCATCGGCGGGGCCAGGCTCGTCCTCGTGGTAGCGAGGCGCGTCGGCGTCCCCGGGCGGCGGCACGCCCGCGCCGGGCACCTCGCCCGGCCCGTCATCGCCCGGCCCGCCGTCTCGCGGGTCGCCGAGATCGGCGGGGTCATCGGGGCCGTCTGGGTCGGCAGGACTATCAGGGTCGGCGGGCTCAGCGGGGCCATCGGGGTTGTCTTCGGCCGGCGGGATCGGCGGCAGGGTGCCGAGCAGCAGGCCGATATACACCTGCGCGGACAGCAGGTCCAGCGGGCCGCCGGCGCCGGAGGCCTTCATGGCGCGGGCCATGGCCTTGATCCGGGCCATCGCCGCGGCGGCATGCACTGCAGGCAGCCTTTGCCCGGCCAGCGTCGCAGTGTGCTCCTCATCGGGATACAGCACGACCTTGGCCCGTCGTTCCGATTCCTTGCGGCGGTCCTCGGCGCCGCGGGGGTCAGCGGCGATCACCGCGCGACGCAGCGCCGCGCGCAGCATGCCCGGGGTCTGGTCCCCGGCGGCGGGCAGCACCTTGTCCTCCACCGCGCGGGCGGCCTCATCGGTGAGCATGCTGGTGGCCTCGGCGATCAGCCGGGCGCGGTACAGGTCGATGATCCCTGCGGTGAGCGCAGCCTGCGTGCCGGGCAGCCGCCACGCCAGCGTGACGGCCAGATCCGCCCATCCGGCCGCGCCGTACTGCGACATCGTCAGCTCCAGAGCGACCTCGGCGACCGCGGATGCCGTGATCCTGACCGGGCGGCCATCCGGCCCCGTCCCGACATCCTCATCGCGGGCGGCGGCCCGGGCGGCGATCTGCGCGACCGCGGCCAGCTCCTGCGCGGCCGCCCAGGACGCGACCCGCCGCCAGGATCCCGCGACTGCGGCCAGATCATCACCGGGCAGGCTGGTGGGCGGCGCCATCGCCAGCCACGCGGCCAGGTCCGGGCCCGGCGCCAGGTGCTCGGCGACTCGCCCCGCCAGTACCCCGGCCGGGAGCCGCTGCCCGCTGGTCCCGCCCCGGTCAGCAGGACATTCAAGATCATCTGGGCGGTCTGGGAGGGCCGGGTCGCCCACGCGGGCCGGATCATCTGGGCGGGCCGGGTCGCCCACGCGGGCCGGATCATCTGGGCGGGCCGGGTCGCCCACGCGGGCCGGATCATCTGGGCGGGCCGGGTCGCCCACGACAGCCGGGTCGTCCGGGTCACCGGCCGCAAGCCCCAGCGCTGCAGCCCCGGTCCGTGAACCCGCAGCAGGCGCAAGGCCGGACGCGACAGGCGCGCTAGCACCGGAAACGCCAGCACTGGCAGCATCGGTGCCGTCAGCATCGCCGGAGATGGCGGCCATTAGCGCGGCGAAGTCGAGTTCCCACGACCAGGACAGGCCCTGCGGGGCGCCCAAGTCATCAAGATCTGTTGACATCGGTCACCTCCTTGCCTGGCGTTGGCGATCGGGTCGTTTCTGGTCGTGGTCCTATCTTAGCTAAGAATATCGAGTAATGGTGACAAAATAAGAGATATACCGAACTTAAATTTGATCAGTGAGAAATCACCCTGCGATCGGTCGGCGCGTGGTCGCCCGGATTGTGCCGCTACGGCAGGGCTGCATCCACGCAGCGCTGCAACTGCCAGATCGGCGGCGCGGTGGCCTGTGCAAGGGCCGGATCTTGCCCGGCGCTGACGCAGGACGGCCATTGCCGCAGGCGTGAGCCTTGCTCGGGTTGCCCCGGAAAGGCAATCGCCACCTATTTCAATCCGACGTCAGCTGCCCGGGCGGAAATGATCGGCAATCCGGCGAGCGTAGTAGGACTCCCAGGGTTCACCGGGGTGCTCGGCGGTGTAGTTCTTGTCGAGGCTGACGAGCAGGTAAGTCAGCTCACTGCGGACCGGCCTGGCGCCCAGCGCCTCCGGCAGCTCAGAGAGGTTGATGAGCCAGTCCGCGTACCAGGTGGCCCAGTCGTCGTCCGCGCCGTCCACGATCTGGAAAACGCGATGGTGGGTCTCGCCAGCCTCATGCAGAAGGCGGCCGATCCGTTCCACGTTGGCTGTCATCTCGTCCTCCCCTGGCCGTCACGAGCGGTTCCCGCTCACGGTACAGGGACGTGGATGGCGAGATCATACTTGGCGGTCCGCGGGGCGATCGTAGACTTCCGCTGTGGCTGTCGATGCGGCGGCAGGCAGCGTCAGGACTGAGGGCAATGGGCTTCTATGAGAAGCAAGTCGTGCCGCGGATTGTCAACATCACCTGCGGAACGAAGGCAGCAGAGCCATTGCGTCGCCGGGTCTGCTCGGGCCTGGCCGGGGATGTCGTCGAGATCGGGTTCGGTTCGGGTCTCAACGTGCCCTTCTACCCGGCAGGCGTCACCCAGGTCGCGGCGGTGGAGCCTGCCGACGTCAGCTGGAAGCTGGCCAGCCGCCGCCTGGCGGCCGCCAGCGTCCCGGTGCAGCGGTCCGGCCTGGACGGCCAGTCGCTGCCGTTCGCGGACGCCAGCTACGACGCGGCCCTGTCCACCTGGACGCTGTGCACGATCCCTGACGTCGCCGGCGCCCTGCGAGAACTTCGGCGGGTGCTGAAGCCCGGCGGCGCCTTGCACTTCCTCGAGCATGGCCTGGCCCCGGACGAGAGGGTCCGCCGCTGGCAACGGCGCTTCGAGCCGTTGCAGAAGCGGATCTTCGCCGGGTGCCACTTCACCCGCCCGATCGTCGACCTGCTGACGGCGGCTGGCTTTGCCATAGCGGAACTCGACGTCTTCTACGAGAAGGGGTCCCCGAAATTCGCGGGTGCCCACTCCCTCGGCAGCGCGGTGTCTCCGTAGCCGGCCGACGACGCGCGTCCCGCTATCCGGCCTGCCCGCGCTGCCCGGCCCGCGCTGCCCGGCCCGCCCTGCCCGGCCCGCTATCAGCCTGCCGGGCTGGGCACGCCCGGATGGGCGGTCAGCTCCTGGCTGACCCTGGCGAGCAGCGCCGCCCGGGAGAACGGCTTGGCCAGGACCTGAGTCCCGGAGCCGGAACCGCCGTCGGCCAGCGCAGCGGGCTGGTCATAGCCGGACATCAACATCACCCGCAGGCCAGGACGCGACGCCCTGGCCTGGGCGGCGAAGGCGTCGATGGTCATGCCGGGCATGACGACATCGGTCAGCAGCAGGTCGACGTGTACGCCGGGATCGCGCAGCACGCTGAGCGCCTCCGCCTGCCCGGCAGCCGTCACGACCAGATAGCCGGCCCCGGTCAGGACCAGGTGCGTAACCTCGCGGATCGCTGCCTCGTCGTCCACCAGAGGACGGTGCTCGCCTGCTCGGCAGCCGTAGCCGGGCGCTCGGCCGCCAGCCCGGATCTGCCGTCAGCGGCGGCCGGCAGCAGCAGCGTCACGATGGTCCCGCTGCCCGGCTCGGATCGCAGCCACGCCTGGCCGCCCGCCCGCATGGCGAACCTGCCGACCGCGGACAGGCCGAGCCCGGCCGCCTGGCCGCCGCCCGTGGAGGTGAAGAACGGCTCGAAAGCCCGCTCCGCGGTATTCGCGTCCATGCCCAGGCCGGTGTCGCTGACCGTCAGCCGGACGTAGCGGCCGGGGGCCAGGTCGGTCATCCCGGCCGGGGTGTCGGCGGTCCCGGCCATTTCAGCGGAGGTATCGACGTTCGCCGTGTCGATGGTCAGCTGACCGCCGGACGGCATCGCGTCGCGGGCGTTCACCGCGATGTTGATGATCGCCTGCTCAAGCTGCCCGGGATCGACCTCTACCGGCCATACAGCAGTACCCGGCCGGTAGATCAGGCTCACATCCTCGCTGAGCACCTGGCCAAGCAGCCGGATGGCGTCGCCGACCTGCTGGTGGACGTCGACAAGAACTGGCTGGGCCTCCTGCCGTCGAGCGAAGGCCAGCAGGTGCCTGATCAGCCTCGTCGCACGGTCGGCGGCCTCCTCGATCTGCTCCACGTCCCGGCGGACTGGCTGCCACCTGCTGGCGCTTTCGGTCGCCTCGGCCGCGCTCACCTCGTCGCCAACGAGGCTCGCGTAATTGCCGATCACCGCGAGCAGGTTGTTGAAGTCATGCGCCATCCCCCCGACGAGCTGGCCCAGGGTTTCCAGCCGGCGGGAGTGCCGCAGTTCGCGTTCCAGCCGCCGTAGCTCGGCCCGTGCCTCCGCTGCCGCCGTGGTGTCCTCCACGAACGTCGCAAGGTAGCGATCGCCGGCCGGCGGCTGGATCGCCGAGCCGGTCAGCCGCACGAGGACGATCTCGCCGTCCTTGCGGACCAGTCGCGTGCCCGCCCGGAGCCGCCCGGTCCGGCCAGACACGATTTCCTGGATCTGAGCCTCCAGCGCCGGCTGCTCCTCCGGATGGACGTCGCCGAGGAAGGCGGCGCCGCTGAACTCGTCCCGCGAGTAGCCCATCAGCTCGCAGTACGTGTCGTTGACCGCCAGGTAGGCGTCCGGCCGCCGCGCGGTCAGGCTGGTGGCGACGAGCCCTATGGGCGCCTGCCCCAATTCCCGCTGCGTACGCCGCTCGCTGGCCCGCAGCGCGTAGTGCTCATCGCTCCCGGCGGCGGCGCCCCCGGAGCCTGCCGCGCTCCCGGCGGCGGCGCCCTGGGCGGGTACCGCGCTGTGGGCCGTGGCACTGCCAGCGGTGGCATTGCCGCCGCCCGCGCCGCCGGCTGGCCTCGGCCATTCGCCCAGGGCAGTGCTGTCTTCGTGTGTCACCCTTGCCCCCTTCGAGCCGAGCCCAGGCCCCGGCGGGACGTGGATCAAGGCCTCAGCGCCCCCATGACTCACGCATCGGAAAGTGATTAGATGATATCTCTGCGTAACTAATTCTGAATAGTGCGGGCCTGCCCGGACTGGTAGTGATCTCAGGCCCGCACCCGGGCCAGCGAGCGGACGAACTGGCCGACGAACTGCTCTGGATCTGGCCAGGGGAAGCGCGGCAGTGTGGAGCGCAGCGTGATGGTCCCGTGCATCGCCACCCATACCGCCGTGGCGTCCGCCATGATGTCGGTGCTCGCCGAGACTCCTGCCCGGACGCAGTCCTCGATAGACGTCACCAGCAGCGCGAACGATTCCGCCCCGAACTCTAGAACCGGCAGGCCATCCGGGCCGATCGGGACCGGCTTGCAGTAGTCGACGGTCGCGATACGCCGCTCGGAGAACAGCACGCCGTAGCGTTCCGGGTGCTCCAGCCCGAATGCCACGTACGCCTCGCACCCGGCGACCAGCCGGCTGACCGGGTCCTGGCCGGCCGACGCCACGCCGCGAGTGATCGCCTCCGTCAGCTCGTCGAAGACCCGCGTGACGACGGCCATCACGATCGCTTCCCGGTCGGGGAAGTGGGCGTAGATCGACGGGGCCGCGATGCCGATCTCGCGGGCCACCGCGCGCAACGTGACGGCCTCCTGTGTGCCGGCCCGATCGATCAGGGCGATGGCCCCGGACACAATGTCCTCGGTCAGCCTGGCGCCCTGGCCGCGGGCGTTCCGCTGTCGGCGGCGGGTAGCCGCGGTCGGGCCGCGCCCGGTCCGGGCGCCGGTGCTGCTCAGGGTCGATGCTGCGTTCTCCATGGATCTAACTTTACATCCGTTAGCTCATCTGTCTATACTTACGACTGTAAGTGAACGAGCGTAAGCAAGCAGGTGTAAGGAGATGTGATGAGCAGGACACCAGCCCCCCGAACTGCCCCCGCCCCTACCGCTGGCGGCCAGGCTGATTCCCGCTGGCCAGAGGGCCACCCGCGGCGCCGCCGGATACTGCTCGTGCTCTGCCTGAGCCTCCTGGTCGTGGTCATCGACAACACCATCCTCAACACAGCGCTGCCCACCCTGGCCGGGGTCCTGCACGCGGGCACCAGCTCGCTGCAGTGGATCACCGACGCTTACACGCTGTGCTTCGCGGCGCTGCTGATCCCAGCCGGCGCGCTCGGCGACCGGTACGGCCGGCGGCTCTCGCTGCTCGGCGGCCTGACGGTCTTCGCGCTCGGCAGCACCGCGGCCGCGTTCGCCTCCGGTACCGGCACGCTGATCGCCGCACGGGTCGTGATGGGCCTCGGCGCGGCGTTCGTCATGCCGGCCACGCTGTCGATCCTGAACGCCGTCTTCCCGCCGAAGGAGCGCCCGCAGGCGATCGCCGCCTGGTCGGCCGTGGCGGGCGTGGGCATCGTGATCGGGCCCAGTCTGGGCGGGCTGCTGCTCTCGTACTTCTGGTGGGGCAGCATCTTCTTGATCAACATCCCGCTGGTCGCCGTCGCGATCGTCGGCGTGCTGCGGTGCGTGCCGGAGACGGCCGAGCCCGGCACGCACCGCCTTGACCTGGTCGGCACGCTGCTGGTAGCCGGCTCGCTGTTCGCGATCGTGGACACCATCATCGAGGCGCCAGCCCGCGGCTGGACCGGCACGGTTACGCTCGCCGAGGCCGCGGCCGGACTCGTCGCGCTGGCCGTCTTCGCCTGGTGGGAGCTGCGCATCGAGAACCCGCTCATCGACCTGAGGGTGTTCGCGGTGCGAGCGTTCACCACCGCGGCCGCGTCCGTCACCGTGATCTTCTTCGCCCTGTCCGGGAGCCTGTTCGTGCTCACCCAGTACCTGCAGCTGGTGCACGGCTACAGCCCGCTGTCCGCCGGGGTGCGCGCGCTTCCGTTCGCCTTCGCCATGGCAGCCGTGTCACCGGTGTCGCCGATTCTGGCGAAGCTCCTCGGCGCCCGCGTGATCATCCCAGCCGGGATGGCGCTGATGGGCGGCGGCCTGCTCGACCTGTCCACGGCGGGCGTGCACGCCGCCTACCCGCCGCTGGCTATCGCCGTCGCGATCATGGGCGCCGGGATGGGACTGGTGATGGCCCCCGCCAGTAGCACCATCATGACCACGGTGCCCGCGCACCAGGCCGGCGCGGGCAGCGCGATCAACGACACGATCCGTGAGGTCGGCGCCGCTCTCGGCGTCGCGATCGTCGGCAGCCTGTCGGCCGCGGTCTACGGCTCGCGGCTAGGCGGCGTGCTCACCGCGGCGCACGTGCCCAGTCACATCGCGCGGGTGGCGACCAGTTCCGTCGCCGCCGCCGACGTCGTCGGCCGGCAGGCCGGCGGGCAGCGGGGCAGCGAGCTGGTGGCCGCCGCGCACACCGCCTTCACGGACGCGATGGCGATGGGCATGCGGGTCGCCGCGGCTGTCGCGGTGGTGGCCGCGGTCTCCGCGTTCTTCGCCCTGCCGCGGCGCCCGCTGGCGCAGCGCCAGGCGGCCGGGGCCGGGCCGGGCGTCCCGGCCGCCGCAGAGCAGGTTCCGGTGCGCCTCCCCGTCCCGGCCGCCGCAGAGCAGGTTCCGGTGCGCCTCCCCGTCCCGGCCGCCGCAGAGCAGGTTCCGGTGCGCCTCCTCGTCCCGGCCGCCTAGCCGACCGCCACGGCAGCCCGGCTGGGCCACTGCCGCCGATGGAGGAACGATGCCATCGGCGGCAGTGGCCTGCGCCGGCGACGCGGTCTGCGGCCCGTGATGATGGCTGCCCTGGGGGAACGAGCCTGCGTCGGCCGGTGACCCTGCTGCGCGGAATCTGCCCGGGGTGGCGGGATTTATCGTCGCGATCATCGTGTCGGCGACCACCTGGCGTGTCTTCGACCGTGCCGCCGTCGCCCGGGCGTACGCGGGTTCGGCACCGCGCGAGGCCGCGGCGCCGGCCGCCACCTGACGACACCGCCGGTCCGTTCCCGGCTAGCCAAAGCGCACGTGCACCGGGCCGCCGGCCGGTCGACCCGGGCCAGCCAGCTGGCACCCAGGCGGACCGGCCGGATCGGCACCGCGCTGGGCCATGGTCGTGGCCAGCAGCCCGCCCTGGCGCACCTCAAGCCTGCCCGCCGCCGGACAGTGTGCGGAGGTGTCATCAAGAGCCGGCGGCAGGGGCCATGGGTCTTGTCGCCAGTTCCGCATTCGGTGAGGATCGTTGGCATGTCCTGCGCCCATGCGCGCCCAGCGCTGGGGCGCCCGGCGCGCAACCCGGCACCCGCGCCTCGCGCCATGCGCCTCGCGCCATGCGCCTCGCGCCATGCGCCTCGCGCCATGCGCCTCGCGCCATGCGCCTCGCGCCATGCGCCTCGCGCCATGCGCCTCGCGCCCGGTGAACTGCCGCGACTAGGAGGCCAACGTGACGAGCCCGCAGCCCGCCGATCCCGCCGTGTCCCAGCCTGCCGGGCCCGGCATCGAGCCGCCATCGGACCAGGATCTCGCGCGGATCGCCGCGCAGTACGGCTTCCCGCTGCCGGCCGAGGACCTGGAGTCGTTCCGCGGGCTGGTCACCGGTGCGCTGCAGTCGTATGACGCCGTGCGGCGGCTGTACGAGGCGCGCCTCCCCGAGCCGCCGGACCGGCCGTACGACTGGCCTGCCGCTGACGGCAACGAACTCGGCGCCTGGTACGTCACCACGGAGATCGCCGGCGCGGGCGCGGGCCCGCTGGCTGGCCGCCGGGTGGCGGTGAAGGACAACATCGCGGTGGCCGGCGTGCCGATGATGAACGGATCGGCCGCGGTCGAGGGGTATGTGCCGCGGCGCGACGCGACCGTCGTCACCCGCCTGCTGGCCGCCGGGGCCACCATCGCCGGCAAGGCGGTCTGCGAGGACCTGTGCTTCTCCGGTGGCAGTCACACGTCGCGGACTGGGCCTGTTCGCAATCCGTGGGACCGGTCCCGGTCCGCGGGCGGGTCATCGAGCGGCAGCGCGGCGCTGGTGGCCGCCGGCCAGGTCGACCTGGCGCTCGGCGGGGACCAGGGCGGCTCGATCCGGATCCCGAGTTCCTTCTGCGGGACGGTCGGGCACAAGCCCACGTACGGGCTCGTGCCTTATACCGGCGCGTTCCCGATCGAGAACACCCTGGACCACCTGGGTCCGATCACGCGTACCGTGCGTGATGCCGCGCTGCTGCTCGGGGTGCTGGCCGGGCCGGATGGCCTGGACTCGCGGCAGCGCCGGGATCCGCCGCCCGCGGACTACCTGGCAGGGCTGGACGCCGGCGCCGCCGGCCTGCGGCTCGGCGTGGTCGAGGAGGGGTTCGCCATCCCGGCGCTTTCCCAGCCGGAGGTGGACGAGGCCGTCCGGGCGGCGGTCGGGGTGCTGGCGGCGGCCGGCGCCGAGGTTACCCCGGTCAGCATGCCGTGGCACCGCGACGGCATGCATGTCTGGAATGTCATCGCCACCGACGGCGTGGTCGGCCAGATGATCGACGGGAACGGATACGGGATGAACACGCCCGGGCTCTACGACCCTGAGCTCATCACGCACTATGGTCGCGGCCGCCGCGAGCGGGCCGGCGAGCTGCCGGAGACGGTCAAGATGGTGATCTTGTGCGGGCGTTACGCGATCGACGGCGGCGACGGCCGGTACTACGCGATGGCCAGGAATCTCGCCATCGAGCTCGCCGCCGCCTACGATACGGCGCTGGTCGGCCTGGACGCCCTGATCATGCCGACGCTGCCGATCGTGGCCTCGGTCATTCCCGGCCCGTCGGCGAGCCGCGAGGAGTCCGTCACCCGGTCCCTCGAGATGATCGCGAACACCGCGCCGATCGACGTGACCGGGCACCCGGCGACCTCGGTGCCGGCCGGCCTCGCGCGGGTGCCCGGCGGCCCGCCGGACGGGCTGCCCGCCGGGATGATGATCATCGGCCGCCATTTCGCCGACGACATGTGCCTGCGAGTCGCCCGCGCCTACGAGGCCGCCATCGGCGGTTTCCCCGGCCCGCCCGGCTACTAACCTCGATTCCCGGTAAGGCAGTTTGACTGGGTGCCCTCTATGCGCAACATCGCTGACCAGGGCAGATGACCTGATCTCAATTAGTCTCGCTGAACAGGCTGACCACGATCGCTGTGGCTGGATAGGGTGCCGACCGACACGCAGCGGTGACCTCGCGATATCTGGAAGATCATCTGCGGACTGCATGCTGCGGCGCTACGGTTGGCTTGTGATCCCGGTCATGATCAGGTGACGTTCGCCCTGGTCGCCGCCCTCGGTATCCAAATTAACCGGCTGCTAACAGCCGGAACCCGAGCACATAGCGCTCGGCTGCAGGAGCCGCGTCGGCAGCGGGTGGCCGCCGATGCGTCGCTGCTACACGCCGACGGGGAGACCCTTGAGCGCGTCGTCGATGGCCTGCTCGGCAAGCTCGTAGTCGCGCAGCTGGCCGGCCATGTAGTCGGCGTACGCCGCGAGGTCGAGCAGCCCGTGGCCGCACAGCGCCGTCAGGATCACCTTCTCCTCGCCGGTTTCCTTGCACCGGAGCGCCTCCTCGATACAGGCGGCGACAGCGTGAGTCGGCTCGGGCGCCGGGACGATGCCCTCGGTCCTGGCGAACCGCAGGCCGGCCTCGAAGCATTCGGACTGCCGCTTCGCGACGGCTTCGATCAGCCCGATCTCGTAGATATGGGACATCAGCGGGGACATCCCGTGGTAGCGCAGCCCGCCGGCGTGGATCGGGTCCGGGATGAACTCGTGGCCCAGCGTGTGCATCTTCAGCAGCGGGGTGAAGCCCGCCGTGTCGCCGAAGTCATATGCGTAAACCCCGCGGGTGAACGACGGGCAGGCGGCCGGCTCGACGGCGCGGATCACCGGGTTCATCTTCCCGGCCAGCTTCTCGCGGAGGAACGGGAACGCCAGCCCGCCGAAGTTGGATCCGCCGCCGGTGCAGCCGACGATGACGTCTGGGGTGTCGCCGGCCTGCGCGAGCTGCTTGATCGCTTCCTCGCCGATGATCGTCTGGTGCATGAGCACGTGGTTCAGCACGCTGCCGAGAGAGTAGCGGGCCGCCGGGTCGCCGCCGGCCACCTCGACCGCCTCGCTGATCGCGATGCCGAGGCTGCCGGTCGAGTCCGGGTGCTCGGCCAGCACCGCCCGGCCGGCCGAGGTCACGTCGGACGGGCTCGGGTGCACCGTCGCGCCGTAGGTCTCCATCAGCATCTTGCGGTAGGGCTTCTGGTCATAGGACGCCCGGACCATCCACACTTCGAGGTCGATGCCGAACAGCGAGGAGGCGAACGCCAGCGCGCTGCCCCACTGGCCCGCCCCGGTCTCGGTGGTCAGCTTGCGCACGCCCTCGGCCGCGTTGTAGTAGGCCTGCGGCACCGCGGTGTTGGGCTTGTGCGAGCCGGCCGGGCTGCCGCCCTCGTACTTGTAGTAGATCCTGGCGGGCGTGCCGAGATCCTTCTCCAGCCGCCTGGCTCGGTAGAGCGGGGTCGGCCGCCATAGCCGGTAGACGTCCAGGACATCCTCGGGAATCGCGATGTGACGCTCGCCGGAGACCTCCTGGCCGATGAGCGCGACCGGGAACAGCGGCGCGAGGTCGTCCGGGCCGACCGGCTGCCGGGTGCCTGGGTGCAGTGGGGGAGGCGGCGGTGAAGGGAGATCGGCGATGATGTTGTACCACTGCCGCGGCATCTCGGATTCCTGCAGAACGTACTTGACCTGTCGATCCATGGGGTCCTCCGGGCACTGCCGAGGTGAACGGCGATGAACGCCCCCACGCTAGTGGACGAGCGAGCGTGCGAGGAAGGGAGGGGTGATCGCCGGCGATCCGCTAGCCTGCCTTCGGCTGGCGGCGCGGGCCGCCGCGGCCTGCGCCCGCGGGCTGATGGCCGCCCGCGGGCGGCCAGCCGGCGAACCCGCCCAGGAGCCGCGGAAGGGGACAGCATGCTCGTTGCGGGCGTGGACTCGTCCACGCAGTCGACCAAGGTGCTGCTGTGTGACGCGGCCGACGGCACCGTGATCGGCCGTGGCAGCGCACCGCACCCGGCCGGTACCGAGTGCGACCCGGCCGCGTGGTGGGCGGCGTTGCTGGAGGCGGGCGGTGCGCTGCTGGAGCGGGCGGCGGCGGTCGGCGTGGCAGGCCAGCAGCACGGAATGATCGTGCTGGACGACCAGGGCCAAGTGATCAGGCCGGCCCTGCTCTGGAACGACCTGCGGTCAGCCACCGCGGCCACCGAACTGATCCGCGAACTCGGCGGCCGGTCGTGGTGGGCGGAGGCGACAGGAAGCGTCCCGACGGCGTCGTTCACGGTGACCAAGCTGCGCTGGCTGGCCGAGCACGAGTCGGCCAACGCCCGGCGCGTGGCCACGGTGATGCTGCCGCATGACTGGCTGACCTGGCGGCTCAGCGGCGGCGGACCGGGCGGCGGAGCGGCCATGGCTGGCAGCGTGGTGACTGACCGGGGTGACGCATCGGGTACCGGCTACTTCTCGCCGGCCACCGGGAAATGGCTGCCCGAGGTCGCAGCGGCCGCGCTTGGCCATCCGGTGCGGCTGCCGAGGGTGGCCAGCCCGGGCGAGGCGGCCGCCGTCGTTGGCGCCTCCGCCAGCACGGTCACTCCGGCTGGCATCAGCACCCCGGCCGCATCATCAGCGCCAGGCGCAGCACCGCTGTCGCACGGCACGGTGATCTCAGCGGGCACGGGCGACAACATGGGCGCCGCCCTCGGCCTCGGCCTGGGGTCCGGGGACGTGGTCATCTCGATCGGGACCTCCGGCACGGCCTTCGCGGTCAGCGAGGTCCCGGCGGCCGACCCGTCCGGGGCGGTCGCCGGGTTCGCCGACGCGACCGGGCGGTTCCTGCCGCTCGTGTGCACCGTCAACGCCGCCCTGGTGCTGTCGGCGACCGAGGCGCTGGTGGGCACCGACGACGACGGGCTGTCCCGGCTGGCCCTGGCCGCCGAGCCCGGCGCCGGCGGGCTCACCCTGCTGCCGTACCTGGATGGCGAGCGCACCCCGGACCGGCCCGCCGCGACTGGCGTGCTGCGCGGGCTGACCACGCGGAATTCGACCAGGGAGAACCTTGCCAGGGCAGCGGTGGAGGCCGTGCTGGCCTCGCTGGCCGATGCCGCCGGGCACCTGGCCGGCTGTGGCATCGACCAGCGCCGGGTGCTGCTGATCGGCGGGGCCGCCCGGTCCGAGGCCATCTGCCGGATAGCACCCGGCATCGTCGGGGTGCCGGTCCTCGTGCCCGAACCGGAGGAGTATGTCGCGCTGGGCGCGGCCCGGCAGGCCGCCTGGGCGCTGGCCGGGACCGCGGAGCCGCCCGGCTGGCCGATGCGCCCGGCTGCCGAGTATTCCGCCCCGCTGGAGCCGCAGGTACGAGAGCGTCATGCGGCGCTGCGCGACGATACGGCAGCCTGGTCGTAGACGGCGCTGGTGACTGCCGGGAGACTTGGGGCGCGTGGCTAGCGGTGCAAAACGGAAGGAAGGAACCGGCACGTGAGTGCAGAGGCTTATATCCCTGACAGCGCCGACCGATTCTCGTTTGGCCTATGGACGGTCGGCTGGCAGGGCGTCGATGTATTCGGTGGCGCCATCCGCCCGCCGATGCCCGCCGAGCGGGCCGTGCGCAAGCTCGCGGAACTCGGTGCCTACGGCGTGAACTTCCACGACAACGACGTGTTCGACTTCGACGCCACGGACGCGGAACGTGACCAGCGGATCGCCGCGTTCCGCGCGGCGCTCGACGAGACCGGGCTGGTTGTCACGACCGCCACGACGAACCTGTTCTCGCACCCCGTGTTCAAGGAGGGCGGGTTCACCGCCAACGATCGCGACGTGCGGAGATTCGCCATCTCCAAGGTCATGCGGAATCTCGATCTCGCGGCCGAGCTTGGCGCGAAGATCTACGTCTGCTGGGGCGGCAGGGACGGGGCGGAATCCGGTGCCGCCAAGGATGTGCGCGCCGCGCTTGACCGCTGCAAAGAGGCGTTCGACATCCTCTGCGGCTACGTCCTCGACCAGGGCTACGACCTGAAGTTCGCGATCGAGCCGAAGCCGAACGAGCCGCGCGGCGACATCCTGCTGCCCACCGCCGGGCACGCGCTGGCGTTCATCAACACGCTTGAGCATTCCGAGATCGTCGGGCTCAACCCCGAGGTCGGGCACGAGGAGATGTCCGGCCTCAACTACGCGCACGCCATCACGCAGGCGCTCTGGCACGGCAAGCTGTTCCACATCGACCTCAACGGGCAGCACGGCCCGCGCTATGACCAGGACCTGCGGTTCGGGGCCGGCAATGCCCGCGGCGCGTTCTGGGTGGTGGACGCGCTGGAATCCGGCGGCTACGCCGGGCCCGTGCACTTCGACTTCAAGCCGCCGCGGACCGAGAACGACGACGGCGTCTGGGCGTCGGCAGCTGCCTGCATGCGCAACTACCTGATCCTGCGCGAGAAGGTGCGTGCCTTCCGGTCAGATCCTGAGGTGGTGGCGGCGCTCCAGGCGGCGCGGGTCGACCAGCTTGCGCTGCCGACCCTCGGCGATGGTGAGACCTGGCGGGACATCCAGGGCCTCGTGCCGGATGTGGCCGCCCTGGGCAAGCGGGGAATGGCGTTCGAGCAGCTTGACCAGCTTGCCCTTGAGCACCTGTACGGCGTGCGCTAAACCGTCCGCGGCGGTGGCCAGCGGGCCAGCCGCCCGGTGCGCCCGCCCGGCTCACCGGCCCTTGATCGCGGAAGATCCGGGTGCCGGAACCCGCCAGATCTTCCGCGATCAAGGACGGTGAGGTGGTCCGTCACGGGGCGCAGACCTTGTTGCGGCAGTGGTTCCTGCGTGCGATGGTTGTGCCGTGGGTTCGGGCTCGGTAACACCGGGGAAGGTGCGCGGCTCCGGCGGGCTCGCCGTTGCCGGCGCGGTCCTGGTCATATCGGGCGTGACGGCGGGGTTAGTCGGCGAAGCACTCCAGCAGCAAAACGTCGCGACGTGGCGGCTGCTCGTCCTGGCGAGTGGAATCATGCTGGCGGTCGGCCTGGTCAGCGGAGCTGCGCTGCTCGTAATGCTGATCGCGGCGCGTTCCCGCCGCGGGGCGGATCTAGGCGACGCGGAATCGGACTGGGGCCTGGACACCGCGGAGGAGTGGCTGGGCCCGCTGCGCACCGGTCGGCGTCGGCCAGCCCAGGCGGGTTCGCCTGTCGAGGGCCCGGCGGCGGAGGGCCTGCCGCCGGATGGCCGGTTCGTGGGGCGCCTGCCGCCGGAGGGCTCGTTCGTGGGACGCCTGCCGGGTGGCTCGTCCGTGGGAGACGAGCCGCCGGAGGGCTCGCTCGTGGGGCGCCTGCCGCCGGATGGCCCGTCCGTCAGGCGCCTGCCACCGGGTCGCGAATGGCCTGAGCGCCGGTATCAGGATCGGTCGGCCGCGCAGCACGGACAGCCGGACTGGACGCCGACCGGGCAGCGCTGGCCGGAGTACCCCTCGCCGGAGCGCCCGCCGCGGCTGGCGCCGGTCCAGTATCGCCCGTACCCGTCCGATGACCCCAGCCACTGGGACGCGGGCCGGGCCGCCACCGGTGCCCGGCTCCCCGCGGATCCGGCCGCGCCCCGCGGGCCCGTTACGCAGTACCCCGGTCCGCCGTCCGGCCCGCAGCGGTCCTACCAGCCTGCTCATGCAGCGCGCGGTCCGGCGATCAGCCCGCAGCGCCGTGGCCCTGCCGCTCCCCAGCGGGATAATCGGGTCAGCCCGGACCGGCCGCCTCAGCCGATCTCGCCAGGGCAGGGGCATCGGCAGCCGCCTTATCCGCTGGAAGCATCGCCGTATCCGCCCGGCCCGGTGTCCGAGCCCTACGCCGTCGGCCCCGGGTCGCGTGCCAGACCTGGTCCGGAGAGCGGGGCACTGCCAGGTGCCCGGCCCGGGCCTGAAAGCGGGCCAGGCACCCTGGCTGGTCCGGGCACCTGGGCCGGCCCGGTGGCAGGGCTGCATCCCGAGTCCGGCGCAGGCCCGCGTTCGTGGTTCGAGGCAATTCCTCGCCCACCGGGCTCCACTGCCCCGCCGCCTGACATCAGGACCGGCCCGCGGCCATCGCGGAACGGCGATCCGGCCGGATTTGCCATCGTCCCGCAGCCAGCTCCGATGCCAGCGCCGCCATCGCGGCCGGTCCCCATCGTCCCGCAGCCAGCTCCGATGCCAGCGCCGCCATCGCGGCCGGTCCCCCCGGCGAATCCATCGGCCGGATATCCGGACCGCCCCCAGGCCGGCTACCCGGCGCGCGCGTCGGCCGGGCACGACACGCAGCGATTGCCGTCTCCTCGTCCTGACCGCTGGCCAGAGCGGCCGTCCCCGGCGCCGCCAGAACCCTCTCGCCGGGAACCCGCCGGTCCGCCGCCTGCGATGCCGGGGCAGGATGCGCTGGACGACACCTGCCCGCTGCCCGTCATCCTTCCCGGCCGCGGCACGGCCGCCCGGCAGGAGTCTCGGCCCGAACGGCCGCCAGAGCCTCCGCGGATGCCCGCGTCACGTACAGCCATCGACGCGGCCCGTCCGGATCTGGCCCGTCCGGATCTGGCCCGGCCGGATCTGGCCCGCCCGGCGGCACCCGCCGCCGAGAGCGCGGACGTTCCCGCTGCCAATTCCCGGCCCCGCGCCGTTGCCGGCAGCCAGGCGCTGCCGGACGCCGAAGCTGCCGCCCGGGCAGCGCGCGCGAAACTGGACCAGCTCAAGGAGCTGTACCTGACCGCGGAGGCGATCGGCGAGGATGCGCTCGTCCGGCATTTCGACGAGGTGAGCCAGCGGCAGCGCGACCTGATCCGGGAGTACTTCAAGCAGCCGGGCCGCAGGCCGAGCACCATCCTGCGGGATGCTAGCAAGCATCCGCCTCAGGACGGTCCCGCGCACCAAGCCGAGTCGGCCAACCGTCCCGGCTGATCCGGCGACACATCGCCGGGACTACGGCAGAGAACGCTGCATCAAGATGGTGTCGATCCACCTGCCGTGCTTGCAGCCCACCTGACGCAACCGTCCGGCGTCGGTGAACCCGAATGCCCGGTGCAAGGCGGCGGACGCCTGGTCTCCCGTGTCAGCGATGACGGCGATCACCTGCCGCGCGCCGCTAGCCGAGCACGACGACAGCAATCCGCCCAGCAACTGCCGGCCGATGCCGCGGCCGGTCTGGCCACGCTCCACGAACACCGAGTCTTCCACGGTATGCCGGTAAGCGGGCTTGCGCCGCCACGGGCTGGCGTAGGCGTATCCGGCAATCACGCCGTCAACCTCGGCAACAAGGAAAGGCAGTCCGAGGCCATCAAGCAAGGCGCTGATTTCTTCCCAATCCCCAGCAGCGCGAGGTATCTCCTCGAATGTGGTAACCGTGTTCTTTACGTACCAGGCGAAAATCTCAGCGACGGCGTCAAGGTCGGCGGTAGCTGCTGGCCGCAAGAGCGCGTTCAGCCCTGCTCGCCCCACTTC
>WNFZ01000059.1_pt1 | contig 95221 bp, 92 predicted proteins | sample 5400081 | NCBI WGS metagenome assembly WNFZ01 (sample SAMN13153365, study PRJNA577476) | soil metagenome | isolation source: 80 cm soil or saprolite under grassland replicate 1 | place: USA:California | collected 2016-06-15
CTGTCGACCGTCCTGCTGCCCACCGCCGGGCGCGCGGCGATCTGCGGGCACGACGTGGTGGCAGAGGCCCGCGCGGTACGCCCGCTGATCGGCATCGTCTTCGGCGGCGAGCGCGGGCTCTACACCCGGCTCACCGCGCGGCAGAACCTCGAGTACTGGGCCGCGCTCTACAAGCTGCCCCGCGGGCAGATCGCCGGCCGGACCACCGAGCTGCTCGAACGGGTCGGCCTCGGCGAGCGGGCCGACCAGCGGGTAGAGGAGTACTCACGCGGCATGAAACAGCGGCTGCACCTGGCACGCGGGCTCATCGCCGGCGCGTCGGTGCTGTTTCTCGACGAGCCGACCACCGGCATGGACCCGATCGCGGCGCGCGAGTTCCGGGCGCTCATCGGTGAGCTGCGGGCGGAGGGCCGCACGATCCTGCTCGCCACACACGACATGGTCGAAGCCGAGACGCTGTGCGACCGGGTGACGCTGATCGACCACGGGCGCATCCTGGCGACGGAGTCGCCGCGTTCGCTCGGCCACCTGGTCTCCCGGTTCCAGCGGGTGGACGTGGAGGGCGCCGAGGGCACGCTGCTGGACCGGATCGGCGCGCTGGCTGGGGTGGCGCGGGTGGACCACGACGGCGCGAGCGCGCGGATCTCAGTCGACGACGAGGGCGCCGTGTCCACAGTGCTCAAGCTGGTGGTCGACGCCGGTGTCACCGCGGTGAAGGTGTCCCAGCCGAGCCTGGAAGAGGTCTACGTCGGGTTGATCGGCGACCGCGGGCTGGAGGTGTGAGCGGTGCGCGGCTTCATCGCCGGGTTCCGGCTCCAGCTCGTCTTCTACCGGCATTACCCTGACATGCTCATCCCGCTGTTGACCGGACCGCTGTACACGGTCATCTTCACGATGGTCCTGCGCCACGGCGGGCGCGCGGACCTCGGGGCGTACGCCGTGATCGCCCCGTTCTTCATGTCGCTGTGGTGGTTCGCCATCTTCCACGGCGGCTGGGTGATCACCAACGAGCGCTGGGAGGGGACGGTCGACTACCTGGTGGCGGCGCCGGTGGGGTTCGCCTCGGTGGTGCTGGGCCGGATCGCCACGATGATGCTCGCCGGCCTGGCCTCGTTCGCGGAGGTATGGCTGATCGGTCTGGTGCTGGGCATCAACGTGACCATCCACCACCCCGTCGTGTTCGCGGCGACCCTGCTGCTGACCGCGTTCGCGATGACCACCACCGCGCTGTTCCTGGCCAACCTTTTCGTGCTGGCCCGCAGCGCCGCCACGTTCTCCAACTCCCTGAGCTACCCGTTCTACGTGCTCGGCGGCATCCTCGTGCCGATTACGCTGCTGCCCGGGTGGCTCCAGCCGGTCTCGAAGGTGATCTTCCTGTCCTGGTCGTCCCGGTCGCTGCGGGACAGCCTGGCCGCGGCGCCGATCCAGGGCGTGGGGCTGAACCTCGCCATGATCTTCGTACTCGGATCTGCCACGCTCGTCCTGGCCACGGCGATGCTCGCCCGGGTCCTGCGGCAGGTGCGCCAGACCGGCGAGCTGGGGCTGCGCTGATGAACACGCTGCAAGTGATGCGGTACGCGTTCCTGTCCGGCGCCCGCGACTACGGCTCGATCTACACCTGGAAAACCTGGCTGGGTGGGTGGTTCCTGCGGGTGCTGGCCCAGGTGACGTTCTTCGCGCTGCTCGGCCGCCTGCTGCGCTCCGATGAGCAGACCTGGTTCCTGCTGGTCGGCAACGCGACGATGCTCGCGGCGATGGAGGGCGTCTGGGCGCTGAACATGGTGAGCTGGGAACGCAACACGGGCACGCTGCCGCTGCTGGTGGCCAGCCCCACCAGCCCGGTCGTGGTGCTCGCCTCGCGCGGCACGTACCTGATCGGTGACGGGGTGGTCTCGGCGCTGGGCGCGCTGTTCCTCATCGGCCCGCTCTTCGGGCTGCCGATGCCCTGGCCGCGCATCCTGCTGGTGGTACCGCTGACCGTGCTGGTGGGCGCTTCGGCGTACTGCTTGGGCACGTTCCTGGGCGGGGTGCTGCTCGGCTTCCGCGAGCTCAACGGCCTGGTGGCCAACGTCGGCCTGGTCACCGTGATGACGCTGTGCGGGGTCAACGTGCCGCTGTCGGCGTACCCGACACCGGTTGCCTGGGTGTCGCGGTTCCTGCCGCTGACCCACGGGCTGATCGCGGTCCGCGACGTGCTCGACGGACGGCTGGGCGCCGCGGCGCTCCAGGCGTTGGCGGAGGCGGCGGTGGGCGCCGGTTGGCTCGGCGTGTGCTTGCTGACGTTCGGCTGGTTCATCGGCCGGGGCCGCCGGGACGGGTCGTTGGAGTACGCGACCTGACTCGGCGCGGCCCGGTCGCGGCGCGCGGCCGGCGCCTCGCCCAGCCGGCCATAGGTTATGGGCATGACGATCGAGACCCGGGTCGACCCGGAGACCGGCGACTGGCTGCTGGTCGCCCCGTCGCGGGCCGGGCGGCCGGACGACTCCCACGGCGCCGGCTCCGGTCCCGTGTGCCCGTTCTGCCCGGGTAACGAGCACATGACGCCGCCGGAACGGATGCGGGTGCCGGCGGGCGTACCGGACTGGCGGATCCGCGTGGTACCCAACAAGTACCCGGTCGTCTCCACAGTGGACGTTCACCGTGACGGGCGCGTGAGCCAGGCAGATGCCGGGCTGGTGTTTCCGGCGACCGGCGACCACGAGGTGGTCATCGAGTCGCCACGCCACGACTGGGACCTGCGCCAGGCCCGCCCGGACGAGGCGGCCGAGGTCCTCAGCGTGCTGCGCGAGCGGTGCCGGGCGCTGTCGAGCGGGCGGGCGGCCGTCGTGGCGTTCCGCAACTACGGTACGGCCGCCGGCGCGTCGCTGAGCCATCCGCACAGCCAGATCGTCGCGCTCGACCAGGCGCCGCCGGCCCTCGTCGCACGGTGGCGGCGCGCCCGCGACCACCGGGCCGCCACCGGCCGGAGGCTCGCCGACGACCTGGCAAGCGCCGAACGCGCCGCCGGTACCCGGGTCGTCGCCGACACCGGCGACCTACTCGCGTTCCAGCCGTATGCGGCTGCCGTACCTCATCACACGACGCTGATGCCCGACGATGGCCGCACCGCTCTCGCGACAGCGACCGACGACGCCCTCGCGGCGGTGGCGCGGACGCTGCCCCGCGTGCTGGCCGCGCTCGCCGCCGTGCTGGACGACCCGGCATACAACCTCGTGGTGCATGCCGGTCCGGCGGACGACGCCGACGCCCAGCGGTGGTACCAGTGGTATCTGAGCATCTATCCGCGGGTCACCACGGTGGCCGGCCTTGAGCTCGGCACCGGCCTCGCCGTCAACCCGAGGCCGCCGGAGGAGACCGCGCCGATCCTGCGCCACGCCCTGGCCGTCTCGGCGTAGCCTGAATCTTTGTGGATCTCCCCGGACTGGTGGTTGGACTCTTCGATCCGGCGGGGCGTTACATGCGCAAACGCGACCGCGGGCGCGGGCGCGCGCCGCGGCGGTCCTTTGTGGAGGGTGCGGTGTTTGGGCCGGACGTGCCGGGCGGCGCCCGGCAGGCGACCGCCGACGAGTTGGCGTCGATGCGGGAACGCGCCCGGCAGTACCGTGACGGGCACCAAGCGGCGTTGGAACGCGCTCGAAGCCGGTGGCAGCGGCAGGCGCTGACGTGTGCCCGCGAGCTGCTGGACCGCGGCACAACGGTGCTCTCGATCGACGCCGGGACCGTGCGCGGTCACCTGGTCCGGTTCTGGCACGGCGACAGCGTGCTGGAGCTGACTTCGTCCAGCCGCGACGGAGTCAGCCACGGCTCGTCCATGACGAGACTGTGCCGGCACCGCCGCACAAGCGTCGACGTGATCGCCACCTATCTCATTCACCAGGTGGCGCAGATCGAGAGCCGGCCCGAGGCGTCCTAGAGCCGCCCGACTCCGAGGCGCCACGCCGCCCCGGCTACGCGGCCGGCAGCCGCGCCGTGGCGGTCGCCAGCAGCCAGTGCAGGGCGCGCGGGTCGATGCCGGTCGCCGGCGCCTGCAGCCGCAGCAGCAGCACGTTGTCACCGCGCCGGGCGGCCGCCCAGTGCTCGCCGGTGTATGCCTCGTCGCCGACCCCTGGCAACGCCTGATCCCCGCGACGGGTGGCGATCGCCAGCCGGGCAGCCGGCCCGTGGGCGACCATCACGTGCACTGCCGGCCGGTTGCCGTCCACTGTGGAGAATACGTCCATCGACATGGGACCGGCGCTGGTGCCGGCCGAGCCGCCACGGGCGCGTACCGGTTGGCCGACCGCGCGCGACACCTCGTCGTCGGTGAGCAGCTGGCCGGCCGCCACGTCGGCCGGGCTCAGCGCGTCGGCGATGACCCGGGTGGCGCCCGAAGACAAGCCGAGCGCACCGACGAGGGCGCCGACCGCGCCGGTACGCGGCGACCCCGCCGCCCCGTCCGGGTCAGCGGCCGGACCGGTGACCGAGTCCGCGGCGGCCGCCCGGGCAGCGCTGCCGTGCTCCACCACCGACAGCTCAACCACGCGCCGGGTCCATCGGCGTACCTTGATCCGTACCACGTCACCGCAGTCGCAGGTGCCTGCCATCGCGCTCGGCATGCCCCAGGCGGTCGTCCGGTCGTCGCGCCCGTCGTCGACGGCGAGATAGTGCAGCCACGGCGTCGGCGGCTGGTCCTTGCCGCCACTGTTCGAGCGCCACACCTCGATCCAGAGCACCTCGCCGGTCAGCGTCACGGGCAGGGCCAGATCGAGGACGCCCCGCACGAGGCGGTAGCCACCGCGCACCAGCAGTAGGAGGGCGACCCAGAAGGTGACCAGGTCGTAGGTGCCGGCGACCCGGGCCGGCAGCTCACCGGAGATCCTGAGCCGGTAGCGCATGATCAGGTACCCGAGCACCAGGGTGACGACCGCCGGGACGATCACGGCGGGTCCGGTCTTGCCGTAGCGCCCCCAGAGCGAGGGGTAGCGCACCCGTACCCGGTGCCATGTGCCGCCGAACGACGACCAGACCCGCTTCCGGTTGCCCATCCCCAGGTCAATGACGGCGCTGCAGACGCGCGTGACGCCGAGGGCGTCACCGTAGGACAGGTAGCGGTCCCAGACGGCCACGGCCGAGGGCGGCAGGTTGGCGAAGCTCTCGTCGCCCCGCAGGTACGCCTTGAGCCCCAGCCAGCGGGCGGCCACGCCCCGCGAGGCTGCCGTGTCCCGCTCACCGCGCGGCTTGCCGGCGATGCCGGAGAGCAGCCCGACGACCACCAGACCCGCCCAGAACGCGCCGCCGAGGCCCTCGTGCCGCCGGCTCAGGAAATGGGCGACGGCGAGACCCGCGCCGGCTCCGCTGGCCAGCGCCGCGCCGGTGAGCGCCGAGACGACCGTACTGGAGAAGCGTCGCCGGGACAGGCCGCGCGACCGGGCGTCGGCGACGACCTCCGCGCGTAACCGTTTCGCCCAGCCGACCGCCTTCTCCTGGTCCCGGAACGTCAGCGCGGTCAGCGGCACCACGCCGCCGACGGCGAGCGCCGAGATCCGGTCGAAGACCCGCCGCTCGTACGGCATGAGCGCCGACATGTCGCCGCCGCGTACGTGGATCGTGGTCTGCATCGGGTCGCTGGCCGGCTGGCGGAGCTCGAGGTACCGCCGGGCGGCCAGGTCGATCAGGGTCGACTCGGTGGCATCCTCGGTGACCTCCCACCGGTTGGCGAGCAGGCTGACCACCGCCGGGGACTCCTCGCCGGGAAGGTCCTGAGTGGCCGGCGCCGGCCGCACGTCGGCGGGGCGGGTGACGAACAGGGCGAGCCCGTACAGGGCGAACCAGCCGCCGATCGACGCCGCGGCGATGGCCAGCTCAAGGACAACGTTCGGGTCGATCCGCACCGGTCAGCCCTTCAGAACTGGACGCGCACGTCCTCGCGCTCGCCGCCGATCGCCTCGAAGTACTGCTCGACACGGAAGCCGCCCATGCCGGCGATGAGGTTCGTCGGGATCGACTGCACGGCGCTGTTGAGGGTCTGCACCGAGCTGTTGTAGAACTGGCGCGCGTAGGCGATCTTGTCTTCGGTCTCCCCAAGCTCGCTCTGCAGCCCGAGGAAGTTCTGGTTGGCCTTCAGGTCCGGGTACGCCTCGGAGAGCGCGAACAGCCGGCCGAGCGCCTGGGTGAGCGCGCCCTCGGCGGCCGCCTGGTTGCCCGGCCCCTTGCCCTGCACGGCCATCGCGCTGTTGCGCGCCGAGATGACCGCCTCGAGCGTGCCGCGCTCGTGCGCCGCGTACCCCTTGACCGTCTCGACCAGGTTGGGGATCAGCGAGTGGCGGCGCTTGAGCTGGACGTCGATCTGGGCCCATGACGCCTGCACCTGGTTGCGCAGGCGGACCAGCCGGTTGTACGTGACGACCGCCCAGCCGAGCACGATGACGATCAGGAGCACGACGACGCCGAGGATGATGAGCGGGACAGCGTTACCCATGGCGGCACCTTTCGACGGGGCGGCTACCTGCGGCCCGATGGTGAGGGTATGCGACGGACGCGAGCAGCTCAGTGTCGCGCATCCGACGGGCCAGGCAAGCGCGGTCCGGCGGCGCGCTGGGCGGCCAGCCACGCCTCGACGTCGGCGGCGGCCCGGGGGAGACCGGCCGACAGGACCACGGCACCGCCGGCCGTGACCAGGACGTCGTCCTCGATCCGGATCCCGATGCCGCGCAGCTGCGCGGGGACCAGCTCGTCCTCGGCCTGGAAGTACAGGCCCGGCTCGACGGTCACCACGTACCCCTCGCCGATGGTGCCCTCCTTGTACCGCTCCTTGCGGGCCCGCGCGCAGTCGTGCACGTCGAGCCCGAGCATGTGGCCGAAGCCGTGCAGGCTCCAGCGGCGGTACAGCATGCACTCCTTGTCCAGCGCCTCGTCGACGCTGACCGGCAGCAGGCCGAGGTCGGCGAGCCCACCCGCCAGCACCCGCATGCAGGCCTGGTTCACCTCGTCGAACGGCACGCCGGGCGTGAGCGCGTCGATGCCGGCCTGCTGCGCGCGCAGGACCAGGTCGTACAGGTCGCGCTGCAGCGGGGTGAAGCTGCCCGAGACCGGCAGGGTACGGGTGACGTCGGCGGTGTAGAGGCGCTCGCTCTCCACGCCCATGTCCATCAGGAGCAGCTCGCCCGGACGGGTGTGCCCGTCGTTGCGGGTCCAGTGCAGGGTCGTGGCATGGGACCCGGCGCCGACGATCGAGCCGTAGCCCACGCCGTTGCCGTCATGCCGGGCGCGCAGCGCGAACACGCCTTCCAGGAGGCGCTCGGGGACCGGCCGGTCGGCTGGCAGCACCCGGGCGACGTCCTCGAAGCCGAGCACCGTGGCGTCCACGGCACGGACCAGCTGGGCGATCTCCCACTCATCCTTGACCAGCCGCATCTCGGCGAGCGTGGTGGCGAGCTCGCCCTCGCGCTCGGGGTTGCCGCGCACCGCCGCGTCGACGGTCGGGTCCAGGCCGCGCAGCACGCGGGTGCGCCCCGGCGCGCAGTCGTCCAGGGCGGCCGGCAGGTCGGCCAGCGGCGCGGTCTCGATGCCCAGCTCGGTCGCCTTCTCGGCAAGGGTGTGCCGCCGGCCGGTCCACAGCTCGCCGTACACCCGGTCCCTGAAGAGCTCGTCGGTATCGCGGGGGGAGCGGGGCCGCACGTAGAGCACCGCGTCGCCGCCCGGCCTGACGACCAGAACCGCGTCGGGGTCGTGCTCGCCGGTCAGCCACGCGTGGTCGCTGCCGGGCCGGAAGGAGTACGTCGTGTCGTTCGCCCGCGTTTTCTCGTGCCCGGTCGCGACAATCAGTGTTTCGCCGGGAAACGCGGCTGACAGCTGGGCCCGCCGCTTGGCGTAGTTGGCCGCCTCCACACGCGTCGAGACTTCCAGCGGCTTGTCCTGCCAGCCGGAGCGCATGAACTCCAGCAGCCGCTGCGGGTACTCCGGATCGTGCGCCTGGGTGCCGTCGTCCATGATCATCCTCGCCTGGGCCTGAGCAAGATCTAGCGCCATCGACGGTACCCCGTGACAAGATGGCGGACATGTGCGGACTGCTCACCTTTGTTAGTGCGAATGGTCGGGCCGCCGCCCACGGGGATGCGATCGCCGAAGCGCTGGAGCGGATCCACCACCGGGGGCCGGACGAGACAGGAGTGACCGTCGTCGGCGACGACGCGGTCTTCGGCTTCAAACGCCTGTCGATCATCGACGTGGAAAACAGCCACCAGCCGCTGTCGTACCCGCCGACCGAGGGTCACCTCGGACGGTACGTGATCACGTTCAACGGCGAGGTCTACAACTACATCGAGCTGCGTGAGGAGCTGATCCGCAAGCACGGCGCGGAGTTCGCCACCACCGGCGACACCGAGGTGGTCGTGGCGGCCTACCACTACTGGGGGCCGAGCGCGGTGAACCGGCTGCGCGGCATGTTCGCGTTCATCATCTGGGACCGGCTGGCGCAGCGGGCGTTCGGCGCCCGGGACCCGTACGGCATCAAGCCCTTCTACTACCTGGCCACCGACGACGGCGTCTACTTCGCCAGCGAGAAGAAGGCCCTGCTGCCCTTCCTGCCCGGCCAGGGGCGCGGCGACGACGCCGTCGACGGGACCAACCTGTCGCACTACCTGACCCTGCAGTACGTGCCGGAGCCGGGCTCGCTGCACCGCGGCATCGGCCGGATCGGCTCGGGGGAGTCGTTCGTCTACGCCCCGGGCGGGCCGCTGGCCACCCGGCGCTACCACCAGCCGGAGTTCCGGCCCACCCCGACCGACGACCCGGAGCAGCTCTACAAGCGGATCCGGGAGACCCTGCGCGACAGCGTCCGGGTGCACATGCGCTCGGACGTCCCGGTGGGGGCGTTCCTGTCCAGCGGCGTGGACTCCACGGCGGTGGTCGCGTTCGCGCGCGAGTTCAACCCGCAGATCCTCACGTTCACCGTCGGGTTCACGCCGGGGCCGGCCACCGACTCGTACTCCGAAGTGGACATCGCGCAGGCCAGCGCCCGCGAGCTGGGCGTCACGACGATACCGACCCTGATCGGGCCGGAGGACATGATGGCGACCCTGCCGCGCATCATCTGGCATCTGGACGACCCGGTCGCCGATCCCGCGCTGGTGCCGCTGTACTTCGTGGCGAAGAAGGCGGCCGAGCACGTCACGGTGGTGCTCTCCGGCGAGGGGGCCGACGAGTTCTTCGGCGGGTACACCATCTACCGCGAGCCGCTGTCGCTGGCCGCCGTGGCGGCGCTGCCCGACCCGCTGCAGAAGGGGCTGCGCGCGGTCAGCAAGGCGATCCCGCGCGGGGTCAAGGGCAAGAGCTTCCTGGAGCGCGGCACCACCCGCATCGAGGAGCGTTACTACGGCAACGCCCGGATGTTCACCGAGGAGGAGAAAGAGCGGCTGATGCGCCGCTACGACCCCGCGGTGCGCTACACCGACGTCACCGCACCGGTCTACGCCGAGGCCGAGGCGCTCGACGACGTCACGAAGATGCAGTACGTCGACCTCTACACCTGGCTGCGCGGCGACATCCTGGTCAAGGCCGACCGGATGTCGATGGCCCACTCGCTGGAGCTGCGGGTGCCCTACCTGGACAAGGAGGTCTTCGAGGTCGCCGCCACGGTGCCGGTGGAGCTCAAGCTGCCGCCGCACTCCCGCGACACGAAGTTCGCGCTGCGCCGCGCCCTGGAGCCGGTCGTGCCCGCCACGGTGGTCAACCGCAAGAAGCTCGGCTTCCCCACGCCGATCCGGGTCTGGCTGCGCCGGGAGATGTACGACTGGGCCCGGGACATCCTGTCCCGCTCCGGCGCCGGCGAGCTGCTGGATCTGCAGTACGCCCAGGAGCTGCTCGACGAGCACCGCCGCAAGCACGCCGACAACTCCCGAAAGATCTGGACGGTGCTCGTGTTCTGCATCTGGCACGCCATCTTCGTGGAGGGTTCGCTCGACCCAGGCATCACCCGGGCCGAGTCCGCCTTGCTCACCAAGCCCGTGGTCGGTTCGGTCGTCGCCTGACGTTTCCACAGCCCACACGGTGGTGGCCGTCCCCCCGGCGGCCAACACCGTGCTGACTGGTTCGGCCGCGCCAGCTCGCTCGCTCACTGGCGCTGGGCGTACAGGTCGCGGAGCATCGCGATCTCGGCGCCGTGGTGGATCATCTCCCGGTTCTGCCACCAGAGGATGTCGGCCAGCGGCAGCTTCGGGTCCAGGCCCCACGGGAAGCTGCTGCGCCCCACCTGTGCGTACTCCTCGGGGGCGACCTCTTCGAAGACCGCGCGCCAGCGGTCGGCGCCCGCGCGCAGGAGCGCCATGCCACCTTCGGCGGTCGGCGGGCATTCCAGATCATCGAAGGTCCACGAGCGGTCGCCGGTGGTGTAGTCCGCACGCCCCATGCCGGCGGCCGCCATGTGCCAGCACAGCCAAGCGATCGTGCGCAATGGTGGGGGCTGCGGGGTGGGCGCCTCGTACTCCCACACCCAGTCGCCCTTGCCATATGCCTTGGCGGTGCGGTGCTGGCCGCGTGGCCGCAGGCTCCAGCACGACGGGGCCGGCTCCCAGAGATACTCCTCGTCGGTGAGCCCGGCGAGCCGCTCGTAGAGAATCCCCATCGTCGAGTCGAGCTGCGCCGCGAGGGCGGCGACGTTGGGCGGTCGGTCCCCTGTTGTCATGCCGGACATCCTGCCGGCCGGGTACGACAGAAACGGCGGCTCGTCGCTTCAAGATCGCTGTTTGTGGACAAACCATGCAGTGTGACTGCACATCCTGTCCAGAAACAGCAATCTTGACCCTCGGGCATGGACGCGCCGGCTCGGGTCAGCGGGCCCGGGCCGCCTCGCGTAAGGCCGCCAGCTCCGCCTCGGTCAACCCGGCGGCCGCGGCGATATCCAGCGCCGCCTCGACCTGCTTGTCCAGCGCCGCCATCGCCTTCTCCCGGGCGCCGGTGATCATGCACGCGGCGCGCAGCATGCGCAGGTTGCGCATCAGGGCCATCATCACCTCCAGGTGCGGGCCGGCGTAGCGGCGCAGCTGGCTGTACCCGTGCTCGATGTACTCGCCGTGGTCGAGGTCCCAGGGCGTGAGCAGCATGCGTCCGGCCTGGTCGCGGGCCGCCTGCGGGGGCAGGTCGGCGCGCACCAGCCGCCGCATGATCGACGAGACCCGCAGGATCACCTCGATCGCGGTGGTCGGATCGTTGACCGCGGGGGACAGGGCACGCAGCGCGATGTCGTTGAGCTGGCGCAGGCCGAAGTCGATGTCCTGCTGCATGGTCCGGCTGACGCCCACGATGAACGCCTCACCGACGCCCCGGGCGAACTGGGCGGCGAGCGCCGGTTCGGGACGCGGCCAGATGGTGGCCAGCGGCGTGTCGGCGACGACGTACGCGCCGACTCTCGTCTCCAGCCGGACGACGCTGTCCGCCGGCGCCGCGCCGATCACCGCCCGGCGGCTGATCTGCTGGACCCACCCGTCGACGTGACCGCGGACGACGAGCGGCTCGCCCAGCACCGCCACGTCGGGCGGGTCGACCGGGTCGCCGACCCGCTGACCGACCCGCGACCCGTAGGGCAGCTCGCTCACCAGCTCTAGCGTCTCTTCGGAGATCCTCTCCAAGATCCGCCCGACGTACTGCTGGCGGGTGATCCGGTGCAGGTACAGCACGATGGCCACGATCGAGGCGAACGTGAGCAGCAGGGCGCCGAACATGGTCAGCGTCGGTGCGTGCGGCTTGCTGGTGTCGATCTGGGTCAGCGCCAGGACGCAGAAGGCGAACGTCGCCAGCAGCAACCCGACCAGGAGCTGGCCGAACCGGTCCCGCCAGAAGGTGCGCAGGACGCGCGGGGAGAACTGCCCGCTGGCCAGCTGCAGCGAGACCACCAGCAGCGAGAACACCACCCCCGCCGTGGTGATGGTGGCGCCGGCGATCGTCGCCAGCAACGTGACGGCGGCGTCGGGCGGCAGGTCCAGCGTGGCCGCCGGTACCTTGACCGCGCGGTCGACCTCGGCCAGCCCCTGCTCGACCAGGACCGCGCCGACCAGCAGCAGGACGGGCAGGAACAGCAGGCTCTCCTGGAGCCGGTTGGACCGGGCCCGGTGCCGCAGCCGCCGGACGTGCGTGGCGACGTGTTCGTAGCCCACGAGCCGCTCGTGCTCGTCGTGGTCGGGCCCGCCGGTCCACACCCGCCGTACCCTAGCGGGGTGGTCAGGCATGGCCGGACAGCTCGGCGTACCCCCGCTTGACCGCCACGAGCGCGGCGTCGGCGTCGAGCGGTGCCTTTGCCGCGAGCGCCTCGACGGCCTTTGCCGCGACGGCCTTGACCGGCGCGCCGTCGAAGTGGCCGTCGCGGATCAGCCAGGCCAGCGCCGTGAGCTGGTCGTGCTGGGCATGGACGAAGTCGACGTCGACGATGGCCCCGTGACCGGGGACGACCGTGGTGGCCGGCGACATGAGCCGCAGCAGGGCGGCCAGCGTCTCGGGCCACTCCAGGGGGTACCCGTCGCCGAACATCGGCGGACCCCCCTCCTCGACCAGGTCCCCGGCGAGCACCAGGTCGGCGTCGGGTACCAGCACCACCAGGTCCCCATCGGTATGGCCGCGGCCGAGATGGCGCAGCACCACCGTCCGGTCGCCGAGGTCCACAGTGGACTCCATGTGGACGGTCCGGTTGGGTGGCCGCAGCGTCGCGGTGGCCATGCCGGCGGCGAGCTCCGGGTTGAGCCGTGCCCACTCGGCGACCCACACCTCACGCTGCTCCTCCAGGCGGCGGGCGAGCCGGGCGGCCGTCTCCTCGTGCGCCCAGACCTCGGTGTCCGGCCCGGCCACGACCCCGTTGCCGAACCAGTGGTCGAAGTGGTGGTGCGTGTTCACGACGCACAGCGGCAGCCGGGTGATGTCGCGGACCGCGGAGCGCAGCGAGGCCGCCTGCGCGTCGGTGGACAGCGTGTCGACCACCAGCGCGCGGCCGGCCCCCACGACCAGGGTCACGTTGACGTCGAGGACCGGGTACCGCAGGACGTAGGCCTCGCGGGCGATCTCGCTGAACTGCTGCGTCATGGCTGGCCGAACGCCCGCTCCACGAACCGGTGCCGGTCGACCAGCGCCCGCTCGACCCGCCCGTCCGCGACCACCTCGGTGCCGTCGTGGACCGAGACCTCGAACGTCAGCCGCCGGCCGTCCACCTTGGACAGCCGCGCCTCCGCGACCACGGTACGCCCGACCGGGGTGGCCGCCCGGTGGTCCAGCTCGACCCGGGTCCCGACGGTCGTCGCGCCGGGCGGCAGCTTCGAGGCGGTCGCCGCGACCGTGGCGGCTTCGGCGAGGGCCAGCACCCTGGGGGTACCCAGCACGGGAACGTCGCCCGAGCCCATCGCCTGCGCGGTATCGGCGTCGGTCACCGTCAGCTGTACCCGGGCCATCGAGCCGACCCAGGTGGCAGGCGTTTCGGGCGGAGCGGCCGAACCTGGCTGCTGCTCCATAACGGCAGCCTAAGCGGTCGGATACCGTCGGTGCCATGACTGCGCAGCGAGTCGGCGCGTGGCTGGCGGAGTCGTGGGCAGTCACCGCGCTGACCGGGGCCGGCGTCTCCACCGACTCGGGCATCCCCGACTTCCGGGGACCGGATGGCGTGTGGACGCGCGACCCGCAGGCCGCGCGGCTGTCGACGCTGCAGGCCTACGTCGAAGACCCAGCGCTGCGGCGCCTGGCATGGCAGCGCCGGCGCGAGCATCCGGCGTGGTCGGCGGTGCCCAACGCCGGTCACCGCGCCCTGGTCGAGCTCGAGCGCGCCGGGCGGCTGCTGGCGATCGTCACGCAGAACATCGACGGCCTGCACCAGCGCGCGGGTTCCAGCCCGGAGCGGGTGATCGAGATCCACGGGACCATGTACGAGGTGGAGTGCCTGGGCTGCGGCGGGCGTACCACCATGCGTGAGGTCCTGGACCGGGTGGCGGCCGGGGAACCGGACCCGGCCTGCCGCGACTGCGGCGGCATCCTCAAGTCGGCGACGATCTCGTTCGGCCAGGCGATGGACGGCGCCAGCCTGCGGGCCGCGATCGACGCCGCGGCCGGGTGTGACCTGTTGCTCGCCATCGGAACGTCGCTCACGGTCCATCCGGCGGCGGCGCTGGTCGAGGTGGCGGCGGGTTCCGGCGCCCGGGTCGTCATCGTCAACGCCAGCCCGACGCCGTACGACGACCTCGCCGACGCGGTGCTGCGCGAGCCCATCGGCGAGGTCCTGCCGGCGCTTGTTCAGCTTGTCGGCACCTGACGTTTGGTTGCCGAGCGCCCCGGCGGCACTGGCCGTTAACCTGGATACCGATGACGGCAACGGCCTCCCGGAACGACGCAGCAAGCCCCGCCGTCGGCGGATCCGGGCGCCGCTGGAGCCGTCGGCGCCTGGTCGCCGTGGCGATCTGGCTGGTCGCGTTCGTCCTGTGGTGGCTGCTGCTCGGGCTGCCGGCGACCGACCCCATCCTGGCGTTCGGGTGGCTGTGGGCGGCCACCATCGCCTGGCGGGTGGACCGCCCGTGGCACGACCACCTGAGCTTCGGGCGGGACTGGGCGCCGGTCGTGGCCCTGCTGATCGGGTACAACCTGTCACGCGGCTTCGCCGACGAAGGCGCCACCCCGCACGTCCTAGAGCTGGTCGTCGCCGACCGGGACATGTTCGGCTGGCTCACCGGCGGCACGGTCCCCACGGTCTGGCTGCAGCACCACCTCTACGACCCCGGGGCCATCCACTGGTGGGACGTCGCCGCGAGCTGGGTCTACTTCTCCCACTTCGTGGCTGCGCTGGCGGTGGCGGTCGTGCTGTGGCTGCGCGACCGGGCCCGCTGGGCGGCGTTCATGCGCCGGTGGTTCTGCCTGTCCGCGCTCGGGCTGGTCACCTACTTCCTGTACCCGGCGGCGCCGCCGTGGTGGGCCGCGCAGTACGGCCTGATCGAGCCGGTCGCGCGGATCTCCACCCGGGGTTGGCGGGCGATCGGCCTGCACGGGGCGGGCAACCTGCTCAACGCCGGCCAGGTCGCGGCCAACCCGGTCGCGGCCATGCCGTCGCTGCACAGCGCGTTCGCGCTGATGGTGGTGGCGTTCTTCGTACACCGGGCGCACCGGCGCTGGTGGCCGCTGCTGCTGTCCTATCCGCTGGCGATGACCTTCACGCTGGTGTACTGCGGCGAGCACTACGTGGTCGACGTGTTCGTCGGCTGGGCGTACGTCGGGCTCACGTTCGCCGTCGTCGGCCTGGCCGAGCGCGCGCGGGCGCGACGCCGAGCCGCCCGGGAGGCGGCTGCCAGGGCGGCGGCCAGCTCGTACGCCTCGGTCACGCCCCGGTGACGCCCCACGGCGTGCAGCCCGCCCGCCGTGTCGACGTGGAGCATCGCCACGCCCAGCGCCCGCTGCAGCGGGCCCTGCACCACCCGTACGCTCTGGATCCGCGCCAGCGGCACGATCACCAGCACCGGGCGCAGCCAACCGTCGCGCGAGGCGACCACCGTGTCGGTCATCCCGAAGCCCAGGTTCATCCAGGCCAGCGGGGCGAACCACCGGGCCCGGGCCGGCGCCGGACGCAGCGGCAGCGTCGCGAAGTCGACGCCGTCGAGCACCTCGGCGACCACCCGGCGGGCGGTGTCGAGGTCGGCGACCGGCAGCAGGGTGCCCGCGCGGATCCCGGCCGCGCCGCTCTGGCCGCCGTACCCGGCCACGTCGATCCGCGCATGCAGCCAGCCCTTGATGCGCCAGACGAACGGCCAGCGCAGCTCCACGGCCTGGACCCGTTGTGGCGGAATGGTTTGGCTGCGCAAGTCCAGCAGCCCGTGGTGCAGGCGCAGCCCGGTGCGGTCGGCGCCGATCCGGAAGCGCCACTCCGCCAGCACCCGGCGCACCGGCAGCTGGACCACGCCGACCACCGCGGTGAGCAGGCTGGCCACGGCGATGAAGCCGGTCTCTGGGTCGCCGGCGTACGGCGCGACGGTCACGAGGACGCCGATCGGCACGAGCCAGAGGCTTGGGTTGAGCAGCTGGCCGATCAGCACGTCCCGGTTGTTCACGGCATGGATCAGCCGCTCCGCCGGCTCCTCCGGCGCGGGGGTGGCCGCCGGAGCTGCCGGCATTCCCTCGGCTCGGGCCAGCGCCAGCAGGCGCTCCCGCAGCCGGTTGGCGTCGTCGAGGCTGAGATAGGCCAGCGGCGCCTCGGTACGGGCGCCGCCGATGACCTCGATCCGCAGGTCGGCGAGTCCGGCCAGGCGGGCCAGCACCGGCCGTACGACATCGATCGCCTGCACCCGTTCGAGCGGGATCGCCCGGGTACGCCGCCAGAGCAGGCCCTCGTAAATGCGAAGCTCCCGGCCGACCACCTCGTAGCCGGTCACCGCCCAGCTGACTGCCGCCACCGCGACGCCCAGGACCAGGACCATCGCCACGGTCACCAGCCAGCCGAGGAAGCCGAGCTCGGCGTAGCCCTGCCAGGAGATCGCGGCGATCGCGGCCGCGAGGATCTTCGCCCCTTTCAGCAGCGGCGTGAGCGGGTGCAGCCGCTGCCAGGGCGAGGCGTTCGCGGGCGCGGTCATAGCCCCTCGGCCTGTGCCTCACCGAGGGCGGCCAGCCGGTCGCGTAGCCGCGCCGCCTCCGGGCCCGGAAGGCCCGGCACCCGGGCGTCGCTGTGTGCCGCCGCCGTGTGCAGCGTGACGGTCGCCAGGCCGAACGCGCGCTCCAGCGGGCCGGCGGTCACGTCGACGAACTGCATCCGGGCGTACGGGACGATGGACAGCCGGCGTACCAGGAGACCGTGGCGGACCAGCAGGTCCTCGTCGCGTTCGCCGTACCCCCAAGACCGGACCGAGCGCACGATCAGCACCGCCCGGACGAGCCCGACCGCGACGGTGAACGCGGCCGCGAGCCAGGGCAGGGTGTCCACGACGGTGGCGGCCGCCGCGCAGATGACCAGCACAGCGGCGAGCCACGCGCCCAGGCGGATCTCCTCGATCCAGATCAGCCGGGTGGAGACGGGCCGCCACTCGACCGTCGCCGGCCACGGCTCCAGCGGGTCGGTCGGCGCGGGTTCCGTGGCGGCGGCGGTCGGGGGGTTCACACATCGAGCGTAGGCGGGGCGCGCTCAAGACGCTGGGCCCGTCGTCGGGGTCACCTCCCGGAGGAACCCACGGGCGTCGAGGAACTCGCCGAGCGAGCCCCGGTGCTCGTCACAGGCCAGCCAGGTCTTGCGCCGTTCCGGGGGGTGCAGCTTGGGGTTGTTCCAGTGCAGAGCCCACCGCGCGGGGGCGCGACAGCCCTTCGCGGAGCAGATCATTTCCGGACCCGGCGTGGGGAGCACGGCCACGAGTCTGACACGGCCCGAGCATGCCGCCGAACATAAGAAGGCGCCGGGCGGCCACGGGGGAAGCCGCCCGGCGACGCAATGAATCGTACCCGGTAAGGCACCTCTGATGTCTACCCCGCGCTGTGCCCGTTCGGGCGAATCTCATGACCCGATCGGTGCATCTCGGGCAGATCGGACCCGCAAGGGTTCGATCAAGGGTGTCTCCGGGGTGGGTGGGGCGTCCAGCGCGCCGCTGGGACGGGCGTGGGACGCTTGGAGGACTCATGTACGCCTCACGCCGTGGAGGGGACCGGTGGCTCAGCCGACCACGCCCGCGACAACGCCAGACCCGCACCTCGGTGCCGGCGCTACCGGCGAGCCAGCTCCTCCCACGCCAACCGCCACGACCCCCGCGCAGGACGCCACGCTGCTGGAACGCGCGCTGTTCGAGGTCAAGCGGGTCATCGTGGGGCAGGACCGGATGATCGAGCGGATGTTCGTGGCGCTGCTCTCGCGCGGGCACTGCCTGCTGGAAGGCGTACCGGGCGTGGCCAAGACCCTCGCGGTCGAGACGCTGGCCCGGGTGGTCGGCGGTACCTTCTCCCGGATCCAGTTCACGCCCGACCTGGTGCCGGCCGACATCGTCGGTACGCGCATCTACCGGCAGTCCAGCGAGAAGTTCGATGTGGAGCTGGGGCCGGTCTTCGTCAACTTCCTGCTGGCCGACGAGATCAACCGGGCGCCGGCCAAGGTGCAGTCGGCGCTGCTCGAGGTGATGGCCGAGCAGCAGGTGTCCATCGGGGGCGAGACCTTCCCGGTACCGCAGCCGTTCCTGGTGATGGCGACCCAGAACCCGATCGAGCAGGAAGGCGTGTACCCGCTGCCCGAGGCGCAGCGCGACCGGTTCCTGATGAAGATCCACGTGGGCTACCCGACCGACGTCGAGGAGCGGGAGATCGTGTACCGGATGGGCGTGAACCCGCCGGAGCCGGCCACCGTCCTCAGCCCGGCCGAGCTGACCGCGCTGCAGCGCAAGGCCGACGAGGTCTTCGTGCACAACGCGCTGGTCGACTACGCGGTCCGGCTGGTGCTCGCGACCCGCACGCCGGGCGACTACGGGATGCCCGACGTCGCGCAGCTCATCCAGTACGGCGCGAGCCCCCGCGCGTCGCTGGGCATCGTGCGGGCGAGCCGGGCCCTGTCGCTGCTGCGTGGGCGCGACTACGCGCTGCCGCAGGACATCCAGAACGTCGCGCCGGACATCCTGCGCCACCGGCTGGTGCTCACCTACGACGCGCTTGCCGACGACATCCCCGCCGACGCGGTGGTCGAGCGGGTGATGCAGACCGTACCCATGCCGACGGTCACGCCGCGGCAGAACGCCGTACCGGCCGCAGCACCGCCGTCCTGGCCGAGGCGCCCGGCATGAGCGAGCGCAGCGAGCGAATCATGGGCTCAGCGCGGATAGTGCCTCATGACGGCGCCGAGCGGAGCGAGGCGCCGGCATGAGCGAGCGCAGCGAGCGAATCATGGGCTCAGCGCGGATAGTGCCTCATGACGGCGCCGAGCGGAGCGAGGCGCCGGCATGAGCTCGCGTGGGGGTGCGAGCCCGCGTGATGGCTCCACCCGGGACGAGGCGCGCAGCGAGCTGGTGCTCGGCAAGCTGCAGCTGCTGATCACGCGCAAGCTCGACGGGCTGCTGCAGGGCGACTACCTGGGCCTGCTTCCGGGACCGGGCACCGAGCCGGGGGAGTCGCGCGAGTACCGGCCCGGCGACGACGTGCGGCGGATGGACTGGCCGGTGACCGCGCGTACCACCGTCGCGCACGTCCGCCAGACGGTGGCCGACCGGGAGCTGGAGACCTGGATCGCGGTGGACCTGTCGGCGAGCCTGGACTTCGGCACCGCGCGGTGCCTCAAGCGCGACCTGGCCGTCGCCGCCACGGCGGCGGTGGCGCACCTGACGGTCCGCGGCGGCAACCGTGTCGGCGCGGTCGTGGGGACCGGCTCCCACGTGCGCCGGCTGCCGGCCCGGCCGGGTCGCAAGGAGGCCCAGGGACTCCTTCGGGCGGTCGGGCACACCGAGGTCCGGCCCGGCCGGGCCGATCTGGGCGCGCTGGTGGACATGCTCAACCGCCCGCCGCGCCGCCGAGGGCTCGCGGTGGTCATCTCCGACTTCCTCGTGCCGGTCGAGCAGTGGGAACGACCGCTGCGCAAGCTCGGGGTGCGCCACGACCTGCTCGCCGTGGAGATCGTCGACCCGCGCGAGCTGGAGCTGCCCAACATCGGCGTGATCGCGTTCGTCGACCCGGAGAGCGGCGCCATGCACGAGGTGCAGACGGCCGATGCGCGCCTCCGGGCGCGGTACGCCGCCGGTGCGGCGGCCCAGCGGGCGGCGATCGCCAGCGCGCTGCGCGGGGCCGGGGCGGCGCACCTGCGGCTGCGCACCGACTCGGACTGGCTGCTGGACATCGTGCGGTTCGTCGCCGCGCAACGCCATGCCCGTACCAGGGGGACGACCAGATGATCCGGTTTCTCGACCCGAAATGGCTGCTGGCCATCGTGCCGGTGCTCGTTCTGGCCGGCGTGTACGTCTGGCGCCAGCTGCGCAGGCGGGCCTTTGCCATGCGGTTCACCAACGTCGAGCTGCTGCGTACGCTGGCCCCGCGTGGGGTCGGCCCGCGCCGGCACCTCGCCGCCGGGGCGTTCCTCGCCAGCCTGGTCGTCCTGGCGCTCGGCCTTGCCCGGCCGTCGGTGGACGCCAAGGAGCCGCTCGAACGGGCGACCGTGATGCTCGCCATCGACGTGTCGCTGTCGATGCGTTCCACCGACGTACCGCCGACCCGGATCGACGCGGCCAAGCAGGCGGCCATCGACTTCGTCAAGCAGCTGCCGCCCTCGTTCAACGTCGGCCTTGTGGCGTTCGCCAAGTCGGCCAACGTGCTGGTCTCGCCGTCGAAGGAGCGCGCGGCGATCCAACAGGCGATCGACTCGTTGCAGCTGGCCGAGGCGACCGCCACCGGCGAGGCGGTGTTCACGTGCCTCGACGCGATCCGCAGCGTGCCGGCTGACGGTGCCGAGGGGCCACCGCCCGCCCGCGTCGTGCTGCTGTCCGACGGATTCCGCACGTTTGGACGGTCCATTGAGGACGCTGCCGCGGCGGCGGCGGCGGCGAACGTGCCGGTGTCGACGATCGCGTTCGGCACCGACACCGGTACTGTCGAGATCAACGGGCAGCTGCAACGGGTACCGGTCGACCGGCCGTCGCTGCAGAAGCTCGCCGAGCAGACCAAGGGCCACTTCTACGAGGCGGCCACGCTCGGCGAGCTGAAAAAGGTGTACCAGGACATGGGCAGCTCGATCGGGTACCGGACCAAGCCGCGCGAGGTGACGCAGTGGTACGTCGGTGTCGCGATGCTCTTCGCGCTCGCCGCAGCCGGGCTGAGTCTACTGTGGACGTCCCGGCTGCCCTGACCGGCGTCCTCAGTGGACGCCGGCGCTGGCGAGGACGAAGAGGACCGCGACCCAGACGGCGGCGAGGGTGAACCCCAGGGGTGCTACGTAACGGCTCATCGACAGCTCCGAAGGCGGTAACGACTCGGCGGGTACGGACGCGTGAACGAGTCGTGGCCGTGCGGTGTGATGCGGTCAGACGGTGTCGACCCGGCGCCAGCCACGACTCGGAGGATCGCTATCTCGCACAGCGATCACCTCCAACGGTCGGGCCGGGCAGCGGCGTCGAAAGCCGTTCGCAAACGGCCCTATGGTACACCCCGGGCGCGGGAACCGGTCATCAGCCGAGCGTCGCCGGTACCCGGACTTCCGGGTACCCGCCGGTACCACCTAGTCTCCGTGCGAGGAGACCTTGGTGAGGGGGCACAGACATTGGCGCGCACGGTACTGGTCACGGGCGGCAACCGAGGGATCGGGCTGGCGATTGCGCAGGCCTTCGCCAAGCAGGGCGACCGGGTGGCGGTGACCCACCGCGGCAGCGGTGCGGCGGCCGGCCTGTTCGGCGTCGCGTGTGACGTCACCGATCCGGCGGCGGTCGACGCCGCGTTCACGGCGGTCGAGGCCGAGCTCGGCCCGGTCGAGGTGCTGGTGGCCAACGCAGGTATCACCGAGGACACCCTGCTGCTGCGGATGAGCGAGGAGCAGTTCTCCCGCGTGGTGGACACCAACCTCGCCGGCGCGTGGCGCTGCGCCAAGCGCGCCGCGACGCGGATGCTGCGCGCCCGCTGGGGCCGGATGATCTTCATCTCGTCGGTGGCGGGGCTCTACGGCAGCGCGGGGCAGGCCAACTACGCCGCCAGCAAGGCCGGCCTGGTCGGGCTGGCCCGGTCGATCACCCGCGAGCTGGGCAGCCGCAACATCACCGCCAACGTGGTCGCGCCGGGCATCGTCGACACCGACATGACCGCGGTGCTGCCGCAGGAGCGGCTGGACGAGTACCGCCGGTCCATCCCGCTCGGCCGGTTCGCCAGCACCGACGAGGTGGCCGGCGCGGTGACCTGGCTTGCCGGCGATGGCGCCGGGTACATCACCGGCGCCGTCATCCCGGTCGACGGCGGTCTGGGCATGGGGCACTGAGGAGGGTTCATCGATGTCAGGACTGCTCGCCGGCAAGCGGCTGCTGGTCACGGGCGTCATCACCGACCAGTCGATCGCGTTTTCCGTCGCCAAGATTGCGCAGGAGCAGGGCGCCACTGTCGTGCTCACCGGCTTCGGGCGGCTCTCGCTCGTCGAGCGCATCGCCAAGCGGTTGCCGGCCGAGGCGCCGGTCATCGAGCTGGACGTGACGAACACCGAGCACCTGGAGGCGCTCGCCGACAAGGTCCGCGAGCACGTCGACGGCGTGGACGGTCTGGTGCACTCGATCGGGTTCGCCCCACCGAGCTGTCTGGGTGGCGGCTTCCTGGACGCCCCGTGGGACGACGTGGCCACGGCGCTGCACGTCTCGGCGTACTCCCTGAAGTCCTTGACCGTGGCCTGCCTGCCGTTGATGGCGCCCGGCTCCGGCGTGGTGGGGCTCACCTTCGACGCCACCAAGGCCTGGCCGGTGTACGACTGGATGGGCGTGGCAAAGGCCGGCCTGGAGTCGACGTCGCGCTACCTGGCCCGCTACCTGGGTCCCAAGGGGATCCGGGTGAACCTCGTTTCGGCCGGACCGCTGCGGACGATGGCCGCCAAGTCCATCCCGGGCTTCGAGAAGTTCGAAGACGCCTGGACCGAGCGCGCGCCGCTGGGCTGGAACCTGGCCGACCAGGAGCCGGCCGCCCGCGCCTGCCTCGCCCTGCTGTCAGACTGGTTCCCGGCCACGACCGGTGAGATCGTGCACGTCGACGGCGGCTTCCACGCGCTGGGCGTCTAGCGTGCCCGGCGAGGCCTACGACGCCTTCCTGCTCGTCTCGTTCGGCGGGCCGGAGCGGCCCGAGGACGTCCTGCCGTTCCTGGAGAACGTCACCCGGGGGCGGGGCGTGCCACCGGAGCGGCTCACGCAGGTCGCCGAGCACTACCACCACCTGGGCGGGGTCTCGCCGATCAACGCCCAGTGCCGCGAGCTGCTCGCCGCCCTGGGGGTGGACTTCGCGGCGGCCGGCATCGACCTGCCCCGCTACTGGGGGAACCGGAACTGGGCGCCGCTGCTGGCCGACACGGTCGCCGAGATGCGCGACGCCGGAGTGCGCCGGGCGCTGGCGTTCGTGACCAGCGCGTTCGGGTCGTACTCCTCCTGCCGGCAGTACCTGGAGGACATCGCGGCGGCGCGCGCGGTGGTAGGCCCCGACGCGCCGGTCATCGACAAGATCCGCCACTACTACGACCATCCCGGGTACGTGCAACCGCTCGCCGACGCCGTCCGGGCAGCCCTCGGGACGGTACCGCCGAGCCGGCGCGCCGCCACCCGCCTGGTGTTCACCGCGCACTCGATACCGTCCACAATGGACGAACGCAGCGGCCCCACCGGCGGCCGGTACTCCGCGCAGCTGCGCGAGACGGCGGCGCTGGTGGCCGCGGCGGCCGCCCCCGAGATGGCCTGGGACCTGGTGTGGCAGAGCCGGTCCGGGCCCCCGCACGTACCGTGGCTCGAACCGGACATCAACGACCACCTGGCGCGGCTGGCGGACACCGGGGTGACCGGGGTGGTGGTCAGCCCGATCGGGTTCATCTCCGACCACGTCGAGGTGATCTGGGACCTCGACCACGAGGCCGCCGGGACCGCCAAGCGGTTGGGGCTGGACCTCGCGCGCGCTGCGACGCCCGGTTCGGACCCGCGGTTCGTGGCGATGATCACAGAGCTGGTCCTGGAACGGATCCGGCCCGAGCGGACGCCGCGACGGGCCCTCGGCACCGTCCCTACCTGGGACTTCTGCCCGGCTGACTGCTGCGTGCCGGTCCGGCGGCCCTGATGCCGGTCCGGGACAATGAAACCCGTGACTGAGCGGAAGGCCGTCGAGTCGTGGCTGACGGACATGGATGGCGTACTGGTGCACGAGGGCCTACCGATCCCGGGCGCCCCGGAGTTCGTGGGCCGGTTGCGCGAGTCCGGCAAGCCGTTCCTCGTGCTCACCAACAACTCGATCTACACCGCGCGTGACCTGCAGGCTCGGCTGAGCCGGCTGGGCATCGACGTGCCCGAGCGGGCGATCTGGACCTCCGCGCTGGCGACCGCGCAGTTCCTCGACGACCAGCGCCCGGGCGGCAGCGCGTACGTGATCGGCGAAGCGGGTCTGACCACGGCGCTGCACGCGGTCGGATACGTCCTGAGCGACCACGAGCCGGAGTACGTGGTGCTGGGCGAGACCCGGACGTACAGCTTCGAGGCGATCACCACGGCCATCCGGCTGATCAACAACGGGGCGCGGTTCATCGCGACGAACCCCGATCCGGTGGGACCCTCCGCCGAGGGCGCCCTGCCGGCGTGCGGCTCCGTCGCCGCGCTGATCTCCAAGGCGACCGGCGTCGAGCCGTACTTCATCGGCAAGCCCAACCCGATGATGATGCGTTCGGCGCTCAACGCGATCGAGGCGCATTCCGAGACCACCGCGATGATCGGCGACCGGATGGATACCGACATCCTGTGCGGCCTCGAAGCCGGGCTGCAGACGATCCTGGTGCTGACCGGGATCAGCGCGCGAGCGGATGTGAGCCGGTTCCCGTACCGGCCGTCGCGGGTGTTGGAGTCGGTGGCCGACCTCGTGGACGAGATCTAGCGCCTAGAGCAGGGGCGCGTTGCAGGCCGCGACCAGCGCGCGCCGGCACGCCGCCAGGAGCGGCCGCAGCGCCTCGTCGCGCTGGCGCGCCTCGAAGCCGGTCACCGCACCGCCCGGTGCGGCGTGCTCGGCCAGCGCCAGCACCCGGTCGAGCACGCTGGCGCGGGCGTAGAGCCGGCGCGCCCGCGGGTCGTACCCCGGAGGCAGGTCGGTGCCGTTGTCCGGGCGGCGCAGCGCGGCCAGCGCGCCGGCGAGCTCCGGCCGCCACTGGGCCACGTCGAGCTTTGCCAGGGCCCGCGTCGCGTCGGCCAGCGCCGCCGACAGCTCGGCCTCCGCCTCCGCCGCGGTCGGCTCGTCGCAGGTACGGGCGGCGTCGGGCAGCCCGTACACCCGCCACAGCACGGTCTCGAAGGCGTCCCCGGAGCCGGACGTGTGGCTGCGCACCTCGGGGACCAGCCCGAGCTGGCCGGCCACCACGGCCTCGCCGGTGACCAGCGCGGCGCCGGTGAACGGACCGGGTCCGGGCAGGCCGCGCGGGTCGCCTGGGGCCGGCAGGACCAGCCGGATCTCGTCGGGGTGCAGCTTGGACAGCGCGGTGATGCCCTCGCTCAACGGCACGTCGGTCCATGTGCCGGGCGCGTCGGCGACGAGGTGCTCCTCGTCACCGGCGATCTCGGCGGCGGCGTCGTCGAACGGGACCAGGCCGGCCCGCCATGCGCGCGCCCACGCGACGAACCGGCCCGAGCGGCGCGCCGTGAGAGTCGCCGCACGTGCTGCGGGGGACATGTCCGCAAGCGTACGTGGTCCTACCTGCTCTGTCGCGCCTGTGACCTGTGTCGTTGCGCCGATGCGGCGCCGGGGACGGCTAGCGTCTGCGGACATGGGCCGCTACGACGGGGACGTGCTGAAGTCCGGCTGGCGGCGCCGCCGAACGGTGCCCGAGGTCGATGCCGAGCCGGATCTGGTCGTGGAGGACGCCGAGTCGGGCTTCTGCGGTGCCGTGGTCGGCTTCGAAGCCGGCGCGGTGATCCTGGAGGACCGTCACCTGCGGCGCCGGCTCTTCCCGTTGCTGCCGGCGGCGTTCCTGCTCGACGGCGAGGTGGTGACGCTGCGCCGCCCGGTTGCCGCGGCCGCCGGTGCGCCCCGGCGCCGCACCGCCTCCGGGTCGATCGCCGTCGATGGGACGCGGGCCCGGGTGGCGCGCGCCGGCCGGATCTGGGTCGAGGGCGTGCACGACGCGGCGCTCGTCGAACGGATCTGGGGTGATGACCTGCGCGTGGAGGGTGTTGTCGTGGAGCCGCTGGGCGGCATCGACCAGCTGCCCGCCGCCGTGGACGACTTCCGGCCCGGCCCGCTGCGCCGGCTGGGCGTGCTGGTCGACCACCTGGTCGCCGGCTCCAAGGAGAGCCGGATCGTATCGGCGGTCACCTCGCCGTACGTGCTGGTGACCGGCCACCCGTACGTCGACGTCTGGCAGGCGGTCAAGCCGGTCCGGCTCGGCCTGCCCGCGTGGCCCGAGGTGCCGCCGGGGCGTCCGTGGAAGGCAGGCGTGTGCGCGGCGCTCGGTGTGGCGGAGCCGGCCGAGCTGTGGCGCCGGGTGCTCGCCGCCGTCTCCAGCTACACCGACATCGAGACGCCGTTGCTGGGCGCGATGGAGCGCCTGATCGACTTCGTCACGGCGGATCCCGGGTAGGACGAGGGCCGGGACTGTCGCCTAGCGTGCGTCGGCGTGCCACGATCGAGGTATGCCCATCCTGTGGCTGTTGCTGGCGATCGGTCTGGTGGTCGCCGAGGTGTTTACCACCACGTTCGTCCTGTTGATGTTCGCCGTCGGCGCGCTGGCCGCCGCGGGCGTGGCGGCGCTCGACGGGCCGGTGTACCTGCAAGGCATCGTCTTCGCCGCGGTCTCGGTGCTGGCCCTGTTCGGGCTGCGCCCGGTGCTCCGGCAGCACCTGCATCTGGGCGGGGCGCGGGTGCCGATGGGCGTCGAGGCGATCGAGGGGTCGACCGGTGTGGTGATGGAGGCCGTGGACGCCGAACACGGGGTTATCAAGATCGAAGGCGAGACCTGGCTGGCCCGCGCGTATGACGTGACCCAGAGCTACGCCGTCGGCGAACGGGTCCGCGTTGTCGAGATCAAGGGCGCTACCGCCCTGGTGTGGAGGGATTGACGTGTTCGAAGTATTCCTCGTCACGTTGGCGGCGGTCCTCGCCATCTTCGTGGTGGTCACCTTGGCGCGGTCGGTGCGGGTGGTACCCCAGCAGCGGATGGACGTGGTGGAGCGGCTGGGCAAGTACCAGCGCACGCTCTCGCCCGGGTTCAACCTGCTGATGCCATTCATCGACCGGGTCAGGACCAAGGTCGACATGCGCGAGCAGGTGGTCAGCTTCCCGCCGCAGCCGGTGATCACCTCGGACAACCTGGTCGTGTCGATCGACACTGTGCTCTACTTCCGGGTCATCGACCCGGTCCGGGCCACCTACGAGATCGCCAACTTCCTGCAGGCCATCGAGCTGCTGACGGTCACGACGCTGCGGAACGTCGTCGGCTCGCTCGATCTGGAGAAGGCGCTGACCAGCCGCGAGATGATCAACCACCACCTGTCGAGCGTGCTGGACGAGACGACCGGGCGCTGGGGCATCAAGGTGACCCGGGTGGAGATCAAGGCGATCGAGCCGCCGCCGAGCATCCGCGACTCGATGGAGAAGCAGATGCGCGCCGAGCGGGACCGCCGCGCCGCCATCCTCAACGCCGAAGGCGTCAAGCAGTCGCAGATCCTGACCGCGCAGGGCGACCAGCAGGCCGCTGTCCTGCGAGCCGAAGGCGACCGGCAGGCCCGCATCCTGCAGGCCGAGGGGCAGGCCAAGGCGATCAAAACCGTGTTCAGCGCGGTCCACAACGCCGACCCGAACCCGCAGGTCCTGGCGTACCAGTACCTGCAGGCGCTGCCGCAGATCGCGGCCGGCGCCTCGAACAAGATCTGGATCGTCCCCACGGAGCTGATGAAAGCGCTGGAGGGCGTCGGCGGTGCGCTCGGCGGTGCGCTCGGCGGCCGGCCCCTGTCGGAGCCGGTGCCGGTGGACGAGGACGTCGCGGAGGGGGCCGGCACGAGTGATGTCCACGCGGCGGTGGCCGACGCGAAGGCAGCGGCCGAGGCCGCGGTCGCCGACGCGTCAGCGGCCATCGCGGGTACCCAGGCGGCTACCGGTGAGGCCCGGCGCGGCTTGCCGAGCAGCGCCGAGGGCATTCCCGCGTCGAGCTACTTCGACACCGTCAACCGGGACACCGAGCGAGGCTGACCTGTTGGGCTGGTCGCCCGTGTCGATCGCCGATCCCGACGACGAGCGGATCGCCGACTACCGGGCGCTGACCGACGTCGAGCTGCGCACCAGATGGGAGCCGCCGCACGGCCTGTTCATCGCCGAGGGGGAGCTGGTCCTTCGCCGGGCGCTGCGAGCCGGGTACGCGCTGCGCTCGGTGCTGGTCGACGCCAAGCGGGTGGACGGGTTCGCCGACCTCGCCGCCGGCCGGGCACCGGTCTACGCGGCCAGCCAGGAGGTGCTCGAACAGGCGACCGGCTTCCACATACACCGGGGCGTGCTGGCCTCGTTCCACCGCCGTGAGCTGCCGGCGGCGGCCGAGGTGCTCGACGCCGCGCACCTGGTCGTGATCCTCGAAGACGTCAACAACCACACGAACCTGGGTGCCATCTTCCGTGGCGTGGCGGCGCTGGGGTTCGACGCGGTCCTGCTGTCGCCGTCGTGCGCAGACCCGCTCTACCGGCGCAGTGTGCGGGTCAGCATGGGGGAGGTGTTCGCCGTCCCGTACGCCCGCCTGGAACCCTGGCCGGACGCGCTCGCGCAGGTCCGCGACCGGGGCTTCACGCTGCTGGCGTTGACGCCGGCCGCCGACGCGGTGCCGATCCAGCGGCTGGCGGCCGAGCAGCGCCGGCGGCCGGCCCTGCTGTTCGGTGCGGAGGGGCCAGGGCTGTCGGCCGCGGCGCTGCGCGCCGCCGAGGTGCGGGTGGTGATCCCGATGCGGGCCGGCGTGGACTCGCTCAACGTGGCGGCGGCGGTCGCGGTGGCCTGCTGGGAGCTGAGCCGCTGACCGGGTGGCTGGACGACAATGGGCTGGTGCTCCTCCGGCAGCTCGAACCGCCGCCCGGCTACGTGGCCTTCGTCGAGCTGCATCTCGAACCGCTGCGCCGCGCCGCGGCCCGGGTGGTGGGCGACGAGCGCGACGCCGACCACCTGTACCCGGACGTGCTGACCGACGTCGCCACCCGGTGGAGCTGGCTGGAGCTGTTACGCAACCGGTTCGGCCGCAGCGATGCCGCCGAGCGCTACCTGGGGCGTGCGTTCGAACGCCGGTCCCAGCGGTGGCGCTCCGAGGCCGACGAGGTCTGGGCGGCCGACGGGGTCTTGGCGGACGTGCGGGTGCTGCCGGCGGCCTCGTTCCGGGCGCCGCGGCCGGCGTGGTCCAGCGTGGCGGTACGGCTGGCCCCGCACACCGGCCAGCCACGGCGGCTCACGCCTGGGCCGGTGGCGGAGGCCGCGGTGGCATGGTGGCACGCTTACGAGGCAAAGCGGCGCTACCTGTATGTGGCTGCTCTGGTCGCCGTGTTCGCCTTCTTCGCCATGGTGATCCGCTACGACGCCGCCGCCGCGCTGGTGGCAGCGGCGGTCCCGACCGTCCGGAGGGGTTTCTGATGACAACTGACGACCTGCTGGCCCGGCACCGTGCCGCGCTGCCCTCCTGGCAGATGCTCTACTACGAGGAGCCCATCGAGATCGTCTCGGGCAGTGGATGCCGGGTGACCGATGCCGGCGGCCGGACCTACCTGGACTTCTTCGGCGGGGTGCTGACCACCATGCTCGGGTATGACGTGCCCGAGGTGCGCGAGGCGGTCGAGCGCCAGCTGCGCACCGGGATCGTGCACACCTCCACGCTCTACCTCATCCGGTCGCAGGTCGAGCTGGCCGAGAAGATCGCGCGGTTGTCCGGGATCCCCGACGCACGGGTCTTCTTTACCAACTCGGGCACCGAAGCCAACGAGGCTGCCCTGCTGGTCTCCACCAACTTCCGGCGCAGCAACCAGATCCTCGCGGTACGCAACAGCTACCACGGCCGGACCTACGCGGCGATGGGGGTGACCGGCAACCGCGGCTGGTCGGCGTCGGGTCTGAACCCGTTGACGGTGAGCTTCCTGCACTCCGGCGACCGGCTGCGCGGCGTCTTCGCGGGCCTTTCCGACGCCGACCATATCGCCGCTGCCGTGGTCGACCTGCGCGAGGTGCTCGCCACGACCACGGCGGGCGACGTCGCCTGCCTGATCGCCGAGCCGATCCAGGGCGTGGGCGGGTTCGTGCACGGGCCGGACGGGCTGTTCGCGGCGTGGCGGGAGGTCCTCGACGAGCACGGCATCCTGTTCGTCTCCGACGAGGTGCAGACCGGCTGGGGGCGTACCGGCTCGCACTTCTGGGGGTACCAGGCCCACGGCATGACTCCGGACCTGCTCACCTTCGCCAAGGGCGTCGGGAACGGGTTCTCGCTGGCCGGCGTCGTGGGACGGGCAGAGGTGCTGAACGCGGTGAACGCGATCTCGTTCTCCACGTACGGCGGCAACCCGCTGGCCACGACGGCTGGCAACGCCGTGCTCGACTACCTGCTCGACCATGACCTGCAGGCCAACGCGGCCCGGGTAGGCGGTCTGCTGCTGAGCGGGCTGCGCGAGGTGGCCGCGCAGCATCCGATCGTCGCCGAGGTACGCGGCAAGGGCTTGATGATCGGGCTGGAGCTCGTCCGGCCGGGCAGCGTGGAGCCCGACCCGGTGGCGACCGGCCGGGTGTTCGAGGAGTGCCGGCGCCACGGGTTGCTGGTGGGCAAGGGTGGCCTGTACGGCAACACGATCCGGATGGGCCCGCCGCTCCCGCTGAGCGAGGCGGAGGCGAAGGAGGGCTTGGACATCCTGGCCGCGGCCATCGCGACCGTAGACGGTGCGCGCCGCTGACGCGGTGGCGTGAAAATCCCCCTAAATTAGAGCTATCCCTCTTTTCGGGCGCCACCTCCCCCGCTGCTGGTCAGGCCGCGGCAGCCAGCGTCGTCGGTCGATGCCCTGCGTGCCCGGGCTGTCCGGCTCCTCGGTAACAGTTTGAAAACTTCACCCACGCTATTGACAAGCCGAGGGCCGCAGTAAGAAGTTTTACCACTGATAGTTAACACTCCTTAGGGAAGGTGCCGCGCGTTGACTGCGAACGACATGACCGGAGCCGCGGTGGACGCCGCCGCCGGTGAGGTCGTCGGTTCGCAGGTGGAAGGCGTACCGCGCGCGGCCGCTGACGGTGTTCTCACCCGGTTACGTTCCCGGCTCCCGGAGTTCACCGGGGCGCTGCAGCGGGTGGCCGAGCTCGTGCTCGGCGATCCGGCGAGCGCGGCCCGCTCGACCATCGTCGAGCTGGCCGAGCGCAGCGGCACCTCGCCGGCGACGGTCACCCGGTTCTGCCGGGCGCTGGGCTTCGAGGGGTACGCCGACCTGAGGCTGAGCATCGCGAGCGAGACCGGCCGGGCCAGCGTTACCGGTGGCTGGACGATGGACATCGGTCGAGAGATCCAGCCGACCGACCCCTTGGAGCGGGTGCTCGGCCAGATCATGGCCGCCGACACCCGGGCCATGCAGGACACGGCGGCCCTGCTCGACCTGCGCGAGGTGGAGCGGGCGGCCGAAGCCATCGCCGGCGCGTCCCGGGTGGACATCTACGGCGCCAGCGGAAGCGCCCTGGTCGGCGGTGAGATGCAGTTCTGCCTGCATCGCATCGGGGTCGCGGCGTGGGCATGGGCCGACGTCCACAACGGGCTGGCCAGCTCCGCGCTGCTGCGCCAGGGCGACGTGGCGATCGGCATCTCGCACAGCGGGCAGACCCGCGAGACGATCGAGATGATCGCCGAGGCGGGCAGCCATGGCGCGACGACCGTTGCGCTGACCAGCTTTCCCCGCTCACAGCTGGCCGATGTCGCCGAGATCGTGCTCCTGACGGCCACCCAGGCCACCACGTTCCGGCCCGATGCGCTGTCCGCCCGGCACCCGCAGCTGGTCGTACTCGATCTGCTGTACATCGCGGTCGCGCAGCGTACCCACGAGCGTGCGCACGCGGCGTTCGCGGTGACCGCACGCGCGGTGGCCGGCCACCGCGCGGCCAAAGAGGTGGAGTCTTGACCGTGAGCGCCGGCGCCTACCTCGCCGGGGTGCGGACGATCATCGACAAGGTCGGCGACACCCAGGAGACCGCCGTGTCCCGCGCGGCCGAGCTCATCGCCGCGTCGCTGCGGGGCGGCGGCGTCCTTCATACGTTCGGAGCCGGGCACTCCGAGGCGGTGGCGATGGACTTCGCCGGCCGCGCCGGGGGGCTGGTCCCGACGAACCCGATCTCCGTACGCGACCTCGTGGTGTTCGGCGGGGCACGGCCGGAGGTGCTCCACAACGAGAAGCTCGAGCGCGATCCGCAGATCGCGCACCGGCTCTACGAGCTGGCCGCGCCTCGTCCAGAGGACGTGTTCGTGGTGGCCTCGCAGTCCGGGATCAACGGTTCCGTTGTCGAGTTCGCGCTGCTCGTCAAAGAGCGCGGGCACCACCTCATCGCGATCACGTCGGCGGCGCACACGGCCCGGGTGACCCCCAGGCACCCGTCCGGCCGGCGCCTGGTCGACATCGCCGACGTCGTGCTGGACAACGGCGCGCCGTATGGTGACGCACTGCTGCCGCTCCCCGGCGGCGGCTCGGTCTGTGCGGTCTCGTCGGTCACCAACGCGCTGCTCGCGCAGCTGGTGGTCGCCGAGGTCGTACGACGTATCGAGGCCGCGGGCCAGGTACCTCCGATTTACCTGTCCGCGAACGTCCCCGGCGGGGACGAGCACAACCACACCCTCGAGTCGCGGTACGCCGGGCGCATCCGGCGGACCGCCTGACCCGAACCCCGAGGAGACAGAATGTCCGATTCTCCCATCACCCCGTCGGAGCTCAGCCGGCGGAACGTTTTGCGCGCGGCGGCAGCGGCTGGCCTGCTCGCCACCCCGGCGGTCGGTGCCCTGGCGGCATGCGCCGGCGGCGGCGACAAGGGCGGCACCGGCGGCGGCAAGGTCAGCGGGGACAGCCCGTTCAAGGCCAAGGAAGACACCACCGTCAACGTCGTGGTCTTCAACGGTGGGCTCGGCGACGAGTACGCCAAGAAGGACGTCACGCTCTTCAACACGAAGCACCCGAAGATCAAGATCAACATGCGCTCGACGCAGAAGATCAAGACCGAAGAGCAGCCGAAGTTCTCGACCACCCCGAGCGACCTGATCAACAACTCGGGCGCGGACGCCATGGACACCAGCGTCCTGGTCAACGAGAACGCCATCGTCGCGATGGACGACCTGCTCGACGCCACCACGTGGGAAGGCAGCGGGACGATCCGCGACACCCTGCTGCCCGGCACGATCAGCGACGGCACCTACAACGGCAAGTTCTACACGCTCAAGTACGCGTTCACCGTGTGGGGTCAGTGGTACAACGCTGCGCTGTTCGACAAGCAGGGCTGGCAGCCGCCGAAGACCTTCGACGAGTTCTTCACGCTCGCGCCGAAGATCAAGGCGGCCGGTCTGGCGCCGTTCGTGTACGACGCCAAGCACGGGTACTACCCGCGCTGGCATATCCTGGCTACGGTCTGGAAGTCGGCCGGCAAGCAGGCTGCGATCGACATCGACAACCTCAAGGCGGGCGCGTGGAAGGCCGACGGCATCCTCCCCGCCGTCAGCGCAATCGCGAAGATCGTGAAGGACAAGCTCACCCTTGCGGGTACCTTCGACCACACCCAGTCGCAGCAAGCATGGCTGGACGGCAAAGCGGCGTTCATCCAGGTCGGCACGTGGTTGAAGAACGAGATGCTCAAGACCATTCCGCCGGACTTCCAGATGAAGCTGTCGGACTACTGGCAGGTCACCTCGTCGGACAAGGCGCCGAACGACGTCTTCGCCGGCGCTGGCGAGGACTGGGTCATCCCCTCCAAGGCGCCGAACAAGGAGGGCGCCAAGGAGTTCCTGCGGGGCATGCTGTCAGTGGAGGGCGCTGGCCAGTTCGCCGAGCTGACCAAGTCGCTGTCGTCGCGCCAGGGCTCCGGGGACAAGGTTCAAGACACCGCGCTCGCCAGCGCGAACGCGGTCATGAAGAACGCCTCGAAGGACCTGGTCTCGTGGAAGTTCCCGGACTTCTACGCCGACTACGACAAGGAAAGCCAGAACCTGTCTCTCGACCTGATGGCCGGCCGGCTGACGGCGCAGCAGTTCGTCGACAAGATGCAGGCGACCGCGGACAAGATCGCGGCGGACCCCAACGTCAAGAAGCAAACCCGTACTAGCTAGCAGAGCGAGCGATCATGCGGCACGGTAAGGCTCGTTTCATCATAGGGTTCCTGGCACTGCCGGTACTGCTGTACGCCTACTACGTACTCTGGCCGTTCGCGCAGGCGGCGGCGTACTCGCTCACCAACTGGGGCGGATACTCCGACACGCAGGACTTCGTCGGGTTCCAGAACTACGCCCGGCTGCTGAAGGACGAGCTGGTCAGGAAGGCGTTCTGGCACAACGTGTTCTTTCTGGTCACCGTGCCGCTGTTCACGATCGTGGTGGCCCTGTTCCTCGCGTTCCTGCTCAACGTGGGCGGGCGCGGGAACAGGGCCGGTATCCGGGGTGTCTGGGGCTCCAGCGTATACAAGGTCATTTTCTTCTTCCCGCAGGTGTTGTCACTCGCGGTCATCGCCGTCATGTGGCAGCAGATCATGGCCGGCAACAACCAAGGACTGATCAACGGTGTGCTGATGAAGATCGGCGTGGTTGATCGGGACAACCCGATCCAGTTCACGTTCGACCCCGAGCCGTTCCTGGGCGTACCGGCTGTGCTGTGGTGGCTGCTGTTCATCGCGGTCTGGGGTGGTGCCGGCTTCTACATGGTGCTGTTCTCCGCGGCCATGCAGTCCATCCCGAAGGACATCTACGAGGCGGCGCTGCTGGACGGGGCGAGCCGCGTGCACACGTTCTTCCGGGTCACGCTCCCGCTGCTGCGCGACACCGTTTCGGTGGCATGGGTCTATCTGGGCTTCATCGCGCTCGACATGTACGCGCTGGTGTACGTCATGACTCCCGATCAGGGTGGACCGAGTCACACCAGCGAGATCTTCGCCTCGGTGATCAACTTCACCGCGTTCAACAGAGGCCAGTTCGGCTATGCCTGCGCCATCGGTGTAGCTCTGGCCATCTTTACGATCCTCTTGGCGGCGTTCCAGCTGAGGATCACTCGCCGCGAGCGGATCGAGTTCTGAGGAGGCCCGCGATGGCGGTGATGAGTCCCCCGCCCACCGAGGCGGTCCGGATCGGGGAGGCCCGACCGGGGCGTGCGGTCCGCAGACGTGGGAAGGCGGGCGGCGGTACCGGAGAGACGATCGCCAACGGCTTTTCCCACCTGTTCCTGTTGGTGTGGGGCTTGATGGTGGTTTACCCATTGTTATGGGTGGTGCTGTCCTCATTCAAGGACGATGCCCAGGTCGTCAGGCAGCCGCTGTCGCTGATACCGCACGGCTTGCACTGGGAGAACTTCTCGCGGGCGTGGGTCAAGGGCCACATCGGGTCGTTCTTCTTCAACACGATCATCATCGTCGGCGGCGGCGTCATCCTGACGATGCTGCTCGGCTCCATGGCGGCCTACGTGCTCGCCCGGTACACGTTCCCGGGCAACCGGCTGATCTACTTCATGTTCCTGTCCGGCTTCACGTTGCCGATCTACCTCGCGGCTGTCCCCCTCTATCAGGGCGTGTACAAGACCGGGGGCTACGTCTCGCTGCTGGGTCCGAACAAGCATACGATGCTGACCGTCGTATATATCGCCTGGTCGCTGTCGTTCACCATCTTCTTCATGCATTCCTTCTTCCGGACGTTGCCCACGTCGGTGGCGGAGGCGGCGCTCGTCGACGGTGCCTCGCACACCAGGCTGTTCTTCAGCGTGATGCTGCCGATGGCGAGACCCGGCCTCATCAGCATCGGCATCTTCAACGTGTTGGGACAGTGGAACCAGTGGTACCTGCCGACGCTGCTCATGCAGGACCCGGCCGGTAACAAGCACCAGGTGATCGCCCAGGGTCTGATCGACCTGTCGGTGAACCAGGGCTACAAGTCCGACTGGTCCGGGCTCTTCGCCGGGGTGACGATGGCCATGCTGCCGGTACTCATCGTCTACATCGTCTTCCAGCGCCAGGTGCAGTCCGGCCTGACCGGGAGCATCGCGAAGTAAGTGCCTCCCGCACAGTTGCCCGGCGCCGTTTCGCGGCGCCGGGCATTGTGTCGTACCAGGCGGCCAGAATGTGGTGGTGCTGCTGGCGGTGGTCGCGGACGAGGCGGGTGGTGGCCTGCTGCGCGCCCTCGCCGAGGACGGCCAGCCAGCCGGACCGGTCGTGGCTGTCGACGACCTGGGCGCAGCCGTGCGAGCCTTTGAGACGGCGAACCAGCCGCGCTGGCTCTGGCCCGCCACGGCGGAGCTCTATCCCGGCCTGCTGCGCGCCGGCGTGCGGGTCGACCGGTGCCACGACGTCGAGCTGACCGAGGCGCTGCTGCTCGGCTACGAGGGCCGCTGGGGCGAGCCGCGCACGCTGGCCGCGGCGTGGGCTCGGCTGACCGGGTCACCGGTTCCCCCAGACCCGCCACCCCGGCAGGCCGCGCCGCCGGGCGAGGGACAGGGCGCGCTCTTCGAGGCCACGCCAGCTCCGTCAGCGCGTGTCGCTGACCCCCTTGGCGCGCTGGTTCGGGTGTACGCCGACCAGCGCGACCGCATCGACAGAGCATCCGAGCCGGGGCGCCTGCGCATGTTGGTGGCCGCCGAGTCGGCCGGGGCGTTGCTGGCCGCGGAGATGGGTCAGCATGGGCTGCCATGGCGGGCCGACATCCATGAGGCGCTGCTGGTCGAGCTGCTCGGGCCGCCGTCGCCGGTCGGCGGACCGCCCCGGCGGCTGGCCGAGCTCACCCAGCAGATCAGCGACGCGTTCGGCCAGCGGATCCGTCCGGACTCGCCGGCCGAGGTGGTGCGCGCGTTCGCCCGGGTCGGCATCCAGGTGCCCAACACGCGCGCCTGGGTGCTGCAACGGGTGGACCATCCGGCAGCGCAGCTGCTGTTGGCGTACAAGGAGCTGTACCGGATCTGGGTCGCGCACGGGTGGTCCTGGCGCGAGCAGTGGGTGCGCGACGGCCGTTTCCACGCCGAGTACGTGCCCGGTGGCGTGGTCTCCGGACGTTGGGCGACCCGGGGTGGCGGAGCCCTGCAGATCCCGAAGGTGGTGCGGCGCGCGGTTGTCGCCGACCCGGGCTGGACGTTCGTCGTCGCCGACGCCGGCCAGCTTGAGCCGCGGGTCCTCGCCGCGGTGTCCGGCGATCCCGGCATGATGCGGGCGGCCGGTGCCGGCGACATGTACTCAGCGCTCGCCACAGAGGCGTTCGACGGTGACCGGGCCCGCGCCAAGGTCGCGTTGCTCGGCGCGATGTACGGCCAGACCGGCGGTCAGGCGGTGCCGGCGCTGGCCGCGCTCCGTGGCTTCTATCCGGTCGCCTGGGAGTACGTCGAGTCGGCGGCCCGAGTCGGCGAGGCGGGCGGCCTGGTCCGGTCGTGGCTGGGGCGCACCTGCCCGCCGCCGTCGGTGACCTTTCGCGAGGTCCCCGGCGATGATGGCGACAGCGGCCAGCGAGCTGGCGCCGCCGCACGTGCGAGAGGCCGGTTCACCCGCAACTTCGTCATCCAGGCGACCGCTGCCGAGTGGGCGCTGGTGCTGCTCGCCTGGTTGCGCAAGGCGCTGGCCGGCACCCCAGCCGAGCTGGTGTTCTTCCAGCACGACGAGGTGGTCGTGCATTGCCCGGAGGAGCAGGCGGCCGCGGTGGCGGCCGCGGTGACGGAGGCCGGCGAGCAGGCCCGCCGGTTGCTGTTCGGCGAGACGCCGGTGCGGTTCCCGCTCGGCGTGTCCACAGTGGAGTGTTACGCCGACGCGAAATGACCAAGCCATCGGAGTGCTCCGCCCATCACGTCACTACGGTGGCGGCCTGCTGTGGCGGGCCTTGGTCCAGATGCTGGAGCTTCGCGCGGACCTGGTCGGCGTCGAGGTGCCCGAGCTCCTCCAAAATCGCCAGGGCGTTCTTCCAGACCGATTTAGCGGCATCGAGATCGCCCGCGGTACGGTACGCGTCGCCGAGATCGCCGAGGACCCTGGCTTCGGTGTAGCGGTCACCGTCCTCACGGAAGATTTCGGCAGCCTGCTGGAAGCAGGTAATTGCCTGATCATGGTGGCCTAGGTGGTGATGTACGAAGCCCAGGCTATGCCAGGTACCGGCGGCTCCGGTGCGGTCGCCAATCGCTTGGAGCGTTGCGAGAGCTTGCTGACAGCAAGCAAGCGCCTGATGATGCTCTCCGAGCAAGGCATGAAACCACCCTACGAGATTCAGATTTCTGCCTGACAGCATCGGGTCTGCCGCAGCGCGCGACAGCTCTAGCGCCCGCTTGGCATGGCCGAGCGCTTCTGCGTTGCGGCCCTGCATCTCAAGTAGCAGCGCGAGGTTGCCTTGGCAGCCGGCCTCGGCTGCGTGCTGACCAAGCACGCCGTATAGATCGATAGCATGTCCAAGGTGAGCACGAGCCTCATCGTGGCGCCCGAGCAGGCCGCATGCCAGGGCGAGGTTTCGGTGCACGTGGGCTTGTCCGAGCCGGTCGGACAACCGTTGGGCAGCCGCCAGCCCCGTGCGTTGCGTGGCGGCCCAGTCCTGCCAATGCCCCTGCCGGTTCAGGAAGGTGCTTAGTGCCAACGCCAGTCGCCAGGCGTACATGTCAAATCCCGTGGCGGCCGCTTCGTCGATGACCCTGAGCAGTACCGGGTGTTCCGCAGCGAACCACTCAAGCGACTCGTCGAGGGTCTGGAGTTTCACAGGAGTTACTGCGGACTCGGTCGGCACAAGGTCAATCGCATCCTGACGTGGCTCCAGAAGCAACGCGCCAGCGCACGCGGTATGGAGGTAGTGATCCAGCATGCGGCGCAGGCCGTCGCGCCGCTCGTCATCGGTGTCACAAGCACTCGCCAGCTCAGCGGCAAATGCGTGGAGCAGGTCGTGGAACGCGAATCGTCCTAAGACTGGTTCAGCGACGAGATGTGCCTGGATGAGCTCTGCCAGCAGCGACCGTGCTTCACTTGTCGGGATCCCAGCGAGGCTCGCGACGGCGGGAGTGCCGAAGTCTGGGCCTGGGTGAAGACCCAGGAAGCGGAAGAGTCGGGCAGCCTCTGTACTTAAGGTCCGGTAGGACCATGAGAACACGGCACGTACGTCTGTGGCGGGGTCTCCCGCGTTGAAGGCGTCCAGCTTGCCGCGAGTGGCTTGCAGATCGGCGGCCAGGTCGGCAAGGGGTTTTGCGGGCCGGATCGCGGCTCGAGCGGCGACGATGGCCAACGCAAGCGGCAGCCGGGCACACGAGGCGATGATGTCTGCCACGGCCTGCGGTTCCGAAGCTATTCTGGCCGGCCCGAGGCGCCTTGCCAGTAACTGCCTCGCCTCGGTCTCGCTCAGCAGGTCCAGGATCAGCGGGTGGGCGCCTTCAGCCGCCACGAGGCTGGTGAGCTGGTTGCGGCTCGTCACCAACACCAGGCAGCCGGGGGCGCCGGGGAGCAGCGGGCGTACCTGCTCGGCGTCGCGGGCGTTGTCGAGCACGACGAGCATGCGCTTGCCCGCGAGCAGGCTGCGGTAGAGCCCGACCTGCGCGATGAGGTTGGCGGGGATACGTTGCGGCGGCACGTCGAGGGCGTCGAGGAAGCCGCGCACCGCCTCGGCGGAGCTCATGACCGAGCCGCTCGGGTCGAAGCCGCGCATGTTGACGTAGAGCTGCCCGTCGGGGAAACGGTCAGCGGCCCGGTGCGCCCAGTGCACCGCCAGGGCCGTCTTGCCGACCCCGGCTGTGCCGGCAATGGCGGAGATCACCACCGAGGTGGGTTGCTCGTGCGCGGTCGCCAGGAGGGTGTCGAGCCGGGCCAGCTCGGGTCCCCGGCCGGTGAAGCCGTGCACGTCCAACGGCAGCATCGCCGGTACTCGCACGGCCGGCTGCAACGATGCGACCAGAGGCAGGGCGCCTGTGCTGCGGAGGATGGTCTGGTGCAGGTTGCGCAGCTCGGCGCTTGGCTCGGTGCCGATCTCGTCGACCAAGCGCCGCCGGATCCGGGTGTACTGCTCCAGGGCCTCCGCGTCGCGACCGGTCTCGTGGAGCGCGCGCATCAGGGCCGCGACCAGCGGCTCGGCGAGCGGGTACTCGGCGGCGAGGTCGACCAGTGTGCTCACGATCCCGGCGGCGTTGCTGATGCGCAGCTCGGCCTGGGCCCAGGAGACCGCGGCGTCGAGGTGCTGCCGGCGCCACCCCTCGCGTACCCTCGCCACCCACTCGCCGTGGAGGTCCGCCAGCGGGGTGCCGCGCCACAGGTCCATGGCCTGCCGCAGCAGGGCCGCCCGCTGGGCATCCGGCCGCCGGATGTCACGGGCCCGTTCCACCAAACGGCGGAAGCGGTGCAGATCGACGGTGTCCGGGTCAACCTCGGCGACGTACCCGCCGGAGCGGTTGACGAGCCGTACCGAGGACCCCAGCGCCCGGCGTAGGCGGGCTATATAGATGTAGAGGGAGTGGCGGACCCGATCCGGCGGTGCCTGGCCCCACACCCGATCCACCAGGGTATCCACCGGCACCGGCCGCCCGGCGTCGACCAGCAACGCGGCCAGGACGGTGCGCTGCCGCGGCGGACCAACGTCCACCGAACCGGTGGCGTTGCGCACTTCGAGTGACCCGAACAACCGGATCTCCATCACGCCTCCCCCCGAGGCCACCGACCATGGTGCCGCGCACGATCAATCGGGGTCAACGTGCATTTAAGAATCGTGCAGGGTTTTCCCTAAGCCCCTCTCGCGACACTGATCCAGCGAACGACAGGCATCGGGGGAGATACATGTGAGCTTACTCGTGGGGGAAGGCGGGAAGTCTCAGGTGAGGAGGAACCGCAAGAGCCGGCGCGCCGCTGCGCGTTCCGGTCCGGGTTTATCCGGGCTCCGGACCGCTATCGTCTGCGACAGGAACCCTCTGGTACGCGCCGGCGTCCGGCGCACGCTGGAAATCGAGTACGGCATCGGGGTCTGCGGCGAAACCGACGACGGCGCCGAAGCGGTCCGTCTCATGCAGGAGCACGGCGCAGCTGTCCTGGTCGTCGAGGATCGCCTCTGCCATCAGGTGATATCAGATCACGGCCTGACCTCCGGCGTCGTGATCCTCGCCGATGACCTTGACGCCGGACGCTTGTTGGCGTTCCTTGAGTCCGGGGTACGCGCGGTCGTCTGCCGGTCCGGTCCGAGCCAGGACGTGGTACGGGCGGTGCACGGCGCCATCGACGGGGCTGGGTTCATCGCGCCGGAGTTCGCCGGCGTCGTGATCGCCGCCCTTCGCGCGAGTGCGCCGGGTCAGCAGGGTCGCCGGCCGGGGTTCGCCAGTTTGACCGTACGAGAGCGTGCGGTGCTCGACGTCATTTGCAAAGGCATGACGAACCGGGAGATCGCTGGCGTCCTGCAGGTCAGCGAGAAGACCGTCAAATTCCACGTATCGAACGTGCTGGCCAAGATGGAGGTGCGCAACCGGGCTCAGCTGATCGCCAATGTGGCCGGCGTCTCGCCGGGTCCCGCGCCATAAATACGGTCTGGAGCGGGCTGTTAAGAATTCTGCAGGGTTACCGGCAACCTGCCGCCATGACGATGGATCTCGGGACAGCTCTCGTTCGGCCGGCTACGGGGGACGGCGACGATATCGTCGTTGTCGGGTCGGCTGGATGGGGGCGCCCGCCGATGGACGGTGGTCGCGCCGGCGGACGGTAGCCGGCGCGAAAACCGGTGGCGTCCGCCGGAAGCGCCTGACACTGTCAGCCCGTGCCGAAGGTGTACTTCGACGAACGGGTCGCGGCGCGGTACGACGCGGACTCCGCAGACATGTTCGACCCGGCGGTGGTCGACCCGACGGTGAGCTTTCTCGCCGATCTGGCCCGAGACGGCGACGCCCTCGAGCTCGGCATCGGCACCGGCCGTATCGCGTTGCCGCTGAGCCGGCGGGGTGTCCGCGTGCACGGCATTGATCTTTCGCCGGCTATGCTCGCGCAGCTAAGAGCCAAGCCCGGCGCGGACGCGATCGGGTTGACGATCGGCGATTTCGCCACCACCAAGGTCGACCGGACGTTCCGCCTCGCCTACCTGGTGTTCAACACGATCATGAACTTGACCACGCAGGACGAGCAGGTCGAGTGCTTCCGTAATGTCGCCGCGCACCTGGAACCCGGCGGGTGCTTCGTCATCGAGGTCGGGGTTCCCGACCTTCAGCGGCTCCCGCCCGGTGAGACTGTCCGAGCGTTCACCGTCAGCCCGACCAGGCTCGGCTTCGACGAGTACGACGTAGCCGCGCAGATCCTGTTCTCCCATCACTACTGGGCCGTCGACGGCCAGCTCGAGGTCTTCTCCGCGCCGTATCGCTACGTATGGCCAACCGAGCTCGACCTGATGGCCAGAATCGCCGGAATGCGGCTCCGCGAACGCTGGAGCGGATGGAAGCGAGAGCCCTTCACCAGCGAAAGCACCAAGCATGTTTCGGTCTGGGAGAAAGCCAGCGTAGTGCTCGACCCGCGGCGTGAGGCCGCCACCTAGCCCTGGTGGAGACCAGGGCTAGACACCCTGGACATGACGGTCGGGCGTTGCGGCAGCGAGCCCGGCAAAGTAGTCGGCCATGGCCTGGGTGTGGGTCGGGAACACCAGCCGGCGCGGCTCGGTCAGTACCAGCCACTCGGTCGCCTCCTCGGTGGGCGCGACCGGCGGCAGCTCCACGGCGGGTCGCGCCGGCAATACGCCGAACACCAGCAGCGTCCCACTCGGCGCGCTGTGCACGTCGAACAGCCGCACCTCGGCGGGGGAAGCCGCGATTCCGGTCTCCTCGCACAGCTCCCGCACGGCCGCTTCTCGCCAGGACTCGCCGACCTCGATGAAGCCGCCCGGCAGGCCCAGCTCGCCACGTCCGGGCTCGATGTCGCGGCGTACCACCACGAGCCCGTGACCGCCGTCGGGGAGATCGACGGGGAGCAGGGCTACGGCCACCGGCAGCGGGTTGCGCCACGTCGTCTCGCCGCATCCGGCGCAGATCCGGGGCCACAGCGCCTCCGGCGGAAAGGCCGTACCGCAGTACGAACAGTGCGAGTGCTGCACGGTGGCGAGGATAGCCGCCGCCACCGCGCTGGGCCGGGGGGCCCAGCGTCGCCGGGCGGGTCGGGTAGCCGATTGACCGTCCGATACCCGACCGCCAGCATGGTGAACCACACGGGGATTCGTCGAGTGTCGTCTATGGCGCAGTTCCCTCAACGTCGTCGGAGGTCCCTATGGCCACCCCGGGTGCCACAGCCGCTCCCGCCGTCAAGAAGCCGGCATACCTGCTCGTACCACTGCTCGTCGGTGCGGTTGTCGCCGTGGCTCTGGGCGTCTTCGCCCATGTCCATGAGCCGGTCCGGCCCACGTTCTCGGGGCCGTTCTCCAGCCCGCTGAGCATGAAGGTCTGGCTCGCCTCCGTCGCGCTGCTCCTGGGGCTCGTACAGCTGGTCACGGCGCTGTGGATGTACGGCAAGCTCGGCGTCCGCGCGCCCGGCTGGGCCGGCACGTTGCACCGCACCACGGGGATCACCGCGTTCCTCGTCACGGTGCCGGTCGCCTTCAACTGCCTCTACTCGTGGGGCTTTTCGACCTTCGACACGCGGGGGCTGCTCCACTCGCTGCTGGGCTGCACGTTCTATGGTGCGTTCGTGGCCAAGGTGCTCACCCTGCACAGCAAGCGGGTGCCCGGCTGGGCATTGCCGTGGGTGGGTGGGCTCTTGTTCACCGCGCTCGTCGGCGTCACGCTGACCAGCGCGGTCTACTGGTTCAGCACCCATGGAGCTCCCAACTGACGGAGGCTGCGGGACTGGTCCTCGCCGCCGGCGGTGGCCGCCGGTACGGAGGGCCGAAGGCGTTGGTCCGCTTCGAGGGCGGGCTGCTGGTCGAGCGGGCGGTGGCGACCATCCGCTCTGGCGGCTGCGCGCCGGTCGTCGTCGTGCTGGGCGCGTCGGCGGCCGAGGTCCGCGCGGCAGCCGACCTCGGCGACGCGACCACGGTTGAGAACCCCGACTGGCGTACCGGCATGGGCTCGTCCCTGCGCGTCGGGCTCGCCGCCCTCGCCGACACCAAGGCCGATGCGGCCCTGGTGGTCCTGGTCGACATGCCCGGCATCACCGCCGAGGCGGTGCGCCGCCTGGCCGTCCTGGCCGACCCGGCCGCGCTGGCGATGGCCGGCTACGGTCCCCGGCGCAGCCACCCGGTGCTGCTCGGCCGGCAGCACTGGCCCGGCGTCGCCATGCTGGCCACCGGCGATGTGGGCGCCCGGCCGTACCTCACAGCCCACGCCGCGAACGTCCGGGTGATCCCCTGTGACGACGTCGCCGACGACGCCGACCTCGACGTCCCGCCGGCGCAGGCCTGACGGCCCCGCGGTAGTCGACGGTCCGGCGGTCCGCGGAGCATAGTTGGCCCGTGCCCGACTCACCGACGCAGCTGTCCGAGGCGCTGGCCCGCGTCGGCTACCTCGCCGACACCGGCCTGGCCACGGCCGGCTTCCTCGCCATGCGGCTGGGCAAGCCGGTCTTCCTGGAGGGTGACGCGGGCGTCGGCAAGACCGCCTTCGCCGGTGCGCTGGCGCAGGCGTACGGGCTGGAGCTGATCCGCCTGCAGTGCTACGAGGGTCTCGACGCCGCACAGGCCATCTACGACTGGGACTTCCCGCGCCAGGTGCTGCACCTGCGCGCCCTGGAGGCGGCCGCCGCGGGTGGCGGTACCCCGGTCGACGCGGCGGCGGCCGAGGCGAGTCTCTACGACCGCCGGTTCCTGCTCGCCCGCCCGCTGCTCCAAGCGGTCGAGCGGGCACCCTGCGTGCTGCTCGTCGACGAGGTCGACCGCGCCGACGACGAGTTCGAGGCGTACCTGCTGGAGATCCTCGCCGACGCCGCGATCACGATCCCCGAGCTCGGCCGGATCGCGGCCGCCACACCGCCGACCGTCGTGGTGACCAGCAACCGCACTCGCGACGTGCACGACGCGCTCAAGCGCCGCTGCCTCTACCACTGGGTCGCGCATCCGGACCCGGTTCGCGAGGCCCGGATCCTGCGGCTGCGCCTGCCTGAGGTGACCGAGCGGCTGGCCATGCAGGTGGCGACCGCCACCGCCCAGCTGCGCGAGCTCGACCTCGTCAAGCCGCCCGGGGTTGCCGAGGCGATCGACTGGGCCGCCGCGCTGCGGGTCCTGGTCGTCGACGAGCTGACCCCCGAGGCCGTTGCCGCCTCGCTCGGCGTCGTGCTCAAGGTCCGGGAAGACCTCGACCGGGTACGCGAGCTGCCCCCGACCGCCCTGTTGGGCGCCGGACCATGAGCGCCGAACCGCTGCTCGGGTTTGTCGACCTCGCCGGCGCGCTCCGGCGGGCCGGCGTACCGGCGAGCCCCGAGCGGGTACAGGCGATGCTGGGCGCCTTCGACGCGCTCGGCGACCTCTACTGGGCGGGCCGGCTGACCCTGTGCGGCTCCCCTGACGACCTGGCGAAGTACGACGCCGCGTTCGCCGCGTACTTCGGTGGTCGGGCCGGCGGCCGGCAGCAGGCCGAGACCCCGTGGGCGCGCCCGGTCCTGCAGCAGGCCCTGTTCGCCGCCGCGCGGGCCGGCGAGGGCAGCGAGGCAAGCCCGCGACCGGAGACGCTCGCCGTGCAGGCGAGCCCGGTGGAGGTGCTGCGGCACCGGGACCTGAGCCAGCTGTCCACAGTGGAGCGTGACGAGGTCAACCGGCTCCTGGCGTTGCTCGCCACGGCGACGCCGCGGCGACCCAGCCGCCGGTACCGGCCGGACTCGCGAGGGGCGCTCGATCCCCGGCGCAGCGCCCGGTCGATCCTGCGCGTCGGTGGGGAACCGGCCCGGCTGGCCCACCGCAGCCGCAAGGCCAGACCGCGACGGCTCGTGCTCCTGATCGACGTCTCCGGCTCGATGGCCCCGTACGCCGATGGCCTGCTGCGCTTCGCCCACGCCGCCGCCCGCAACCGTCCACAGTCGACAGAGGTGTTCGCGCTGGGCACCCGCCTCACCCGGCTCACCGCCGCTATGGCGACCAAGGATGCCGACGCCGCCCTGCGCGCGGCCGGCGCCGCGATCCCGGACTGGCGCGGCGGCACCAGGCTGGGGGAGTCGCTGACCGCGTTCCTGCGCGGGTACGGCCACCGGGGCATGGCCCGGCGCGCCGCGGTGGTGGTCTTCAGCGACGGTTGGGAGCACGGCGACGCCGAGCCGCTACGGGCGGCCGCGGCGCACCTGGCCCGGCTGGCCCACCGCGTCATCTGGGCGACGCCCCATGCGGCCCGGCCGGGCTTCGCCCCGCTGGCCGGCGGCCTGGTCGCGGTGCTGCCGCACGTGGACGCGCTGCTGTCCGGACACAGCATCGCGGCCCTGGAGGATCTGATCCGGGAGGTGTGCCGTGCGTGACGTGCTGCCCGATCTGTTGCGCTGGTGGCGGGCTGGTGAGCCGGTCGGGATGGCGACGGTGGTGGGCACCTGGCGCAGCGCTCCGCGCCGAGCCGGCGCCACGATGCTCGTCGGACCCGACGGCACAGCCGTGGGCAGCGTCTCCGGCGGCTGCGTCGAAGCCGCCGTGTACGAGCTGTGCCGCGAGGCGATCGAGACCGGCGCGCCGGTCCTGCAGCGCTATGGCATCAGCGACGACGACGCGTTCGCCGTCGGGCTGACCTGCGGCGGGATCATCGACCTGTACGTCGAGCGGGTCGACCCTGCCGGCTTCCCGGAGGTGGCCGACGTGGCTGCGTCGATCGAGTCCGGCGAGCCCGCGGCGGTGCTGACCGTGGTCGAGGGGCCCGCCGACCGGCTCGGCAACCGGCTGGTGCTCTGGCCCGACCGGCGCGCCGGTTCGCTCGGCTCGGAGCGGCTCGACGACGCGGCCACCGATGACGGGCGCGGGCTGCTGGCCGCCGGGCGTACCGGGACGCTGCACTACGGGCCCGACGGGGAGCGGCGCGGCACGGGCCTGTCCGTGTTCGTCAGCTCGTTCGCGCCACCGGCCAGGATGATCGTCTTCGGCGCGATCGACTTCGCGGCGGCCGTCGCGCGGGTCGGTGGCTTTCTCGGGTACCGGGTGACGGTCTGTGACGCCCGGCCGGTCTTCGCCACGCGCAAGCGGTTCCCGGAGGCAGACGAGGTGGTCGTCGACTGGCCGCACCGGTACCTGCAGTCCGAAGTGGACGCCTGCCGGTTGGACAGCCGCACCGTCATCTGCGTGCTCACCCACGACCCAAAGTTCGACGTGCCGGTGCTCGAGGTGGCGCTGCGGCAACCGTTCGCCTACGTGGGCGCGATGGGCTCCCGGCGTACGCACGACGACCGGCTCGCCCGGCTGCGGGAAGCCGGGGTAGAGGAGGAGGCCCTCAAGCGGCTCTCCTCCCCGATCGGGCTGGACCTGGGCGCGCGTACCCCCGAGGAGACCGCGGTGAGCATCGCCGCGGAGATCATCGCCACGCGATGGGGCGGCGGCGGAGCGCGCCTATCGGAGCTGGAGGGTCGCATCCACCACGGATAGCTCCCCGCGTCGGCGGAAAGGGGTCTTGTGCCGGGCGGATCTACGCGGTTGGCTGGCTGAGGCGGCCCGTGCGCGTCCGCAGCGGGCTGGCCCTGTCGGTACGAGCGGGAGGCGCTATGGCTCGCATCAGCGTCACCGTCGACGGCGCTCGATACGTCGACGATGTCGAACCCCGAACACTTCTCGTCCATTACCTGCGAGATCGCTGCGGCAAGATCGGCACGGTGGTGGGCTGTGATACCAGCAACTGCGGCGCATGCACGGTCCTGATGGCCGGACCCGATGGTGGCCCGGTCGCGGTCAAGAGCTGTGCCGTGCTCGCCGTCCAGGTCGATGGCGGCGCGGTCACCACCATCGAAGGGCTGGCCGGTCAGGACGGCGAGCTGCACCCGATGCAGCGGGCCTTCCACGCCAACCACGCGCTGCAATGCGGCTTCTGTACTCCCGGCATGATCATGGCAGCCGTCGACCTGCTGCGGGAGAACCCGGACCCCAGCGAGGCCGAGGTCCGTGAGGGCCTTTCCGGCAACCTGTGCCGCTGCACGGGTTACCAGAACATCGTCCGCGCGGTGCGCGCGGCAGCCGCCGAGCTGCGGGGTGAGCAGGTGCTCCCGGCCGAGAGCGCGGAGCCCGCGCCCGGCACGCCGGCCGCGGTCGAGGTCGAGGAGCAGGAGCCGGTTCCGGTGCCGGTGGTGACGCCATGACCGCCACCATTCCGGAAACCGCGGCCGGTGAGGTCGGCCGCGCCCGGCTGCGTAAGGAAGACGCCCGGCTGCTCACCGGGCGTACCCGGTGGACCGACAACGTGACCCTGCCCGGGATGCTGCACCTGGCGATCCTGCGCAGCCCACATGCGCACGCCCAAATTAGCCGGATCGACGTCTCGGGCGCGCTGGCCGCGCCGAACGTGATCGCGGCGTTCACCGGCGCCGACGTCGCCGAGCGGCAGGGCAGCCTGCCGTGCGCCTGGCCGGTGACCGAGGACATGGTGCACCCCAACCATCCCGCGCTCGCCGTCGACGAGGTGCGGCATGTGGGCGAGGCGGTCGCCGTCGTGGTCGCCCGGGACCGCGCCAGCGCGGTCGACGCGCTGGAAGGCGTCGAGGTCGAGTACGAGCCGTTGCCGGTCGTCCTGGACATGGAAGAGGCGCTGGCCGAGGGCGCCTCGCTGGTGCACTCGGACAAGGGCACCAACAAGGCGTACACCTGGGTCCTGGACTCCGCCGAGATCGGCACGGGCAGTTCGGTGAGCGCCGCCGAGGCCGAGGTCACCATCCAGCGGCGGTACGTCCAGCAGCGCCTGATCCCCTCGTTCATGGAGCCGCGCAGCATCGTGGTCGACCCGGGCGCGGGGGAGTGGACGATGTGGTCGGCCACCCAGATCCCGCACATCCTGCGACTGATGCTGGCGCTGGTCACCGGCGTACCGGAGCACAAGATCCGGGTGATCGCGCCCGACGTCGGTGGCGGGTTCGGCGGCAAGCTCCAGGTCACCCCGGAGGAGCTGATCACGTTCCTCGCCGCGGAGCGGGTCGGCAAGCCGGTCAAGTACACCGAGACCCGCTCCGACGCGATGGTCTCGGCGCACCACGGCCGCGACGTGATCCAGGACATCACGCTCACCGCCCGGCGCGACGGCACGATCACCGGCCTGTCGGTGAAGCTGCTGTCGAACATGGGTGCCTACCTCGGTCTGGTGGCGCCGGGTATCCAGCTGCTGGGCGCCCAGCTCTACAACGCGATCTACAAGATTCCGGCGTACCGGTTCGAGTGCACCGGCGTCTTCACCGACACGACCTTCACCGACGCTTATCGTGGCGCCGGACGGCCCGAGGCGACGTACGCCATCGAGCGCACGATGGACGAGCTCGCCGCGGAGCTCGGCATGGACCCGCTCGACGTCCGCCGTCGCAACTGGATCACGCACGAGGAGTTCCCGTTCACCACCGTCGGGGGGATGACCTACGACTCGGGCAACTACGAGGCGGCCACCGACCGCGCGGTGGAGCTGTTCGGGTACGACGAGATGCGTGCCGAGCAGCGGCAGCGCCGCGAGTCCGGCGACCCGGTGCAGCTGGGCATCGGCGTCTCGACGTACACCGAGGCGTGCGGGCTAGCGCCGTCACGGGCCCTCGGTGCGGCGCGGTACGGCGCGGGTGGCTGGGAAAGCGCCTCGGTACGCGTGCTGCCCACCGGCAAGGTCGAGGTGGTGACCGGCTCCAGCGCACACGGCCAGGGCCACGAGACGGCGTGGAGCCAGATCGTCGCCGACCAGCTGGGCGTGGCGTTCGACGACATCGAGGTGCTGCACGGCGACACCCGTACCTCGCACAAGGGACTGGACACCTACGGGTCGCGCTCGCTCGCCGTGGGCGGTATCGCGCTGGTGATGGCCTGCCAGAAGGTACGGGAGAAGGCCCGCATCATCGCCGCGCACCTGCTGGAGGCGAGCCCCGACGACCTGGAGTTCGCCGAGGGCGCGTTCCGGGTGCGGGGCACGCCCGACGTGTCCAAGACCGTGGCGGACGCGGCGTTCGCGGTGTTCACCGCACACAACCTGCCCGACGGGGTCGAGGCAAGCCTGGACTCCGACGCCACGTTCGACCCGATCAACCTGTCGTTCCCGCACGGCACCCACCTGGTCGCGGCTGACGTGGACACCCAGACCGGGCGGGTGCGCATCCGCCGGTACGTCTGCGTCGACGACTGTGGGCGGGTGATCAACCCGCTCATCGTCGAGGGTCAGATCCACGGCGGGGTCGCGCAGGGCATCGCCCAGGCGCTCTACGAGGAGGCGGTCTACGACACCAGCGGGAACCTGCTGACGGGGTCCTTTGTGGACTATCTGGTGCCCAGCGCGGCCGACCTGCCGACCATCGAGACCGACCGCACCGAGACCCCGGCCACCTCGAACCCGCTGGGCGTCAAGGGCGTCGGCGAGGCCGGCACGATCGCCTCCACCCCGGCGGTGATCAACGCGATCGTCGACGCGCTGCGCCCGTACGGCGTGAACGATGTCCCGATGCCGGCAACCCCGGAACGGGTCTGGCGGGCCCTTCGGGATGCCCAGGGAGGTGCGGCATGATTCCTGTTGCGTTCGACTACGTCCGGCCGTCCACTGTGGAGGATGCGGTCGCCGCGCTGGCCGAGGCCGGCGACGAGGCGAAGATCCTGGCCGGCGGGCAGAGCCTGATCCCGGTGCTGCGGCTGCGGCTCGCCGCCCCGAGCCTGCTGGTCGACCTCGGCGGGCTCGACCAGCTGCGGGGCATCCGAACCGACGGTGACGAGCTGGTGATCGGCGCGATGACCACCCACGCCGAGGTGGCCGCCTCGCCGCTGGTCGCCGAGCACGCACCCCTGGTGGCGCAGGCGACCGCGCAGATCGGCGACCGTCAGGTGCGCCACCGGGGCACGCTGGGCGGTTCGCTCGCGCACGCCGACCCGGCCGGCGACCTGCCCGCCGTGGCGCTCGCGTTGGACGCGACCTACGTGATCGCCGGGCCGTCCGGGCGGCGCACCGTGCCGGCGGCCGACTTCGGAGTCGACCTGTTCACCACCGCGATCGGCCCGGACGAGGTGCTGGTGGAGGTGCGGTTCCCGCGCCGCGAGGGCTGGGGTACCCACTACGAGAAGTTCCACCGGGTCGCGCAGGCCTGGGCCATCGTCGGGGTGGCCGCCGCAGTCCGGCGCGACAACGGGTCCATCGCCGAGGCCCGGGTCGCGTTGACCAACATGGGACCCACGGCCGTTCGAGCGAGTGCTGTGGAGCAGGCGCTGGCCGGTGCGCCAACATCGGTCGACGCGATCACCGCGGCGACCGGCTCGGCCGCCGAGGGCACGGCACCCCCCGACGACCTGTCCGGGTCGGCGGAGTACCGCCGTCACCTGGCGACCGTGTTGACCGCCCGCGCCGTGGCCAAGGCGGCGGGTCTGTAGGTCATCGTTACGGGGTGGCCTCGTTCGCGGGGCCACCCCGGCGGCTTCTCAGAAGGGGTTCGCATGCGCCTGGAGCACAGCTTCGTTGTACCGGTGCCGGTGGACCAGGCCTGGGGCGTGCTGCTCGACGTCGAGCGGATCGCGCCGTGCATGCCCGGTGCGGCGCTGACGGAGTACTCCGGCGACGACTTCGCCGGTACCGTGCGGGTCAAGCTCGGGCCGGTGAACCTGCTCTACAAGGGCAGTGGACGGTTCTTGGAGCGGGACGAGGCGGCCCGCCGGGTGGTCCTCGAGGCGTCGGGGCGCGACACCCGCAGCGCCGGTACGGCCGCCGCGACGGTGACCAGCACGCTGCACCCGGCCGACGATGGCACCCGGGTGGACGTGGTCACCGACCTGAACGTCACGGGCCGGCCCGCCCAGTTCGGCCGGGGCATGCTGGCCGACGTGAGCGGCAAGCTGATCGGCCAGTTCGCCGCCTGTCTGGCGGAGCAGCTCTCCGCGGAGCCCGCGGCCGCCGCTGCTGAGCCGGCCGCTGTGGCCGCTGAGCCGGCCGCTGTGGCCGCTGAGCCGGCGGCACCGGTGTCCAGTGTGGACACCGCCGCGCCGCCCCGGGAGGTGGAACCCATCGACCTGCTCGCCGTCACCGGCGTGAGTGCCGCCGTGCGCCGTGCCGTGCCGTACGGGCTGGTGTTCCTCGCCGGGGCGCTGGTCGGTGTGGTGGTGGACCGGCTGTTCCGCTGACGGCCCGCCCGTCAGCCGCGTCGCGAACGAGCCATCCGGGCACCAGGCGCTACCGGTCTCCACGTGCCGCCAGACGAAGCCGTCCCATGCGATGTCGCGCTCGCACCATAAGCACGTGTCCCGGAGTGGATCATCGTCGTCGGACGTACCGAGGATGGTGATCACGACATCCCCCGCGCCAGCCGTTCGGACCGGCGGTCCGGGCATAGCCGGTACGCGAGCCCGCACCGGCAAACCAACCGCGGCAACCGGCGCCAGTTGAGTCGATGCGTCATCCTCGCCTCCTCGGGGCGTTGGATGCGGTCGGGCGGCACGGTGGTCGGTGACCCCTGGCGGATGAAAGCCCGGCGATGACGGCTCCGCCGTCTTTCCGACCACCGTGCCCGACACGAGCGACCTGAGGCTCGGATCTCCGACCGTCCGCGTCGATGCGCCCATCGTCGTGATGCGAGCAGAAGAATGCAATACCTCAGATCGATGGGATTGCGGTGATTCTCTCACGAGTCATATTCTCATTGCGCAATGACCGATGAAGGAGTTACATATCGAGCGTGAGTCGCACTCGATATGTAGTGCGAGACGGAGGAGCACCTGTGGCGAGCGATCCTGGTTCGACCGTGCCGAGACGGCAGCTTGGGCGGTTCCTGCGGCAGCTTCGCGAAGAAGCCCAGATCACGGTGAAGCTGGCGGCCGAGGAGCTGGAGTGGTCCGCGCCGAAGATCTGGCGCATCGAGAGCGGTGCCACATCTATGCGCGCGCTCGACGTGGAGGCCATGTGCCGCGTGTACGGCGCCCCGGCAGACGTCACCGAGGCCCTGAAGGGGCTTGCCCGGGAGACTAAGGCCAAGGGTTGGTGGCACTCCTACGGCGAGGCCATCCCAGCGTGGTTCGAGCTGTACGTCGGGCTCGAAGCCACCGCCAGCCGCTTACGGTGGTACGAGCCTGAGCTGGTCCCGGGGCTCCTTCAGACCGAGAAGTACACGGCGGAGGTCATCCGAGTCCATTTCCCCGACATATCCGAGGACACGGTCGAGCAACGAGTTGCCACACGAGTCGAACGCCAAGCCATCCTGACCCGCACCCGCCCGGCCCCGCCGATCCTTGACGCGGTCATCAACGAGGCGGCGCTGCGGCGCCCGATCAGCGACCGCGCCGCGATGGCAGACCAGCTCAACCACATCAACAAGGTCTCCGAGCAGCCCAACGTCTCGGTTCGCGTCCTGTCGTTGAGCGCAGGGCTGCACCGTGCCGCGATGACCGGCGGGATGTTCATCATCCTGGACTTCACCGGCAGCGGCGAGGCCCGCAACGCCGAACCGTCCACGGTGTACAGCGGTGGTCTGACCGGCTCGCTCTACCTGGACAAGCCACACGAGGTCGCGGCGTACAACAAGGTGTGGTCCAGCGTGGTCTCGTCGTGCCTGGACCAGCGACAGTCGAGAAAGCTCATCGCAGCGATAGCCAAGGAGTACGCGTTACCATGATCGACCCTTCCCACGCCCGGTGGCGCAAGAGCAGCCGCAGCACCGGCGATAACGCCTGCGTCGAGGTGGCCACAGTGGACAATCTCGTCGGCGTCCGCGACAGCAAGGACCCGACCGGCCCGGTGCTGGTCTTCACCCTGAGCGAGTGGCGCGCGTTCGTTGAGGGTGTCCACAATGGAGAGTTCGACTGACCATCAGCTGGCTTCGACGCCTCGGGCGCGGTCCTCGATGCGGGACAGCTCGCGCCCGCCGCCATACCGCCATCCCTCGGTCGAGCCGGTGAAGTCCATGTGCACGCTGTCGAACGCGGCGACGATCTCCTCGCGTGCTTGGGCAGCGCGAAGGCATGCGGCGCGGCGTTGATCGTGGCGGGGTCATACGCAACACTATGCACCAAGATCCAATATAACCGCGCATCGAAATCCCGTAGATCGCTAGACATCGACATCGTCTGACCGGTCTCGCACAGGCTGATTGACTCCTGTCATGCTCTTATGGTTAGGTTTCCTAACTAAAGAGCGCTCTCGGAGGTACGGCATGAGCGGCCAGCGTCGTAGAAGCGGATGGCGCAAGGGGCGGTTAACTGTGGCGCTCGTCGCGGCCATGATCGCCATGGGAGCGCTCACTGCCGCGCGGGCGGTCGCGGCCGAGCCGCCGTACCTCGATCCGACCCAGCCGGTGCCGGTACGCGTCGCCGACCTGCTCGGCCGGATGAGCCTCGACGAGAAGATCGGCCAGATGACCCAGGCGGAGCGGCTGGCGGTCAGCGGCGCCGACATCACCAACAGCCGGCTCGGCTCGCTGCTGTCCGGCGGCGGTTCGGCGCCCAGCCCGAACAGCCCCACCGCGTGGGCCGACATGTACGACAACTTCCAGCGCGCCGCGCTGGCTACGCCACTGAGGATCCCGCTCATCTACGGCGTGGACGCGGTCCACGGCCACAACAACGTGTTCGGCGCCACGATCTATCCGCACAACATCGGCTTGGGCGCCACCCGCGACCCGGCGCTGCTCCAGCGCATCGGCCGGGCCACCGCGGAGGAGGTCGCCGGCACCGGACCCAACTGGGACTTCGCGCCGTGCCTGTGCGTGGTGCGCAACGACCGCTGGGGACGCACGTACGAGTCGTACGGCGAGGACCCGGCGATCGGCAGCTCGCTGACCACGTACGTGACCGGGCTGCAGGCCGGGTCGCCGTCGATCCTTTCCACTGCCAAGCACTACCTCGGCGACGGCGGTACCACCGGCGGCGACGACCAGGGCAACACCGAGCTGTCAGAGGCAGACCTGCGCGCAATCCACCTGCCGCCGTTCCGCGCCGCCATCCAGCGCGGCGTCGGCTCGGTGATGATCTCGTACAGCAGCTGGAACGGCTTGAAGATGCACGCCAACCGTTACCTCATCACGGATGTCCTCAAGGGAGAGCTTGGGTTCTCCGGGTTCGTGGTCTCCGACTGGAACGCCATCGACCAGATCGACGGCCAGCCCGGCTTCACCGCGGCCGAGGTACGCACCGCCATCAACGCCGGCCTCGACATGATCATGGTGCCGAACGACTGGCGGCAGTTCATCAGTCTACTGAGGACAGAGGTGCAGGCCGGGCGGGTACCGATGTCGCGCATCGACGACGCCAACCGCCGGATCCTGACCAAGAAGTTCGAGCTGGGGCTGTTCGAGCACCCGTTGACCGACCGGAGCTGGACGTCGTCGGTCGGCAGCGCCGCGCACCGGGACGTGGCGCGGGAGGCGGTGCGCAAGTCGCAGGTACTGCTGAAGAACAGGTTTGGCGTGCTCCCGCTGCCCAAGACGGCGCCGAAGTACTTCGTGGCTGGCAAGAACGCCGACGACATCGGTAACCAGAGCGGCGGTTGGACCATCACGTGGCAGGGCTCGTCCGGCGCCACCACACCGGGAACGACCATCCTGCAAGGCATCCGCGCCGCGGTCTCGGCCGGCACGACGGTGACGTACAACCGGGACGGCTTCGGCATCGACGGCAGCTACAAGGCTGCGATCGCGGTGGTCGGCGAGACGCCGTACGCCGAGGGAGTGGGCGACCGCCCCGGGTCGATGAGCCTGGACTCGACCGACCTGGCTGTCCTGTCCCGGCTGAAAGCCGCCGGTGTGCCGGTCGTCGTCGTGCTGGTCTCCGGCCGCCCGCTCGACATCGCGGCCCAGCTCGGCGACTGGGACGCGCTGGTCGCCGCCTGGCTGCCCGGTACCGAGGGGCGGGGCGTGGCCGACGTGCTGTTCGGCGACTACAACCCGACCGGGAAGCTGCCGGTCACCTGGATGAACAGCGTGAGCCAGCAGCCGATCAACGTCGGCGACGGCAAGACTCCGCTCTTCGCGTTCGGCGCGGGCCAGCGCTTCCCGGCGACCCAGGACCCGTACAACATCATCGGCGCGGTCTACTACGACGGACAGTTCGGCACCCTGCTGGAGCGATGCACCGACGGCGGCTGCGGCCAGAACGTCGGCTGGATCGCCACGGGCGACTACCTGTACTACGACGGGGTCGACTTCGGCGGTACGCCACCGACGCGGGTGCTCTCCAGGATCGCCTCCGGCGCGAGCACCGGCGGGACCATCCGGTACCGTCTGGACAGCCCGACGGGACCGGTGATCGCCACGGTGACGGTCAACCCGACCGGCGGCTGGCAGAGCTGGACGAGCGTGACGGTACCGGCGGGCGGGGCGACCGGCGTGCACCGGTTGTACCTCACGTTCACCGGCAACACATCGGCCGATTTCGTCAACGTCAACTGGTTCCAGTTCTTCCGCTGAGTCTTCACACGACACTCCAGATCCACGCACATCGCGCCGTTAGCGTCCGGGTCATGCCCATGACCCTGCCGACGCATCCGCTCGCGGTCCTACCGCTGAAGTTCTGGCGCCCCCGCTGGTTCGACGGTGTCGCGCTCGTGGTGGGAACCATCGCCCCGGACGTCCCGTACGCCCTGGAGGGGTACGGCGTGACGATCCACAGCCACACCTGGCATGCGCCGCTGTGGTGGGCGGTGCCGGTGACGCTCGCCGGTACCCGGTTGGTCCGCTGGGCGGCGCCGACCGTGGCCGCACACCTGCCGACCGCCGGTCCGCTCGCGTTGCGCGACTACGGCGTGCTGGGCGCCGTCCGGTACCGCTGGTGGGTCACCGCCCTGTGCGGAGCACTCGGCGCGCTGAGCCATGTGGTCTGGGACGCGTTCACCCACCCGGGCGGCCCGTTTCCCGTGCTGCGACACGACGCGACGCCCGGCGTACCGTGGTGGTTCCTGCTGGTGAACGTGTCAGACATGCTCGGCTTCGCGGTCGCGGCCGCCGTCGTCGTCCACATTGGACGGTGTCGGCTGCTGGTCGAGTGGCACGGACCGGCCAGGCTGCCGGCGCCCGCGCCGCTGCGGTTCTGGTCGGTGGCCGCCGTCACGTTCGCGCTCGGCGTGGCCACGCTGCCCTGGCAACCCCTCCAGTACCTCCACGAGCAGGCGATCCGCACCATGCTCGCCTTCGGGTTCGCGTTGCTGGCCGGCACGTTGGCCACCAAGGTCGGCGCCTCGACGTCGGTCACACCTCGATATTGAACCGATCGATCACGATCGGCGCGAGCAGGCCGGCCGCCGCCAGCAGGGAGACCGCCCAGAACAGGGTACGCAGCCCGTAGACCTCGACCTTGCCGCCGACCTTCACCGAGAACGAGTCGGGCAGGCCGACGCAGCGCCACATCCGCCGGCCGGTGGGGATGGGCCAGAAGATCGGGCACCCGTGGGCGGTGAGCATGTCGCCGAGAACATGCACGAGGCAGCCCACGCCGATCGCCAGCCCCAGCGCCGGATATCCGGGCCGGGCCGGCAGCCACTCGTACGCCCCGAAGGTCGCCCCGACGGCCGCGAGCGTCACGACGAGCCAACCCGCCCGCGTGGCCCATTTCTGGAACATCCCGCGTAACGCCATCGCGAAGGTGAAGAACAGTACGCCCAGCACGGCCCACCGGCCGAAGTGCAGGCACAGCTCGAAGACACCGAACCCGACGCCGACCGTGAAGGGCAGCGTGTGCGTGAACGTCCGGTGGCCGTTCTCCCGCCGCGGATCGCGTCGCATCTTCGTCAGGTCGTAGATGCCCAGCGAGAGCTTCTCGATGACCTCGGCGACGAACAGCGAGGCGACCCCGAACGTGTGCGCCACGGTCGCGCCGCCCTCGTCGCTGGTGACCCGGCCGGACAGGTCCATGTCGGGCAGCAGGGCACCGCCCGCGCACATGGCCGTGCCCACCGCGATGGCGACCGGATGCTGGTGGTAGTGGGCGAAGTGGTCCAGCGCCAGCGAGCCGGTGAGCCAGACAGCCGCGCCCGAGAGCGCGTGAGACGGCCCCATCATGTCGTGCGCCCCTCCCCGAACGACGAGCGTCCGGCAGCTCGGCGATGGCGCCGGCTGCCGATACTGTCGCAGCGGGGACCCGCCGGACCGGGGAGCGACACGGCTGAACCTTCGCGGCGGCACACGGCGGCGGGCCGGTGCTCGACCGGCCCGCCGCTCTGCCCGTTATCGCCAGTACCCGCGACCGCACGGCCCGCCGCGCTGCCCGCCGCCTTGCCAGCCGCCGTGCCAGCCGTACCACCGGCGCCGCCACGGGCCGAACACGAGGAACGCCAGCGGGATGAGCAGCCAGACGAAGTGCCCGCCGGTGAGTATCGAGAGGCCGATGAGCAGCGCCGCGACCGAGGCGATGAGCAGGGCCCGGTTGCGCGCGCCGCGACGGAACGCCGCCCGCATCTCTGGAGTGTCGAACAGTGCGCGCCGACCGCCATCGGGCAGGTCGGCCGTCAGCGGGTCCAGCTCGTCGCGGTAGGTCGCGGCGTAGGCCTTGGCAAGCCGCTCCTCGCCCTCTTCCAGGTTCAGCCGACCCTCCGTCATGGCGGCGCGCAGGATCGTGGCGTACTGTTCGCGCTCGGCGTCCGAGGCGCGGACGCGGCCCCGGCCCGATGCGTCGGTTGACATTGATGCCTCCTATGTCACGAGTGGTGACTCCAGAGTGCGGCCGGAAGCGGCCGGTGGCGTCGGACGGCGGAAGGCTCTTGGCGTACCTCCGGCGGCGCAGCCGAGGCCCGGGCGGCTACCCCGGCGGGAGTAGCCCGCGAGCCGCTCGCCGACCGATGCCCGCACCGCCGCGCTGATCTACCGTTCCTCGTGTGAGGCATCCGCACCGGCGATGGCGAGGAGAGTGGCGCGACGAGCCTGAGTCCCGTCATTGGCAGCGCCGACCTCTCGTGCTGCCGGCGATCCTCGCGCTGATCCAGGTGCTGGGAAGCAGCGCCGCCGGTGCCCGCCAACCCGAGGCGCGCTTGCTGGACCTCCTGGGGTACGCGTTCCTGCTGGCCGGTCCGCTCGCGTTGACGGTGCGCCACCGGTGGCGGGTGCCCGCGCTGGTGGTGACGATCGGGGCCACCACGGCCTACTTCACCCTGGGCTACCCGCACGGCCCCGGCTTTCTCGCCGCCCTGGTGGCGGTCTTCGGTGCCGTGCGCGCGGGCCATCGGGTCCTGGTCTGGGTGCTCGCCGCCGGGGCGTACGCCACCTATGCCTTCGCCGGCCGGCTGGTCGATGGCGGGCTCGCCCAGCCGAGCCTCGGCCGGGCGGTCCTGGTCGCCACCTGGATCGCGGTGGCGCTGGCGGTGGCGGAGTCGGTGCGGGTGCGTAGCGCGCATTTCGCTGAGGTCTCGCGGACCCGCACCGAGCAGCGCCGCCGGCAGGCGAGCGAGGAGCGGCTGCGGATCGCGCGGGAGCTACACGACGTCCTCGGCCATCACCTGTCCCTGATCAACGTGCAGGCCGGCGTGGGCCTGCACCTGATGGACGAGCGGCCCGAACAGGCGCGGGTCGCGCTCACCGCGATTAAGCAGGCCAGCGCCGAGGCGCTCCGCGAGGTGCGCTCGGTGCTGGCCGCGCTGCGGCCGGAGGACGAGTCGGCGCCCCGTGCGCCCGCACCGGGACTGGCCGACCTGCCGGGTCTGGTGGCCGACGTCACCGGCGCCGGCCTGCCGGTCGAGGTGGTCACCGAGGGCGCGGCCCGGCCCCTGCCGGCCGAGGTCGACCGCGCGGCGCTGCGGGTGGTCCAGGAGGCGCTGACGAACGTGCGCCGGCACGCCGGACCGGCCGCCGCGGCGGTCGTGACGATCGCGTACCGGGAGAATGACCTCGTGGTACGGGTACGCGACGACGGGCGGGTCCGGCCCGGCGAGGCCGACCACGACGGCGCGGGGCTCACCGGGATGGCCGAGCGGATCGCCGCGTTGCGCGGGGACTTCGCCGCCGGGCCGCACAGCGATGGAGGCTTCGAGGTGTACGCACGCCTACCCACCCCGGCCGCCAGCGGACGCAGCGAAGCGGAGTCCGCGGTCAAGCGGCCGGAACCTGACGGCACGGCCGCCAGCGGACGCAGCGAAGCGGAGTCCGCGGTCAAGCGGCCGGAACCTGACGGCACGGCCGTGTCATGATCCGGGTGCTGCTGGCTGACGACCAGGCGTTGGTGCGCGCCGGTTTCCGGGCATTACTGGACGCGCAGGACGACATCGTGGTGGTCGGCGAGGCCGCCGACGGGGCCGAGGCGGTGCGCCTGACCGTCGAGCACCGGCCCGACGTCGTCCTCATGGACATCCGGATGCCGGTGCTCGACGGGTTGGCGGCGACCCGCCAGATCGTCAACGATCCGCGGTGCGCGGACGTGCGCATCGTCATCCTCACCACGTTCGACCTCGACGAGTACGTGTTCGAGGCGCTGCGCCTGGGGGCCAGCGGCTTCCTGGTCAAGGACACCGAGCCGGTCGACCTGCTGCGCGGGATACGCGCGGTGGCCAGCGGCGACGCGCTGCTCTCGCCCGGGGTGACCCGGCGGCTGATCGCCGAGTTCGCGACCCGGTCCCGGCCGGTGCCCGCCACCGGCGGCGCGCCGCGGCTCGACGCGCTGACCGAGCGGGAACGCGAGGTGATGGCGCTGGTGGCCGCCGGACTGTCCAATGAGGAGATCGCGGCGCGGCTGGTGGTCAGCCCGGCGACCGCCAAGACCCATGTGAGCCGGGCGATGGTGAAGCTGGGCGCACGCGACCGGGCCCAGCTGGTCGTCTTCGCGTACGAGGCGGGACTGGTACGTCCCGGCTGGGCCGGCTGATTGTTGAAGACGCGCACGAGCTGCGCGAGCTCGTGGCCGCCGGGTAGGACTAGCTACAAGGGTTCACCGCAGTGCTGACCGCGGGCCCACCCCCAGCAGGGCCTGCGTCAGCCAGCCCTGCAGCCAGGTCAGCCCTCGAATCGCCCACGCGAGCAAGGGGTAGAGCATCACGACGAACTGGGCGGCATGGTAGGTCCAGGCCCCGGCTGCAGTTGGGCCGCCGTTCGAGTGGTCGTAGGTGCTGGCCCAGATGCTGCGGTCAAAGGAGATACGGAGGTTCGATAGCAGAACCCACGGCGGCGGGGGTCCACCGTAGGCGGGCGCACTGCCCGTACTGATCAGAAACGGGAAGGCCAGGTTGCCCACTGCGAATACCAGGAGGTACGCCAGGAGCAGCCAGCAGATCAGGCCGACCGCAACCATGGCGATCGAGTGGACCGCCACCCGAGCACGCGTTCGATGGGGCACCGGCCTGCTCGGGCCACTGGCCATACGCCGTTGGTATCGAGCCATGGCCGGAATGCGCCCCATCAGGATCAGCGCCAGGCAGTTGGCGGCCAGCGGTAACGGAAGGAGGGCGTACGTAAACCGCCACAGCAGCAGCCAGCAGGCGACGCCAACGGCCAGGATGATGATCGAGGCAGCGAGCACCTTGGGACTGGTTGGCCGGGTGGGGGCCTGGCCGGTCTCCGGCCACACGAGCTTGCCAGCCAGCTGGCGCTGGAATCGGGCCGCCTTCTGGCCCTGGCCAGCCAGCATCAGTACCAGGCTCAACGAAGCCAGCGGCAGCGCGGCGATCGCGTAGGCGAACCGCCGCAACATATCGGCGCTGTAGGACGCCCGCCAGTACGCCAGAATCGCGGGCATTGTCGTCACTCCCACCTCTGAGGCAGTACAGGCAATACGGCCTCACGTTATGAGGACAGCACCCCGCAAGGAACGCGGAAACCACCCATCTTCGTTTGCGGGTTTTCCCCCAACTCCAGGCAAGCTTGCTATCGTCCGAGCCTCGGCCAGGAATCGCGCATCAGTTGAGGTAAGGATGGTGGGGTGAACGGTCGTCGGGTCGGCGCGGCGGTGAGCCTCGTGCTGATGTTGGGGCTCGCGAGTACCACGCCTGCGTCCTGCGGGTCGACGCCGCCTGCGACGCCGGCGCCGATCGCCGCCTCGTCGCCGGTTCCCGTGCCCACGCCGGTCGCCCCGTCTTCCTCGGCGCCCGCGTCTGCCACGCCGGCCGAAGCGGTGCTGCTCGCAGCCGGCGACATCGCATCCTGCTCCTCGTCCGGTGACGAGGCGACGGCCCGGCTGCTCGACGAGCTACCGGGCACCGTGGCGACGCTGGGCGACGCCGCCTACCCGAACGGTTCGGCGGCCAACTTCCGTGCCTGCTACGGCCCCGGTTGGGGCAGGCACAGCGCGCGTACCCGGCCGGCGCCGGGCAACCACGAGTACGAAAGCGCCCGGGCGGCGCCCTACTTCGCGTACTTCGGAACGCTCGCGGGCGATCCGAGCAAGGGCTACTACTCCTACGAGCTCGGCGCGTGGCATGTGGTCGTGGTGAACTCCAACTGCGCCGAGGTGGGCGGCTGTGGCACCGGTTCCGCCCAGGAGCGGTGGGTGCGCGCCGACCTCGCCGCGAGCGGGGCGCGCTGCACGCTGGCGTACTGGCACCATCCGCTCTTCACGTCGGGGGCCAACCACCCACCGGCGGTCGAGATGCGCCCCATCTTCACCGCCTTGTACGAGGCCGGCGCCGAGGTGGTCCTCGCCGGGCACAACCACCAGTACGAACGGTTCGCCCCGCTGGCACCCGACGGGCAGCTGGACCCCGGCCGCGGCATCCGGTCCTTCGTGGTCGGCACCGGCGGCGCCTCGCACTACGCGTTCGGCAGGGTACGGCCGAACAGCGAGGCGCGCGACGCCACGACCTTCGGGGTGCTGCGACTGGTGCTGCGTGCCGACGGGTACGACTGGCGGTTCGTGCCGGTGCCCGGCGGGCGGTTCACCGACGCCGGCTCCGGCAGCTGCCACTGAACCTCGCTGTCAGTCCAGCGCGGCGTCGCCGGGGTAGGCGACGTCCGGGGCGTCCGGGCGCCGGTGCGGCGGGCGGCGCGTGCCGATCTCGTCAGCCGGCCAGTCGCGCGGCCCGCTCCACAACGCCGGTACCGCGTCGATCCGGCGCGCGAGCTCATAGGCGATCGACTCGTAGTTGACCCGCCAGCCGCGAAAATGCGGCCACGCGTCTTCGACGCTGCGCTCGGCGGTGAAGCCCGCCTCCACCGCGCGCTTCACGCCGGCGCTGAAGTCCTCGTAGGCCAGCTGCAGCCGCGCATCAGGGTAAGGGTCCGGGTCGAACGGGATGCGCGCCGCGCGGGCGATGTCGCGCAGTGCGGTGAAGCCGGCGCGCAGCACTAGACGCGCCTGCGGCGGCGCCGAGTTAGGCGCCAACGCCAGGTGCATCGCCGCGCCGTCCATCACGGTGAGCAGGCCGACGAGCCAGCTCCGGTACGGCTGCGGCGAGCGGAACGTCAGCAGGATCGGGTAGTTGGCGTGGCTCTCGCCGATGTCGGCGGCGAGCCGCTCCCAGCCGCCGTAGACCTCCCCCAGCGCGCCGACCGTGCCCACCAAGGCCTGGCGGGCCAGCAGCTCGGGGCCCCATGCGGGTTCGCCCGCCCGCGACTGCAGCAGCGTCACCTCGGTCTCCCGCCGGTTGTACGCGGCGTAGAGCGTCGGCAGGTACGAGATCTGCAACGCGATCACCAGCGGTCCGGAGGCCGCCGCCGCGAAGTCGATCGCCGTCAGGTTCAGCCGGTCGGTGGAGGCGAAACCGAGCGTGAACAGGCTGGAGCCGGCTTCGCGGAGGGACGCCCGTAACGGCAGGTGCGAGGTGGCGTAGGTCAGCAGGGCGTACCCGGCGAACATCCCGGCCAGCCAGCCGAGGAGCGTGGTGACCAGGACGAACGGCGCGTGCCAGGCTAGCAGCCGGTCCCGCAGCTCGTAGCTGTGGCTGCGCCCGGCCAGTGCGCGCAGGATGGCGCGCCAGAACCACCACAGCGAGCTCACCAGGCGCGAGGTCAGGCCGCGGGGCAGCACGAGCGTACGCAGGACGCTGGCGACCGTGGTCAGCAGCAGCGCCACGCCCAGCACGCCCGCGACAGTCCGCATGCCATCATCATCTCCTCCGCTGTGGGGGTGGGCATGGCGAGCAGGTGGCCGGTTTGCCTGCTCATCGGCGTACTCGTGGTGCTCGTCACCGAGGTCTGGACGCGCCGGCGGCTGCTGCGGCCGTTCCTGGGCATCGGCGGAATCGGTGGCCGGCGCGCTCCGCGACGGTCTCCGGCCAGATGTCGACGGCCGCCTCCCCGTGGAGCCGCTCCAGCCACATGGCGTCGGAGCGGTACCACGGTCGCGGGTTGGAGCGGCACAGCATGCGCAGCAGCATCACCGGCTCCCGGCCACCGTCCGGGGCGCCATAAAGCGCCATGTTGTAGCTGGCGAATCCGAGCTCGGCGTAAAACGTGAGCGCGGTGGCGACGCCGTAGCCCAGCTCGTTCACCCGGTGGTCGCTGAGCTGCTCCGGGGAGCGCGCGCCGAACAGCACCGCGCGCAACTCGGCCGGGCCGGCCGGAGCGAAGCTGACCAGCCAGTCGATCGTGCCGGTGCTGCCGAGGTACCGCTGGCCCGCGGCTTGCTCAGCGGCGACGTAGTCATGGAACCGCTGCGCCGGCAGGTCGGCCAGCAGCCGCTGCATCGCGGTCGCGTACGCGTGCACGCTGCCCTGTGTGTGCGGATGCAGCACGGAGCTGCCCGAGGGTGGCAGGTGGTTGGCGTTCACCGAGGCCCACCGCGCCTGCGGGTCGTACGCGGTGACGGCCCGCGCGAACTCCACCTGGACGGCCAGGTTGTCGGCGACCAGAGTCGGGGTCATTTCCGCCAGCGGCAGCAGGTGCCGGCGCGGCGAGAATACCGCGACCGAGCTGTACCGGGCGTACGGGTGCAGGTTGGGAAACAGCAGCGCCTCACCGCGACGCAACCGGCCGGCCGGAATGATCTCCGGTGGAAACCGCGGTGTGGCCGCCTCTACCCGCTGCGGGCAGAACGGGCAGCCGGCCGCGGCCCGCGTGGCCGCCTCGGTCAGGTCACCCGTTGCGGGCGGGAACAGGTTCAGCGGCGGCAGCAGCCGACAGCCCAGGCCGGTCAGCGGATCCCACCGCTGCTCCATCTCCAGCCGCGCCGGCCGGAACTGTCGCGCCGGATCGAGAATCTCCACCGCCACCGAATGCCGTTCGAAATCCATCGCTACCTCCAGCAACGGCTCGGCGGCTTGGCCCCGGCCACGTGTCGCGAGCCGACCACCGCACGCCGCAGGCGTCGACCAACCGTAGGTACGTCCCGGGGTAGACGTCGACGCCGCGGATCATCTGGAGTCACGCACCGCGTTCGGCGCTTTCCGCCGGTTCGGCGGTCTCCACCGGTTCTGCCTGGCCCGCGGTTGCGGTGACCGCGGCGGGGTGCGGGGCGAAGAACCGTTGTGCGATGGCGGTGGGCACCACGGCGGTCAGCACCACCACGCAGACCAGCACGGAGAACTGGGCCCGGTCCACGATCCCGGCGGCGTAGCCGTAGGTGGCCGAGATGGTGCCAAAGGTCAGGCCGGTGGACATGAGCAGCGTGGTGAACGCGGCATGCGGCTTGGCGTAGCGGCGGGCCAGCGGGTGGACGGCGACACCCTTGGCCGCCAGCTTGACCACCAGCAGCAGGGCAAGCAGGCCGAGGTTGGCCCACACCAGCGGGATGGACACCGTCATCCCCGACTTGAGGAAGAAGAACGGGGTCAGCAGCGCGAACGCCACCACGCGGAAGCGTTGCTGGGTGACGCGGTGCCGCTCGAAGGTGCGGGACACGGCAAGACCGAGCAGGAAGGCGGGCAGCACGGCGTGGCTGGCCGCCTTGTCAGCCAGCCACATCAGTCCCAGCAGCGCTGCGAACGCTCCCTTGATCTCCGGTTCGATGACCCGGGAGCCGTAGCGGCCGAAAAACCAGCCCTCCAGCCGGGGCATCACCACGATCAGTCCCACTGATACGGCGCCGAACGGCACCAGCCACCAGGTGGGCCGCACGAATAGCACCGACAGGGCCAGCACGGTGCCCAGGTCGGTGACGAATGTGGAGGACATGATGAGCTGGCCGATCCTCGTGCTGTTGAGGCCGGACTCGACTAGCACGGCGTAGACCACGGCCAGGGAGGTGGTGGACAGGGCGATGCCGCCGATCTGCGCCGCCGGCCAGTCCCAGCCCGCCAGGTACCGGCAGGCCAGCATCGCCGCCACGAATGGCGCGGCGAAGGACAGCGTGCCGATCAGGGTGCTGGCCTTCCAGCTCTGGCGCAGCGACACCGGGTCGACCTCGGCACCGGCGAGGAAGGTCAGCACCACGCTGCCGAAGCCGGCCAGGAAGATCAGCCACTCCGGGGTGGCCACGTGCAGGGTGTTGCCGACGATCATGCCGGCGAGGATCTCGATGACCGCCACCGACAGGCCCAGCTCGACGGAGAACATGGCGGCGATCAGGGCGGTAATGGCCAGCACCGCGGCGACGGTCAGGGTCGCGCCCACAGGCACTCCTTCGGGTAGACGAACGTCCTGGCAAGCCAGGAGCCATCAGCCCAAGGGCGGGCGGTTCGCGCCGCTGACGCGGCGCTGGCGGGGTCCATCGCCGTAGCCTCCTAGTCAAGCCAGGGGATCGCCGACGCGTCAAGCCGATCACCACACCGCGGGACATCCCCCCAGCCAGGAGGCCTCCCGCGTCGGGGCGTTCAGCCTTCCCGCCGCCGGCCGGGCCGGGCACACTGTGGGCGTGTTCACCCATCTGCTGGTTGGCTACGACGGCTCGCCCGGCTCCCGCGCGGCCCTAGCCACCGCGCTGCGGCTGGCTTGCGACCGAGGCGGGCAGGTCACCGCGCTCACCGTGCAACACCACCTGCCTCGCTACGGGGCCACCATCGGAGAGGTCGACGAGGAGCGCCTGGTCGAGGCCGAGCAGGCCCGCCAGCTGGCCAGCGATATCCAGGCCGAAGCCGAAGGACAAGGCGTCGCAGTGACCACCCGAGTGGTGGCCGGACATGCCGCCCAGGAACTGGTCCGCGCCGCAAAAGAGGTCGGCGCCGACCTGATCGTGCTCGGCCATAGCGGGCATTCCGCGATCTGGGGCACATTCCTCGGCACCGTGACCGAAAGGGTCAGCCGGCACGCCCCCTGCTCGGTACTCATCGTGCGATAGCCCGCGCTGACCTGACCACTCCAGCCGACACACCCGCCCGGCATGGGGTCGGCAGGGACTATTGCTACGCGGAACTACGCCAACGCATCGACCGCTACGCTCTTCCCTTTGGGGCACCTTCGCCTGTTCGACGTTCGGCTATGAGACGCTGCGGTTGATGGAGGAGAAGGCCTTCGGGTACGCCGTGCTGAACGTCGCCGCCAGCCTGCTCGCCGGGCTCGGTGCGGCGTTCGGCGGCAGCGCTGTCGGGCGGGCGCTCTGGTGAGCGCGATCCAGCGGCCACCGGCCGCCGAGGTGCGGCAGCTCTCGCCGTGGCGGTTCGTCGTCGCCTTCGGCGTGGTGGCGATGCTCGCCGACGTGGTGTACGAGGGTGCCCGGTCGGTCGCCGGCCCGTTCCTCGCCTCGCTCGGCGCCACGGCCGTGGTCGTCGGTCTGGTGACCGGAGCGGGGGAGGCGGCCGCACTCGGTCTGCGGCTGGTCACCGGGCCGCTGGCCGACCGTACCGGCCGGCCGTGGCGATGGACCGTCGCCGGGTACGCCCTGACCGTGGTCACGGTGCCGTTGCTGGCACTAGGTGGTCCACTGTGGACGGCCTCGGCCCTGCTGATCGGCGAGCGTACCGGCAAGGCGGTCCGCAGCCCGGCCAAGGACTCGCTGCTGGCCGGGGCGAGCACCGGCATCGGGCGCGGTCGGGCGTTCGGGGTGCACGAGGCGCTGGACCAGATCGGCGCGTTCGCCGGGCCGTTGCTCGTCGCGGCGGCCATCGCGATGACCGGCGGCTTCCGCGCCGGGTTCGCGGTGCTCGCCGTGCCCGGAGCGGCGGTGCTGCTGACCCTGGCGTGGCTGGTCCGGCGGGTACCGGACCCGTCGGGGTACGAGGGTGTGGCCCCGGGTTCGGTACCGGCGGTGACGGGCCGTCGTCTGCCCGCGGCGTTCTGGACGTACGCGGCGTTCACGGCGCTGACGATGGTGGCCTTCCCGACGTTCGGCCTGCTCGGTTACCACCTGGCCGCCCGCCATCTGGTGCCGGCGGCCGCCGTACCGCTGGTGTACGCCTTAGCCATGGCGGTGGACGCGCTCGCCGCGCTGGCCATCGGCCACCTCTACGACCGGTACGGGCGCCGGGTGCTCGTCGTGCTGCCGGTGCTCGTGGCGGCCGTACCGCCGCTGGCGTTCGCCGGGTCGCTGCCCGCCGTCATGGCCGGCGCCGTGGTGTGGGGCGTGGCGTTGGGCGTACAGGAGTCGACAATGCGCGCCGTGGTGGCCGAGCTGGTCCCGGCGGCCCGGCGCGGCACGGCGTACGGCGTCTTCGGCGCGGTGTACGGGCTGGCCTGGTTCGCCGGCGGCGCGGCGCTCGGGGTGTCCTACGACCGGTCGGTCCCGGTCATGGTCGGCGCCGTGGCGGTGGTCCAGGTCGCCGCGCTCGTACTGCTGCTGGCGACGACCCGCCGGCACCGCGCCGAGCACCGGTAGGGCCACCCGCGCCGGGTGATGCACTGCGGTACCCGCCAGCGACAGAGTTGGTACTCGTACGAGCCGGCGCCCGCAGCGGAGTGTCCACATGAGACTGCTCGTCGACCTCACGCGCTGCCAGGGGTACGGGCAGTGCGCGTTCCACGCCCCCGGCGCCTTCGTCATGTACGGCGACGAGGCGCTCATGTACGACCCGGACCCCGACGAGGCGCAGCGCGCGAGCATCCTGCGCGCAGCGGCCGCCTGCCCGGTCCAGGCGATCCAGCTCGACCGCGCTGACGCCGAGCCCGCGACGCGCGCCGAGCCCGCGACGAGCGCTGAGCCCGCGACGGGCGCCGAGCCTGCGAGGCGCGAGGACGCCTTCCGCCGCACCGGGCGGATCGTCATCGTCGGAGCGTCGCTGGCCGGGCTGCGGGCCGCGGAGACGTTGCGCGCCGAGGGCTTCGCGGGATCGTTGACCATGATCGGGGCCGAACCGTACCCGCCGTACGACCGGCCGCCACTGTCCAAGCAGGTGCTGGGTGGCCTCGTCGAGGCGCAGCGCACGGCCCTGCCGGGCCGCCGCGAGCTAGATGCGCATTGGCGGCTGGGCGTCCCCGCCGTTGGGCTGGACCTGGCCGGGCGGCAGGTGTACCTCGCCGATAGCGGGCGGGTCGGGTTCGACCGGCTGCTGATCGCCACCGGCGTCCGCGCCCGGCCGTGGCCCGACGAGGCGGAAGCCAACCTCGACGGGGTCTGCGTGCTTCGCACCCGCGACGACGCGGAACGCCTGGAGCAGCGGCTGGCCGCGCGACCCGACCGGGTCCTCGTCATCGGCGCGGGGTTCACCGGCTCGGAGGTCGCCTCCGCCTGCTGCCAGCTCGGCCTGCCGGTGACCGTCGTCGAGGCGGGTGCCGCGCCGCTGGTGGCCGCGCTGGGCGGCGTGGTCGGCTCGGTGGCCGCCGATCTTCAGCGGGACAACGGCGTCGACCTGCGCTGTGGCGTGACGGTCACGAAGCTCGACGGCGACCGCTACGGGCGGCTGCGGCGTGCGTACCTGTCCGACGGCGGTGCGGTGGACGCGGACGTGGCCGTGGTGGCGCTCGGTGGCATCCGCAACGTCGAGTGGTTGTGCGGCTCCGGGCTGGCCGCCGGCGTCTGGGGGGTGGCGTGCGACGCGGGCTGCCGCGCGTTCGACGCCAATGGCGTGGTCACCGACGACGTGTTCGTGGCCGGCGATGTGGCGCGGGCGCCGCAGCCGATGTTCGGGTACCAGTTCCTGGCCCTGGAACACTGGGGGAACGCCGTGGCGCAGGCCGGGGTGGCGGCGCACAACATGCTCAGCCCGCAGGCTGAACGCTGGCCGTACCTTTCGATGCCGGTGTTCTGGTCGACGCAGTTCGGTACGCAGATCAAGTCCGTCGGCGTGCCCAGCGTCGCCGACGAGGTGATGGTCGTACAGGGATCGGTCGCCGACCGCCGGTTCGTCGCGCTGTACGGCGCGGCCGGGCGCGTGGTCGCCGCGGTCGGGTTCGACCAGGCGAAGTGGCTGGACTTTTACGGCGGGCTGATCGAGTCGGCGGCGCCGTTCCCACCCGACTTCCGCCATGTCGACGAACCCGCACGGGCCCGCCCGCTGCCGGCCGAGTTCCCCGAGCAGATCTCCTACCAGGAAGCCACCGTGGTGGTGACCGGCCACGACCCGAGCGAGCGGCGCGTCACGTTGGTGCCGCGGTACCGGTGAAGGGAGCCGACCGGCATGACCGAGCCCACGACGTACCAGCGGATCCTCGACTACGCCAGCCGGGCCGACCCGTACCCGCTCTACGCTGAGCTGCGCGCGACTCCGGTGACGCGGGAACCGGACGGCGGCTACGTGGTGAGCACGTACCGCGAGATCGTCGCGCTGCTGCACGACCCGCGCATCAGCTCGGACCCGCGTAACCTCCCCGAGGCGTACGCCGCCCTGACCGAGGAGCTGCCGGGACTGCGGCCCAGCTTCCTGCGCCTTGACCCGCCCGAGCACGACCGGCTGCGGCGCCTGGCCATGCGCCATTTCGGACCGCCCCAGAGCCCGAACCGGGTCCGCGACCTGGTGCCAGACCTCGTCAGCATCGTCACCCACGAGCTGGACGCGCTCGCCGGGCGGGCCAAAGTAGACCTCGTCGACGACTTCGCCTACCCGTTCCCGGTGACCGTGATCTGCCAGCTGCTGGGCGTACCGCGCGAGGACGAACCGCGCTTCCGCGGCTGGATCCAGCCGGTCATCGACGAGGCGGACCCGCGTACCGACCCGGAGCGGTTGCGGCGCCTCGCGGTACACGCCTTCCGCGAGCTGAGCGACTACCTCGCTGTCCTCATCGAGGAACGCCGGCGCCGCCCCGCGGGCGACCTGCTCTCGGCGCTGGCCACCGACGACGGCCCGGATGGGCGGATGTCCGAGGCGGACCTCGTGAGCACGGCGGTCCTGCTGCTGATCGCCGGGCACGAGACGACCGTGAACCTCATCGCGAACGGCATCCTGACGCTCCTGCGCCACCGCGAGGTGCTGGACCGCCTGCGCGGCGAGCCCGACCTGGCCGCTCCGGTGACCGAAGAGCTGCTGCGCTACGAGCCACCGGTACAGTTGGTGCCGTGGCGGACGGCGCTGGACGACGTCGACCTCGCGGGTGCGACCATCGCCAAGGGCGCGCCGATCACGCTCGCCCTCGCGGCGGGCAACCGCGACCCGGCGCACGTCGGCGACCCCGACCGTTTCGACCCGGACCGCGCGGACAACCAGCACCTCGGCTTCGGCGGCGGCGTCCACCTCTGCTTCGGCGCGCCGCTGGCCCGGCTGGAGGCGCAGGTCGCGCTCCTCGAGGTGGTACGCCGGCTGGACGGCCTGCGCCTCGCCGCCGACCCGCCGCCGTACCGGCGCAGCCCGATCCTGCGCGGCCCGCTTCACCTGCCCGTCGAGCTCGACCGGGTGCTGCCCGCGCAGCCGGCACCCTGGCCCGAACCAGCGGCCGGCCGGCCCCGCGAGCGCGTCACGGTCCCCACCTGATCAGACCCGCTCGGTCGGTCGACGCGCTGGGGAGGCTGGCCGAGTGTTGGCAAGGTCTGGACTGCTATGGCTTTCGACCCACCGCACAGATCCCATCCATAGGCATGGGTTCGTCCCCAGGCTCTGGCCGCCAGTACGGCAAGAGGACGACACCGGGCTCCAGCACCTCCAATCCGTCGAAGTAGCCGGCGATCTGCGCGCGGGAGCGGTAGGTGAACTTCGGTGTGCCGTGCTGGTTCCAATGCGCGAGGTGCGCGTCCATTGCCTCGTTGTTTACCTCATTGGTGGCGTGTGAGACCACCAGGTAGCTACCCGAGGGCACGGCGTCCACCAGTTGCTGTACCACCGCAACGGCCTCGGCATCATCAAGGATGAACTGCACGATCGCGAGCAGCATCAGCGCGATCGGCTGGCCGAAGTCCAATGTTCGGGACGCCTCCTGCAGGATCGTCTTTGGATCGTGCACGTCGGCTTCGACGTAGTCGCAAGCTCCCTCGGGGCTGCTGGTGAGCAGCGCCCGCGCGTGCACCAGCACCATGGGATCGTTGTCGACGTAGACGATGCGGGACTCGGGCGCGAGCCGCTGTGCCACTTCGTGGGTGTTGTCCGCGGTGGGCAAGCCGGTCCCGATGTCGAGCAGCTGGCGGATACCGGCCTCGCCCACCAGGTATTGGATTGCTCGACCCAGGAAGGCCCGGTCAGCCCTGGCGATGTCGACGATGGCTGGGTTGATCTCTCTAATCTGGTGGCCAACCTGACGGTCGACGGCGAAGTTGTCCTTGCCTCCCAGCCAGTAGTTCCAGATTCGGGCCGAGTGAGGCACGGTAATGTTGATCTTGGGTCCCCGATCGCCGGAGGCGGACGAGTTTGCGGTCACTGGCAGTCTCCTGGGCGAGTGCTTGGGACAACGTCACGTACGAGCGACACCGGTGGCCTACTTGGACTGCGATTCCCATGGCTTGGGTGCGTTCATGGCGCGTCGCCCCGGTCGTTGCTTGTCCTGGAATGGCACCGAGCCGAGCGGGGATGACTGGCGGAGGTTTCGGGCGCATCGCCTCGGATACGATCGCCTGCACCCACCGGATCAAGCCAGAGCCCAGCACCCGGCCCGGTGCCGGCTTATGGCTGCTGGATAGCAGTACTCTCACTAGGGAGCTGGCGGGACCCCAGTGAGCGGATCAGGCGACGGATCTGGCAGTGGCGGGTTGTCGGTCATGGATCGGAGTCGAGCTAAGCAGCATGGGCGGTCACCTAGTCCCTGGACGCAAGCGGCGAACGGGGGGAGCACTCGTGATGCTAGGGTTACCCGCTGCTTTGGACCGAGGCTGTTGCAAGAAGTTGCACATCATCACGCAGGCTCTTCGGCCAGATCAGCGAGAGCCTCGGTGATAAGGAGGCGAGCGTCACGGCCGTAAACGGCGGAGGCTGCCATGCGATCGAAGGCCTTGACGTAGACAGCGATCTCGCGGGGCTGGGTCAGCTTGATCTCGGCTGAGACGGTCTCAACAAGGACTTCCCGGGCGTCGAGGATCCAGAAGCCGTGTAGCGGCAGGAAATGGTGCTCGGCGCGGGTGGGGATGATGCCCATGTGCATGCGCGGTAGGGCCGACAGCGCCAGTAAGCGATCAAGCTGGCCGATCAGGACCCCGGTTTCGACCACGCCAAGGGTGAGCGCGGCCTGGCAGAAAACCATATGAAACCTATGGTCGCCGCGGTAGAGAATTTGTTGGCGCTCCATCCGGGCCTCAATGCCGTCTTCCAGGTCGTCCGGCAGACCATGGAACTCGATGATGTGCCTGAGGAGGCGGGCCGCGTACTCGGCGGTTTGGAGGAGCCCTGGTACCAGCAGTGGCTCGAAAGCACAGAAGAGCTTGGTCTCGGCCTCGAAGCGGACAGACTCCCTCTGACGACGCTTGGTTCCCGACCTAAGCTGCCGGCGCCATTCCACGAACATGGTGTCGATCGAATGGACCGTGGCAATGAGGTCAAGCACCTGGTCTTCGGCATTGCAGATCTGGCACCAGGTGCGCACGTCTTGCTCGGAAGCGTTCAGTACGCCGTGTTCGAGCTTGGATACTTTGGTGAAGTGCCAGCCAGCTTGAGCCGCCAACGCCCTACCCGTCAAGCCAGCGCTTTGCCTGATGTCGCGCAGGCGGACACCAAGGCTCTCGCGGGCCTGACGGGCAGGGGTGGACAACGTGTTCTACTTTGACACGTACTCGGCATAGGGGATGGCGCGCGTCCACACCGCGTCGTGCACTGCCCGGTACCTGGCAACTAAGGCCGGATCCTCTTCGATGGCAAACCCGGCTGAACGTCCGTCCGGCTTGAACAGGCTGAGCAGCAGCTCATGATTGTCGAAGAGCCAGCAGTCCTCCGCAGGGAAGTCGATGCCGGTAGCCAGGTGACGAGGGAGGTAGCGGATCTCTTCCCCGGCTTCGATGTTCTGGGGGTCTAGGGTCAGGAGCCAGCGGGTGTAGTCACTGATTGGCTCGGTGACTACTCGTGCCCGTTCAATCTTGGTGCCAGCGGTCGTGACTTCGCGCGTGAACGACAGCCACTCCCGCCGCCACTCATAGTCATCTGGCTCGCCACGCATCCACTTTGCGAAGGGGATGTCCTCCTCCTCGACGCGGTAGCTGTCGCGCAGCTCCAAGTGGAAGGCGTGGCGGCTCCGCCGTAGCCTTTCCTTGAACTGTTCGCCGGTGATGAGCTTCGTCAACGTGGTTCGACCAGTGCCTTTACTCGTGTCTTACCGACCTCGACGCAAGTTTCATGATCCGGGATGTTCATCTCGGCCATCGCCTCGGGATCGGTCACTCGGATGCCTTGGACGATCAAGTTGCCGTTGCCCTTGATGTAGACAATGGGTGGTACGTGGTTGATGACTTCGCCGGCGAGGCCATCCTTGGTGAGATGGGCCATCAGGCGGGCGGGCACCTCGACCACGGTTTCGTCGTCTGACAGCTTGAGGAGCGAGAGGATGACGGGGTCGGTGACGATCCATCCCTGCACCACGTAAGTCCATCTGTCGGTGGCGTACAGGGTAGGACTCTGCCCGCCGGAAGTCTCCTTGCCCAAAAACGTTAGCTGCATCGCCTGGCCTCCCAACCGGGTAGTTGCAGACTATTGCCTGCTACTGCTTTGATCATGGCGGTGGAAGCCAGGCAGTGTCAACGCTCGGAGCGCAAGATTGGCACAACGTCGGAATTCGGTCGGCGGCGAAAGGGGATCATCTGCTCCTGTTCCATTTCCGCCGACCACCCCAAACGCCCCTTACTCGTACACCTGTGCAGCCGGCACCCCGGCCGCGCAGCGCCCGGCCTGCGTGCGCGCCACGGTCCCCACCTGATCAGACCGGCTCGGTCACCTTCCAGTCGCGCAACCACAGGTGGTCCATGAGCGTGTCCATTTCGGAGCACCAGAAGACGACCGCGTTGATGTCGTCGTTGACGGTGACCTGCAGGCCACTGCTGCGCAGTCCCTCGATCGGGTTAATCATGACGAGGTTCTCGCCGGTGACCAGAAAGGTTCCGAAGACCGAGTTGATCGTGATCTGGCGCCGGTCGGTCGTGAGCCGGGCGAACGGCGAGGTCGCCCCAATGAGCTTGCGTCGGAGGACGGACCACCAGGTGGTCCCGCCGGCCCGCACCAGCCAGGCTCCGCCGAAAATGCTGAACTCGCCGAGGTCGCCGGGCTCCTCATCGGTCATGTACCGATCATGCCTGGCCGATCGACCGGCGCACTGCCCCGAGGTTGCCTCCGAAGGTTGCGTACCGCGGCAACCTTGTCGTTTCAGGCCTACACCCACCCAGGCGTGCGCGTACGCCTATCTGAGTGTGCGTCCGGGATGGGAAGTTTCGTCCATCTCCTTCGGGCGCGGCCCCGGACCATGCTCGGTCCGGGGCCGCTCTCGGCCTGGGCTCAGCCGTTCAGTCGGCGAGCGCCACGATTCCCTGCGCCCAGCGGAAGTACTTGTTGGTGCCCAGATCACGGACCGTCTTGATGTTGAACGCCTTGAGCAGCGCCTCGGCGTCGGCCTCGCTCACGCCGGACAGTGCGGACACCGGCGCATTCGCGATGTCCTGGGCACTCTTGCCTTCCCATGCCTTGTCGAGCTTTTTCTCCAGACCCAGCATTCTCGCCTCAGCTCCTCTCGCCCGCCGCCGGGCACGGCCGGCAACGGCGGAAGGCTACACCAACCGCCAGCGCGGTCCATCACCGTGGCCGACACCCGACCGTCCTGCTTGCCTCGCCCCCGCCGGCCAGCGATGATCGGCGAATGTACGGCCGATGGGGGCTGACCGTCCCGCTGACCGGAGTTCCGCTGACCGCGCACGCGACGTTGCTCGCCGAGCTGGCCGCCGGCGGCTGGACCGACGCGTGGTCCTCGGAGGTCGCCGGCACGGATGCGTTCACACCACTGGCCCTGGCCTCGGCATGGGAGCCGACGCTCCGGCTCGGCACCGCGATCGCGCAGGTGTTCACCCGTGGTCCCGGCCTGCTCGCGATGAGCGCGGCGGCGCTCGCCGAGGCCGCGCCGGGCCGGTTCGTGCTCGGCATCGGTGCCTCGTCGCAGGTCATCGTCCGGGACTGGAACGCGGTGCCCTTCGTCGACCCGTACGGTCGCTGCCGGGACGTGCTGCGCTTCCTGCGGCGGGCGCTGACCGGCGAGGCGGTCGACGAGGCGTACCCGACATTTACGATCCGCCGCTTCCGGTTAGAGCGGCCGCCGCCGAGCCCACCGCCGATCGTGCTCGCCGCCCTGCGGTCCGGGATGCTCCGGCTGGCCGCAGCCGAGGCCGACGGCGTGATCCTCAACTGGCTCGCCGTAGCAGACCTTTCTCGAGTACGCGCGGAGCTCGGCGCCGCCAAGCCTGGCTTCGAGACGGTCGCGCGCATCTTCGTCTGCCCGACCGAAGACACCGCGTACGCCCGAACCGTCGGCCGCCGCCTGATCGCAACGTACCTGACCGTGCCGGCGTACGCGGCGTTCCACCGCTGGCTCGGTCGCGGCGACCTGCTCGAGCCGATGTGGCGCGCCTGGGCCGCTGGCGACCGGCGGGGCGCCGCCTCGGCGGTACCGGACGAGCTGGTCGATGCGCTAGTCCTGCACGGCGCCCCGGACGAGTGCCGGGCGGCGGTGTCGCGTTACGTCGAAGGGGGCGTCGACACGCCCGTACTCGCGCTCCTGCCAACTCCCGAGCTGGAGCGCGGCGGCGCGAAGGCCCTGCGGGAGACCCTGGCTGCGCTGGCTCCGACCAGTACTGTCCACAGTAGAGAGTGAGGGGCGGATGGATCCGGCCGGTCGTACCGTCGTGGTCACCGGCGCTGCGCGAGGGATCGGCGCGGCGCTGGCTCGCAGGTTCGTCGCGGCCGGTGCGGCCGCCGTGGTGCTCGCCGACCTCGACGGCGACGCGGCTGCCGCGACCGCGGCCGACATCGGCGGCGCCGCGCGGCCGGCCGGCGTCGACGTCACCGACGAACAGCAGGTACGCGCACTGGTCGAGGCGACCCTCGCCGAGCACGGTCGCATCGACCTGTTCTGCTCCAACGCCGGCATCACCACCGGCGCCGGCATCGAGGCCGATGCCGAGCAGTGGCAACGGTCCTGGGCGGTCAACGTGCTCGCCCATGTGTACGCCGCACGCGCGGTCCTACCGTCCATGTTGGACCGTGGCGAGGGCTACCTCCTGCAGACCTGCTCGGCCGCCGGCCTGCTGACGGCGGTGGGCGACGCGCCGTACACCGTCACCAAGCACGCGGCCGTCGGCTTCGCCGAATGGCTCGCGGTCACCTACCGCGGTCGTGGCATCCGGGTCAGCGCGCTGTGCCCGCAGGGCGTCGACACCGACATGCTGCGTACTGGGCTGCGGGCGGGGCACGTCGGCGCGCGGGTAACCGCCGCATCCGGGCGGGTGCTCGATGCGGCGGAGGTCGCCGAGGCGGCGCTGGCGGGCATCGCCGAGGAGCGGTTCCTGATCCTGCCGCATCCGGAGGTCGCGGAGTACCTGGCTCGCAAGACGACCGACCATGAGCGTTGGCTCGCCGGCATGCAGCGCCTCATCGCCAGCGCTCCCGCGGCGGGCGAGGACCGTGCGTGAGCCACCGCAGCTGCTCGACGCCTCGCTGGCGGCGATCGAGCCGGTCCTCGCGCGGCGCCCGGGCCGGGTGATGGTCGGCATCACCGGCCCGCCCGCGGCCGGCAAGTCCACCCTGGCCGCGGCCGTAACGGCGGCGCTGCCGACCCGGTACGCCGCATCCGCCGTCACCGTACCGATGGACGGGTTCCACCTCGCCAACAGCGAGCTGGAACGCCTCGGCCTGGCTGGCCGCAAGGGCGCGCCGGAGACGTTCGACGGCTGCGGGTTCGTGCACCTGTTACGGCGCCTGCACGACCGCGACGAGACCGTCTACGCCCCCGTCTACAGCCGGGTCTTGCACGAGTCGATCGGCGGCGTCATCCCGGTCTCACCGGACGTGCGGGTCGTCGTCGTGGAGGGCAACTACCTGCTGCTGCCCGACGAGCCGTGGGTTCACGTGCGGAAGCTGCTGGACCTGATCGTCTACGTCGAGGCCCCGGACCCGAGCCGCTACAGCTCGCTGGTGCGCCGCCAGCTCGCCCGCGGGCTGGACGAGCCCGCCGCACACGCCTGGGTCAACGGCAGCGACGAGCGCAACGCGCGGCTCATCGCGACCACGTCGGACCGGGCCGACGTGGTGCTTCGGCGGGAGTAGTCGGCTAGCGGACAGCCGTCGCCGGTAAACCGGCGCTGACCGGCGCGCGTCGGACAGGCGCGGCCAGACCGGCCGCGTACGGACGACCAAGGAGATCCCCCATGAGGATCAAGCCGTTTCCCGCCGGGGTTCTCGCCCTGGCTTCGACCGTCGGGCTTGCGCTGACCGCCTCGGCGGCACCGGCCGGCGCGTCCACCACCGACCTTCCGCCTCCCACGAGCACCTCGCCCGTGACCGGTACTCCGACCGGCAGCGGTCTGGGCTATCCCCAGCTCGTCAACGTCCGAACCGGTCGGCACGACGCCTACGACCGCACGGTGTTCGACTTCGTGGGCGGCACACCGGGGTACCGGGTCGAGTACGGCACCCTGGTCAACGGGGGTACCGGCGAGCCCATCCCGCTGGCCGGCCCGGCCGACCTGGTCGTCGTGTTCAACCCGGCCTTCGCGCACGACATCAACACCGGCGCGACGACCTACGACATCACGCGAGTGCTCAACCCGGAGCTGCCGACCCTGCGCCAGATCAAGTTCGGCGAGGACTTCGAGGGTTACGTGAGCGCGGGTCTGGGCCTGGCCGATCGGGTCGGGTTCCGGGTGTTCCAGCTACACGAACCGGACCGGGTGGTCGTCGACGTGGCGCACCAGCCGGCGCAGTCCTTCGGCTTCGACACCGTCTGGCTGGGCGACGCCGGGGCGGACACCATCGTCCACGGTGTACGGTCGGGCAGCCACGCCGGTTACGACCGCCTCGTGTTCGACCTGGACACGCCCGAGGTGCCGCTGGTCTTCGTGGCGTACCGGCTCGATACCTCGACGCTGGTCGTCGGCTTCTCCGGCCAGAACGTGCCCGCGGTGATCGGCGGCCCGCTGACCGTCCAGTTTGGACTGCCGCAGCTGCGGTCGCTGTCCTGGTCGGTGTACGACAACGGCACCGCCTCCGCCTTCGTCACTACCGCGAGCCGGCACGGGTTCCGGGTGATGGTGCTGTACCAGCCGACCCGGCTCGTGGTGGATGTGAAGTATTGAGAGGCCCGCCGGTGCGCGGCCGGCGGTTGTGGTGGCGGACCCAGCGCAGCGGGCGGGGGTCGAGCGACCAGAGCAGCCGGCGCCACCACGACCGGCGGGCGCGCAGCTCCGCCACGTACGCATCGGCCTGGGCGGTGGCCCGGCTCGCCTCGGCCTCGCCGACGCCATCGGCCGCGAACGTCGCCAGGTTGACCACGTCCGCGAGGTCCACAAGGGACGGTGGCGGCAGGCGTACCGCCCCGCGGCGGTGGGCGTGGACGTGCCGGCCGGCCGCCACCGAGGCGTGCCCGGCCACCTCGCTCGCGGTCAGATGCTCAGGTGCGGGCTGGCGCGCCAACCGCAGCGCGTCGTGCACCTCCAGCCACGCCCCGGCGACGCGGGCAGGCGGATCGCCGGAGTGCAGCCGGCGCCGGCGCTGCATCCGGCGCAGCAGCGGTACCACCAGCAGGTACCCGACGGTCGTGGCGGCCAGCCCCGCGCCCACCGCGGCGAGCACGGTCGGCACCGGAACCCGGCGTGCGCCGCCGGCCGGCGGCGCGGCGGCGTGCGCGGACGGGGCCGGCGCCGGCGACAGCGTCGGCGTGGGGGCGGGCGACGGCGGCGGGTTGGAGGGGTTCGGCTTGGGGCGGAAGTCATCCTCGACCGGCCGCGGCTGCGTGTTGGGCTGCGGCAGCGGGTCGAAGGGCACCCAACCGACGCCGTCGAAGAGCACCTCGGGCCAGGCGAACGCGTCGGCGCCGCGCACCGCGGGCGTACCGGGACGGGCGCGGAAGCCGACCACCACCCGGGTCGGCAGGCCGATCAGCCGCCCCAGCACGGCGAACGCGGCCGCGAACTGCTCGGACGTGCCGCGCTGCCCGCCGGCGTTGCGCGGGCCGAAGAGGAAGAACGCCAGGTTCGGGTACGCATGACCGCTGGGCGCGTCCGCGACGAGCTCGTAGTGCTCGCCGATGAAGTCCTCGATCGCCGACGCCCGCTGGTAGGGGCCGGCCTGGCCCTCGGAGAGCTGGGTGGCCAGCCGCACCATCTCCGGCGGTGGCTGGGCGGTGCCCATCGCCAGGAACCGTCTCACGGACTCCCCGGGCGGCACATCTGCGGCGGGCAGCAGGTTCACGTTGATCTGTGGCTGCCGGGAGGCGACCGAGTACGCGAGCCCCGGCCGCAGCCCCTCGGGCAGCGCGAGCGTGCCGCTGGACGGGTCGAACGCGATCCGTACCCCGTCGACCCGGCGGGGTGTGGCGACCGCGGGCAGCAGCCGGCCGTCGAGCTCCGCGAGCGTGATCCGCTGCTCGACCTCGCGCGCCTGTGGCTCATCCGGCCCGGCGAGCACCCGGCCGGCACTGCGGTACGTCGCCCCGACCCGCCACGTCACCCCGTCGTAGTCGCTGAGCACGGCCAGCCGTACCCGCGTCTCGGCCGCCGGCTCGCCGCGCAGCTCCATGTCGAACAGGTGCTGGTCGGGGTTGAGCGCCCAGCCGGAAAGGCGGACGAGCGGGTTCTCGTCGAGCGCGTCGAGCTGCGGCGGGGTCACGTAGCGGCGCGGATCGACCGGGTTCGCCTGGACCCGCAGGGCCACGGTCGGGCCGAGGAGCATGGTCAGCGCCGCCACCACGGCGAGGCCCGCGACCGCACCGGCGGCCACCCGTAGCCGCAGCACCGTGTGCTGGCCACGGCTGAGGTCACCGAGGCCCTCGGTGCTGGCACCGGCGCTTGCGGCGAGCCCGATCGCGGCGCAACCGGCGAACGCCAGGGACTGCCAGTGCGCCGGCTGCGCGTTGGGCCCCACCAGGTAGAGCACGCCGGCGTAGAGGGCGACCAGCGGTGCGTAGCCGAGCAGCACGCGCCGCCCGCGCAGCGCGATCTCGGCGCTGGCCAGCCCGGCGAGCCAGGTCGCGAGCACCGGCACAATGACGGTGTCCGGCTGCGGCTCGATCGGGATCAGCGCGGTCAGCAAGCGCGGGATGCCGTTGCGGAGCGCGTCGAGCGTGAGGTCCCGCAGGCCGCCGCTGATGTCGCCGCTCGCCGCGGACAGCCGTACGGCCAGCAGAGTGTACCCGGCCAGCGCCAGCACCGACACGGGTGCGGCGGTCCACGCGGGCAGCCGCTTGACCGCGAGGCTGATGGCGACCGCCACCGCGGCGGCCCCGATCAGCAGCCGCGCCATCAGCTCGCCGGAGTAGATGCTCGACAGCGCGAGCGCGCAGATCGTGAGCATGCCGACCAGTGCGGCCGGTACCAGCGGAGCCCTCACCATGACCGTACCCCGTCCCATGCCGCGGCGAAGTCAGGACCGTCGGTGGCCGCCAGGACCAGCAGTCCCTCCACTGCGGACGGTACGGGCTCGGGCCCGCCGAGCGCACCGACCACAATGGACGGGTACGCACCCCGCAGCGCGCCGATCTCGCCGAGGTCTTCCGGGCGGCCGGGACCGGTCAGGTACACCAGGGTGTCGCCGAGCCGCCGCTGCCGCAGCCGTGCGGTCGCCTCGCTCAGCTTCGCCTCGCCGCCGTGTAGCTCGGCCTCGGCGAGCGCGTCGAGGTACGGCCGGATGTCGGTGTGCCGCCGCCCGTCGCCGCCGATCGGGTCCGCGCGGCCGACCAGCGCGAGGGCGAGTGGCAGGTCGGCCCGGGACGCCGCGACGACCACGGATGCCGCCGCCTCGCACGCCGCCTCGAACGCCTCACCGTCGCCGGGATACGCCTCGGCCCGGTCGTCGAGCAGCACCACCAGGCGGGGCAGGCTGGTGTCGAGGTGCTCGCGGACCATCAGCTCGCCGACCCGAGCCGTGGTACGCCAGTGCACGTGGCGCAGCTCGTCGCCGATGACGTACTCCCGCAGCGTGTCGAACGTGATCGTGCCGTGCGGCACCCGGTCGACCCGGCCGTCGAGGCTGCGCGCCACCCCGACCGGCACCGCGGCGAGCGCGTGCACCCGCGGGTACACCCAGACCTGGCACGTCTCGCCGTGTGAGCGGGCCATCGTGACCAGCGCGAGCGGGTCGCGGCGCAGCACTCGCAGCGGACCGATCCGCACCACGCCACGGCGGCCGGTCGGCACCGGGTACCCGGTCACGGTGTCGTGTCGTGGCCGCAGCCGAACCAGTGGCACCGGCACGCTCGTGGCGCCGCACCGGTCGTACGCGATGAGCGTGGCCGCCCGCAGCCGGCTCGCGTTGTGGACGGTGAGGGTGACCCGGCTCGCCTCGCCGCGCATGACCCGGTCCGGGTCGGCGCTGCGGGTCACGCCCAGCCGCGGCCGCCACGCGGCGTAGAGCACGGCGAAGGCGGCGGCGCACAGCGCGGCGGTGCCCAGCACGGTCAGCTCCGGATACCCGAACCCGAAGCCGGCGCCGAGCAGGGCCGCACCCGCGAGGAGCAGGCCCACACCACGAGCCGAGATGCGCATGGTGCTATGCGGAGACCGGGCTGGGCACCGGAACCGACCCGAGCACGTCGCGAAGCACCTCGATCGAGGCCACACCGCGCACCTGGGCGTCCGGGGAGAGCAGCAGCCGGTGCGTGAAGACCGGCTCGACGAGCACCTTGATGTCTTCCGGGATGACGTACGGCCGGCCGTCGGTCAACGCGTAGGCGCTTGCCGCCCGGGTCAGTGCGATGACCCCGCGCGGGCTGACCCCGACCCGTACCTGCGGATGGTTGCGGGTCGCCGTGGCCAGCCGTACGGCGTAGGCGTAGAGCGGTTCGGCGATGTGCACCCGGTGGGCGAGGCGGATCAGCTGCCCGACCAGCGCGGTGTCGGCGACCGCGTCGAGACTGTCGGGGTTGCGACCGGCCGCCGCGCCACGGAGCACCTCGATCTCGACGCTCTCGCTGGGGTAACCGACGGACAGCTTCATCAGGAACCGGTCGAGCTGGGCCTCTGGCAGGCGGTACGTGCCGTCCATCTCGATCGGGTTCTGCGTGGCGACGACGAGGAACGGCCGCGGTACGCCGTGGCGGGTGCCGTCGACCGTGACGTAGCGCTCCTCCATCACCTCCAGCAGCGCCGACTGCGTCTTCGGCGAGGCCCGGTTGATCTCGTCGGCGATCACGATGTTGGCGAACACCGGGCCGGGGTGGAACTCGAAGGCCCGGGTCGCCTGGTTGTAGATGGTCACCCCGGTGACGTCGGAGGGGAGCAGGTCAGGGGTGAACTGGATGCGCCGCCACTGGCCCTGCACAGACGCGGCGATGGCGCGCGCGAGCGTGGTCTTGCCCACGCCCGGCACGTCTTCGAGCAGGATGTGCCCCTCGGCGAGCAGGGCGGTCAGCGCCAGCCGGACCACGTGCGGCTTGCCGAGCACGACCGCTTCGATGTTGGCGGCCAGGCGTCCCATGAGCTCGGCGAAGATGCGCGCCTCGTCGGGGGAGGGCTGCCCCTGCGGGGCCGGTCGAGGCGGTTGCGCGTGACCGGCGTTGCGCGGCGGCACGGCCGCGTGGGCGGTGTGTGCCGCCTGCGGCGGGTGGGCGGTGTGTGCCGCCTGCGGCGGGTGGGCCGGACTGGCCGGATGGGCCGGATGAGCGGTGGCCACCGGGTGCGAGGCCGTGACGCGGGCCGGTGGCGTCTCGGCGTCTGCCAGCGCCGTATGTGGTGACTGCTCCGGCGGCGGCTGTTCGGGCGGGACGGGGAACGGGACCGGCGGCGGCGCGGCCGCGGCCGCGGGTACGAACGCCGTCGAGCTGTTGCTGCGGTGTGGGGGTGATCTCACGGGGCAGGGTTCTCCTCAGCAGTGCGGCAACATACCCGGGTTGTCTCCGCTGTCAAGCCGGAACCAGGCGAAGGGGAGGTAATTGTCCCCGCCGAACCTGATGCGGATCCACCGGTTGTCCTGCTTACCACCGTACGGAACCGCGTTGATCGTCGCGCTTCCGGTGGTCCAGCAGGTCGCCTGGTACCGGTCGGGTGCGAACACGTCACCCACGGTCGAGCCGTTCTGGCTCGGTGTGGTGTACACCCAGATGCCGCCGCCCGGTGCCCCGCGCCCGCAGTAGCTCGGGACGCTGCACAGGACCGTGCCGTACAAAGCCGTCGTGGGCTGGCTGCCCCTCGCGCTCACCGACATGTTCGCCGCGTTGGTGATCGTGACCGTGTAGCCATACCCGTTGCCCGGCCACAGGCCGCCGACCGTGAGGCTCGTGCCCGCGCAGCTTCCGCTCGCCGCACCGGCACCGGCCACCGCCAGCCGGCACGTGGCCGGGGAGCCGCCGCCATCGTTGGCGGAGAAGCTCACCGTGACCGAGTTGTACCCGCCGGACGAACCGAGCAGCGTCAACGTGGGCTGGTTGATGGTGCGGGCGTTGGCCGTAGCCGCGGGACCCGGGCCGGCGGCGTTGACCGCGGTCACGCTGACCGTGACCAGGGCGCCGTCACCGAAGCCGCCGAGCGTGGCGCTCGTACCCGTGACGTCCTGGCTGGGCCCGGTGCTCGGCTTCACCACGTACCGGAGGATGGGGCGCCCGTTGTCCTGCGGCGCCCGCCAGCTGACCTGGATCGCGCCGCGCTGGTTGGGCACCTGGGCCGCGACGAGGTTCACCGGCCGGTCGGGGACCGTGAAGGGCACGACCGTGTTGCTCACCGGCGACGGCTTGGAGTTGGCGCCCAGGTCGTTGATTGACGCGACGGTGAAGGCGTACTGCCTACCATAGGTCAGCTTGCCCGCGGCGATGGTCAGCGACGTGCCCGTCGCCTCGCCGGCCGGTGCCTGCCCGCCCCGGAAGATCGCCGTGACGTCGTAGCGCACGACCTTGTGGCCCTGCCCGTTGGCGACGGGCCAGGTCACCGTGACCGTGCCGTCGCCCTTTTCGGCGGCCGTCACGGCGACCGGCGGATCGGGCACGTCGGAGGTCGGCACGACGGGGTTGGCCGCTCGCTTGGGTCCGGCACCCTTGCCGTTGACCGCGTACACCGTGAACCGGTACTGCTGGCCGTTGGTCAGCTCGGGCACGTCGAAAGAGCGCTGGTCGGCGCCCACCTTGTGGACCTTGCCGTCGCCCTCGATGACGTACATGAGGATGTCTGAGCCGTTGGGCGCCGCCGGACCCCAGGTGATCCGGGCCTGCGCGTTGCCCGCCGAGGCCGTCACCTTGGTGGGCGCCCCCGGCGGTCCGACCGCGGGCTTCGTCGGTGGCGGTGGCGGCGGGTTGGGCGGCGGGTCCGCGCCGAGCACGTTGCTGGCGTACTTGTCGACCACCTTGACCCGGTGGCGGTCGTCGACCACCCGGGCGCCCGAGGAGTTGGGCGCGTTGATGAACAGGTGGTTCTCGCGTACCTCGAGCTCTAGCGGGCCGCCCGCGTTCGGGATGGTGATGGTGTTGGCGAGCTTGCCCGCGGAGTCCAGGACGTAGACGGTGCCGGTCGCGTCGTCGGCGCAGTAGAACCGGGCCGCCCAGGCCACGCACGGCCGGAGCTTGGGGCTGTTGCCCGGCACGGTGAAGTCGGCCACCTTGTCGCCGTTGACCACGTAGACATGGCGGTCATCGACGACGGTCACCGGGACGTCGGCGCCGATGGTGCGCACCGGCATGTCGCCCGGCCCGGACATGGCCAGCGGAACCGTGTGGCTGTCGTTGCCCCGCAACGTCACCAGGGTCGCCGCGGTCTTGTCCAGCACCGCGACCCCGGTGTCGAGCACCGACATCGCCAGGTCGTGGCTGGGGTCGCCGACGGGTACGGTCTTGACCACCTTAGGGTCACCCAGGGCCGCGCCGCCGGTGCCGCCGCCAGGCTTCACACTCGGCGGCAGCGTCGGGCTGATCGCCACCACCGTGCCTTCGCTCGGCACCAGCAACCACAGGCGCCCGTTGTTGTCGAACGTGCCGCCGTCGATGCCTGGCGGGAAGCGCAGCGGCTCACCGACCGGTACGAGGGTCGCCGGGTCGAGCTGGCTCACCACGCCCTGCACCGAGTCGATGACGAACGCGGCGTCGCTGTGCAGGGCGATCGTCACGCCGAGCCCGGCCGTGGTCTGCGTGGTGGCGGCGATCTGCAGGCTGGATAAGTCCAGGACGCTGACCTTGCCGGTGTTGAGGTCGTGCAGGATCACGTACCGGTCGGTCTGGGTGACCTGGACCGTGTGCCCCTGCGAGTCGCTGACCTTGTACCGGGTGTCGACCCGGCCGGTGACGCCGTTGACGCGCGCCACCTCGCCCTTGTTGGAGCTGAACATCCAGGAGTTCGCGTCGTAGTTGGCAATGGCGTTGTTGGCGGCGCCGATGCCGAACAGGGTCACGGCCATCACGCCGACGAGGCCGATGACGGTGCCGAGCGTCACCAGACCACCGCGGCCTCGTGCCCTGCTCCGTACCCAGGTCATAGCCACAGGTGTCCCTCCCCCCGGCCCCGCGGCCATCATAGGGGCAGGAAGGGGCGGTGCGGAACCCGTGGGTAATGCCTGTGGATACCGGCAGTGATCAACCCGAGCGGGTGGCGGACGGGCTGGCGCGCCGGTTCGTACATACCGGACTCGACGGCACGGTGAGCTGGCCGGAGTACACGGCCGCGACCAGGAAGCAGTAGTCCGCGTTGGGGTCGAGGCCGTTGAGCGTGTAGACCGTGTGCCCCGAGCCGAGCGACTGCAGTGGCCGGTACCCCTGGTCGGCGCGCCCTCCCGCGATGACGAACGGCGCGCTGCCGTCGCTCGGGTCGGTCCAAGTCAGCGTGATGGATGTCCCGTCGTCGCGTAGCCGCAGGTTCAGCGGCGCGCCGGACGGTACGCCGCTGGGCGCGTTGCTGCTGGCGGTGGGTTGCGGGTGGGCGCCCGGAGTGGTGACGAACGCGAACACCGCTACCACCGCGCCGCCCGTCAGCGCGAACGCGGCAATGACCGCAAAGACCACCAATGAGGTACGGGGACGGCGCGCCTCCCGGCGCGGGCCACGGGGTGGGGCGGGCGCCCGAGTGTGGGCCGCGCGCGCTCTCGGCGCTGCCGGAGGCTCAGCCGGCGGTGGCTCAGCCGGGGGTGGCTCAGCCGGCGGTGACTGGGCTGGCGATGGCTCGGCCGGCGGTGGCGGGGCTGGCGCCTGGGCCGGTGGCACCTGGACGGGCGGCGCCTGGGCCGATGGCACCTGGGCCGATGGCACCTGGGCCGGCGGTGGCTGGACCGGCGGCGCCTCCGCCTCTTCCTCCTCCTCGGGAGCGGCGTGGCGGGGCCTCGGGGCGACCTCGCGAAGCTGCGCCGGCGGCTCGGGTTCCGGAGCCGGTGGCGCAGGTGGCGGCTCCGGAGCTGGAACATCCTCGCCGAGGTAGCGCCGGGCCGCCTGCACGTTGGGGTGTTCGGCACCGAGGGCGCGCGGGCCGTACCTGGCGACCCGGGCGTAGTTGCGCCGCGCCTCGTGCCGGTTGCCCAGCTCGTCAGCGAGCGTCGCAAGGTCGTAGGCGAGTGCGAGCAGCAGGGGATGGTCCTCGCCGAGCGTGAACTGGCCCGCCGCGAGGCCTTCCTCCAGCAGCCGGCGCGCAGCGGCGAGCTCGCCGAGATCGCGGTGGAGCGAGGCGAGCAGCCGGGTGGCGTTGAGCACCTCGGGGTGGTCCGGGCCGACCACCATGCTCGCGGCGTCAAGCGCCTGGTCGAGCACGTCGCAAGCGCCACGCAGGTCGCCGCGCGCCGCCAGCGCACGGGCATTCTGCGCGACAGCGGCGAGTTGCTCGGGCACGGACACGCCGTAATGTTGCCCGGCCGACCGGGGCGGGCGCCAGCGAGGGTACCGATCGATCGTGGGCGATCTACCTCAGTTTTGCTAGATCAACATGGGGTAGAGCGGCCACGGTCGATGGATCTGTCCGGTAACGACACCGGCCGGAGCCGAAGCTAGCACCGCCGCGGCCCGGCGAGCTAGCCGCTAGCGGGGCTGCCAGGCGTCGGGGGCGGCGGTCAGCCGGCGGACCCGGGCGGGCAGCCGCCCGCGGACCACGTCGGCGAGACTGACCTCGTCGACCACGGTGCGCACCGCCGCGCGTACCGCGATCCATAGCTGCTGCAGGTGTTCGGCGGTGCCGGAGTACACGATCTCCTCGGGGCGGACGCCGCGAACGCCGGCGAGCGGGCCATCGGCGGCGCGCAGCACCGCCCCGATCGTGACCTCCGACGGCGGGTGGGCCAGCACGTACCCGCCATCTGCGCCCCGGCGGCCGCGGACCAGGCCCGCCCGGCGCAGGTCGGACAGGACGGCCTCGAGGAACTTGCGCGGCATCTTCTGCTCTTCGGCCAGCGCATGTGCCGACAGCGTGCCGGGGTACGCGGCGGCCAGACCGAGCGCCGCCCGGACGGCGTAGTCGCCCCGCGCGGATACCTGCATGCCGCCATTCTGCGCCGCCCGTATGATGGTGCCCTGGTGTGGGCGGCACCTACCGAGCGCGAGCCCTGGCCGTGTCGGCGAGATCGGCCGCGTCAACGAGAGATACCGCGCTGAGGAGAGGCTATGACGCCCGCCCGCGTCCTGGCGGTCGACGTCGGTGGCACGAAGCTTGCCGCCGCGGTGGTGGCCGCTGACGGCACCATTCCCGCGCGTGCCCAGGTGGGTACGCCCACGAGCACCGATCCCAGCGTCGTGGCCGGCGCTGTCCGCCGGCTCCTGGATGACGTGCTCGCCGCCGCGTCGGCGCGCGGCATGGCCGAGCGCCTCGTGGGGTTGGGGATCGGTTCGGCGGGTCCGGTCGATCCGGTGGCCGGCACGGTCAGCCCGGTCAACATCCCGGCCTGGCGGCGGTTTCCGCTCGTCGAGGCGCTGCGACCGGTCCTGCCGGGACGTCCTACCGTCCTGGCCGGCGACGGCAACTGCATGGCGTTGGGGGAGTACTGGCAGGGTAAGGCCGGCGGGAGCGCGTTGCTCGGCATGGTCGTGTCGACCGGGGTCGGCGGCGGGCTCGTCGTCGACGGCCGGGTGTACTTCGGCGGCACGGGCAACGCCGGCCATGTTGGCCATCTGGTCGTCGACCTCGACGGCGAGCGGTGCGCATGCGGCGGCCGGGGGTGCGTGGAGACGATGGCGAGCGGCCCAAGCATGGTGCGCTGGGCGGTGGCCCACGGGTGGTCCACAGTGGACGGTTCGCCGGCAGACGCCCGTGCGCTCGCGCGCGACGCCCGGCGCGGGCACCCGGCCGCGCGGGAGGCCCTCCAGCGCGCGGCGAACGCGCTGGCCGCGGCCATCGTGTCGGCCGCGGCCCTGGTCGACCTCGACGAGGTGGTGATCGGCGGTGGTGTGGCCCGGGCCGGAGACGTGCTGTTCCAGCCGCTGCTGGCGGCGCTGTCCGATCGGGCCGGGTTCGACTTCGTGCGGCGGGTACGGGTCAGCCGCAGCGTGCTCGACGGCGACGCCGGACTGCTCGGCGCGGCCGCCCTGGCGCTGGACTGCGCGGGCATGAAGGTCGCGCCGGCCAACATCCGTGGACAGGACAGCTAACGACGGCGCAACCGCAGCGCGGAGACCAGCACCACGGCCGCCACGGCGGTCGCGACGTAGCCGATGCGGCGCAGCCCGCCAGCCAGGTCGTGTTCGAAGAGCAGCCCGAGCGCGGCCGTGGCGAGGATCGCACCGACGTACCGGCAGGTCTGGAACAGCCCGAAGGCGAGCCCGGTCTGGCTGGCCGGGGCGCTGGAGTACAGCGCAGCCTGCAGGCCCAGGTTGTTCAGGCCGTTGGGCAGCCCGATCATGGCCGACAGCGCGACGATCGCGACCACCGAGGACCGCGCGTCGAGCAGGAGCAGCGCCGCCGACCCGAGCAGCAGGCCGACCGAGCCGGCCAGGAGCGGTACGCCCGGTCCGTGCCGGGTCACCAGCCGCGCCGCGATCGGGGTCAACGACACCCCGAGCACCGCGATCGGCAGCATCAACAGGCCCACCGCATTCGGCTCCAGGTGCCGGACCCGCTCCAGCCACTGCGGCAGCCCGAAGAAGACGGCGTAGAACACGAACTGCACGCCGACCTGCTGCCCGAGGACAGCGAGCAGGGTGCGGTTGCGGCCGAGCATGGCGAGGTCCAGGAACGGCGTCTGCACGCGCAGCTCGCGCCAGACCAGTGCGCCGGCGGCGAGCGGTACCGCGGCCGCCAGCAGCCACGCCGGATCGGTGGAGGCCGAGAGTAAGAAGCCGAGGATGGCCAGCATCGTCACGGCGAACAGCGCCACCCCTGGAAAGTCAAGCGAGCTCAGCGGTCCGCCCGGCGCGCGATGGGCGGGGGTCCATGGCGCGTACTCCTCGACGGCCGCGTGGCGAGGCAGGTACGGCGCGCTACCCGCCGGGGCCGTCACCACATACCCGTGGTCGGGTGGCAGCCAGCGCAGCGCGGCCGCCAGCCCGGCCACGGTGAGCGGGATGTTGACGACGAACACCGCGCGCCAGCCGGCCGCCGACACGAGGAAGCCGCCCAGGACGGGTCCGAACGCGGCGCTGCTCGCGTTGGTGACGGAGATGGCGGCCAGCGCCGCGGCCGGCGGTTTCGGGGTACGGGCCAGCCGCCGGATCATCGCCAGCCCGGCCGGGTACGCCGCCGACGTGCCGGCCGCCTGCACGATCCGGCAGGCCAGCACCCACCAGAAGCCGGGCGCGACAGCAGCGAGCACGCCGGTGACGAACACGACGGCCAGTCCTGTGCAGTACACCCGCCGTGGGCCGAACCGGTCCGCGATGCGCCCCATCAACGGTTGGCCCACGCACGCGGTCAGGTAGAAGCCGGAAAGCAGCCAGGTCGAGGTGGCCACACCGACGTCGAACGCGCGCTGCACCGCCACGACCGCCACCGCGATCATCGACGAGTTCAGCGGGTTGAGCAGCGTACCCAGCGCGATAGCCGCGGTCACCTGGCGTGACACCGCGGGTGGCGCATCGGTGGCGGCGTTCATGCGGCCCGAAACGGTCTCGCGGAGCCGTCGGTCACGACCGCACGCTACCCGCCCCGCCGCCCTCCGTCGCGGCATCCCGGCTTTCATCAGGCGGCAATGATGCATGCCGATTCATGACTGAATGAACGGCTGTGCTGTAGCCATGTGGACCAATTCACGACAGTCAACCGCGAGACCGGTCCCGCTCGCCGCTGAACTGGGTTATCTTCACCCGGGCGGGGGTTCCGGTGAGCGCCGTGGGGGGTATGGAAGGGGTGAGATGCCGGCCGGTGGCGAGTGGAGAGACAACGTCGCGGGGTGGAGTGGCGGCCCGCGGCCGGATGACACCCGGCCAACCGAGGAGTTCTCGCCGCTGAACTACCGCGGGCGGCGCCGGGTTGAGGGACCCATGCCGGAGGTGATGGCCGGCCCTCCGCGGCAAGCCGTCCCGCGCCCGGTCCGTCCGGCACCAGTCAGCGTGCCGGCCACCGGCCCGGAAACGGAGCCCCGCGGCGGCCGCGTGCTGCTGACGGCGGCGATCGTCTGCGTACTCCTGCTTGTCCTCACCGTCTGGGTCCGCTGGCCGCGCGACAGCGGCAACGCGGCACCGCCCGACAACGGGGCCGAGGCCACCGAGACCGTGCCGGACGACTTCGGGGCGGGCAACCCGGCGGCCGGGCCGTCCACAAGCCGCTCGCCGCGCCCGTCCGGCAAACCCACTCCGGGTACCGGTCGCACACCCACCCCGAGCGCATCACTGTCGCCGAGCCCGTCGACGTTCACCTTGCAGCCCGTCACCGTCGAGGCCGAGTCGGCCGCGCTGGCCGGCAGTGCAGCCAGGGCAAGCTGCTCGACCTGTTCTGGCAGATGGAAGGTGCGCTACATCGGCAGGGGTTCGGGCACCGTCACGTTCACCGTCGACGCGCCGGCGGCCGGGACGCGCCAGCTCACGATCCTGTACGAGCTGGTGGGTGCCCGCGAGTTCCAGATCAGCGTCAACGGCACGGCCACGAGAGTCCCGTTGACCGGAGCCAGCTGGTCGACGCCGGCAACTTCAGCGCCGGTGACGATCTCGCTGAAACAAGGCTCGAACACCATCCGGTTCTACAACAACACCACGGACGCGCCCGACCTGGACGCCATCCGCATCAGCTAGTGGCGTGGTCGCGGTCGCCCGTCGAGGTGCTGACCCGGAACTCGCCTGGTGTCTGGCCGGTCTCGCGCATGAAGAACCGGCCGAAGTTCGTCGCCTCGGTGAAGCCCAGCTTGCTGCCGATCGACGCCACCGGCAGGTCGGTGTGCGCGAGCAGCCGCTTGGCCTCCAGCGTCACCCGGTCGTCGATGACCTGCTTCGCACTGCGCCCGGTCGCCGCCAGGCACGCCCGCGTCAGCGTACGCACCGAGCAGCCGAGCCGTTCGGCGTAGTCCTCGACGCGCCGGGTGGTCGCGAAGGACCCCTCGATCTCCTTACGGAAGGCGGTCATCACCTCGCCGCCGGCGGCCGGCGGCTTGGCGGCCTGCTGTTGCAGGGCGACGACCCGCATCAGGAGGACGGCCAGCTGGTGGCGCAGCAGCTCGACGGCGACGAGGTCGTGGGTGGTGGCGTAGCGGGCGCAGTCGGTGGCGATCTGGGTGACCTCGGTGAGGATCGCGTCCTGGTCCTCACCGGCCGGTTGCCAGCACACCGGCGCCGATGGGTCGTCCAGCAGCAGCTCCAGGCCTGGCAGGCTGGGCAGGAACCGCGCGCTGAACAACAGCAGCGTGGCGTCGAGGCTGTTCTCCCGGCCGAACTGGTGCACCTGGCCGGGGCGGACCCACAGGACCGTGCCGGGGCGGCAGGGGTACCGGACGAAGTCGATGCTGTGGCTGCCGTGCCCCGCGCTGACCAGCGACAGCAGGTGGCAGTCGGCGCGGTGCGGACGGTTGAGGTCCTCGGCCGGCGTGCGCAGCCGCAGGTCGCTCAGGCGTAACGAGTCGACGCCCCGGGCAGGCTCGCCCAGGCGGCCCCGAGTTACTGCGAGCTGTCCGAAACCGACCATGGTCGGTTTGACTGTACCGGCTGGGAGTGCTGGATGCCGTCTTGGAGCTCACAGGTACTTGTGCATGATGTGGACGTCGACGAGGCCGTACGTCCTATGGCGGAACGCGTCGGGCACCGTGCCGACGATGATGAACCCGAGCGAGCGCCACAGTGCCACGGCACCGCGGTTGGTCGAAACCACGGCGTTGAACTGCATCGCGGCGTACCCCAGCTCGCGCGCCCGATCCAGCGAGTGCTCGGCGAGCGCCCGGCCGACGCCCTTGCCCCGCCATGCCGCGTCGACCATGTAGCCGGCGTTCGCCACGTGGTCGCCGAGCCCCGGTCGGTTGGTCGACAGGCGGTACGTGCCCACGACCCGCCCGCCGACCTCGGCCACCCAGGTCTCCGGCAGCCCCTCCGGGGCTACCGTCATCCAGCGCCGCCGCGCCTCGTCCTCCGGGGTGTCGGGCGGGTACTCGTACGTGTCGCCCGCCGCGACAATCGCATGCCAGATCGGCCAGAGCGCCGCCCAGTCCCCGGCGACGGCCCGGCGAACGGTGATGGGCGTCGCCACACCGGCATCCAAACACGGACGGGCGGCGCGAGCGTATGCGTGCCGCCCGTCCGGGTGATGCGAGGTTCAGCCCTGGCCGCGCAGCGCGCGGGCGAGCTCCTCCTTGGTCATGTTCGAGCGGCCGGCGATGCCCGCCTCCTTGGCCTGGGCGTAGAGCTCGTCGCGGCTCATGTCCTCGCGGTTGCGCTCCTGCGCCTGACGTTTCGGCGCGCGATCCGACCCGCCGGCCGGGGCGCGGCTCATCCCGGCCACCTCCAGCTCGTGCGCGCGTACCTCCTCGAAGGCCGCACCCAGCTCTTCGAGCGTCTCTGGGTCGACCGCCTCCTGCAACGCGGGCAGCAGCTGGCTCTCCTCCTCCTGTACATGCTCGAGCACCGCCTTGACGAACTTCTCCAGGACCATGTTGAAGGCCGGGTCCGCCGGTTCCATGCCCTGCAGGCGGTGCAGCAGGACATCGGCGTCGTGGTGCTCCTCGACGGCATGCTCGACGTCGCCGAGCTCACCGGGCGCCGCCTTCGCCAGCGCCGGGTAGCTCCATCAGCCGGTGGTCATTCATGATCAGCGTTAGAGCCTGATGGCAAAGGGTTCAGGTGGGTGTTGGGTTTCGAGCGTGGGTGGCGGTTCGTGGTTGACCCCATCGCCGTTGTAGTGGCGGGTCGGTGGAGCGGCGGGCCAGCCTTCGAGTCATGATCATGATGGTGGCCCAGTAGACCATCGCTTCGTGGTGCTCGGGTCGGCGTTCGTAGTCGCGGACCAGCCGCCGGTAGCGCAGCAGCCAACCGAAGCTACGTTCCACCACCCACCTGCGCGGGACGACCCGGAAGGCGTGTAGTTCGGTGCGCTTGATGACGGTCAGCGTGATCCGCGCGACCGCGTGGACCCAGCCGGCCAAGGGCGTGCCGTCGTAGCCGGAGTCAGCCCAGATCAGCTGCAGCCGGGTGCAGCTGTTCAACAGTACGATGACCAGCAGCTTGGCACCCATCCGATCCCCCACGTTCGCGGCGGTGACCACGACCGCGAGCAGGAACCCTTCCACGTCCACCGCGATGTGCCGCTTCCTACCGTTGATGCGCTTCCCGCTGTCAAACCCCCGCGTGCCGGCTCCCACGGTGTCGGCGGCCTTGACGGTCTGGGCGTCCAGGATCGCCGCCGTGGGCTGCACCTCACGGCCCAGCCCGGTGCGCAGCCGGCCACGCAACCGCTCGACCAGTCGCTGCGGCAGGCCCCGCTGGCTCCACCGTTAGAAGAACGCGTACACCGCCTCCCACGGCGGAAAGTCCACCGGCAGCGCCCGCCACTCGATCCCGTTGCGCACCACGTAGCCGACCGCGTCGACCATCGCCCGCAGGTCATGCACCATCGGCCGACCCGCGGCCCGGCGGATCTCGTCCATCACCGCCCGCGCGTGCGGTTCCAGCACCCGCCACTGCCCGTCGGTCATGTCCGACGGATACCGCGGCAGGCGGTCACGACACAGACAACCAGGACAGGTGGTACTCGCGCCAGACGCGCCGGCAGGGTAGACAGGCATCCACGGGCTCTTGGTTGTGTTGGGTTGCTAGACACCTCCCACCTACCAGGAGCCCGCCCACATCTCACGCCGCCATGCCCACCGCGACCTGATCGATACGAACGTGATCAAGTCAGTCGGCTACCCCCTTTGCCATCAGGCTCTTA